>OLNV01001241.1_pt1 | contig 17023 bp, 18 predicted proteins | sample 1672891 | NCBI WGS metagenome assembly OLNV01 (sample SAMEA3136734, study PRJEB25190) | human gut metagenome | biome: human gut; feature: human-associated habitat; material: faeces | place: Austria | collected 2013 | reverse complement strand
CGGTCTGTACTGAAATCAAGGTATTATTGGGAATCCCAGCTTAAATCATAGATACCGTAAGGGATTTTATTCTTTATTTAAAACTTTGCAACAGAACCATTATCACTAATATCAACAGTAACTAAAATTTCAATTGGGGTATCTGTTTTCTTCTCAAAATAGTCCGAGTCTATAAAATCGTTTCTTCGAGTATCTCTATCAAAAACAAATCGTAAAGCTGTTAATAGATTTGTTTTTCCGACATCATTAAGTCCGAAAAAAATATTTTTGTTTGATAGGTTAAGACTTATATCTTCAAAACTTCTAAAGTTCTTAATCTGTAGTGACTTAAATTCCATAATTTTATTTTTCCTTCGATTCTGATTTGTATCAAATTATTTGACGTTACTTCAAAAAGGACTTCTTCCAATTTCATTTAATATCTACATTAAAAACACAATATATTAGCATTACGAATATATTGTTATTGCATTGTTTCTATATTATGTTTTCGTTTTTCAAATTCTGCTTCAGCAAATCGTTTAAAAATTTAGACGTGTTTGAGTACCCTTGCTTCCTAGCTAATTTAATTAATCCTTCTTTTACAGATGGTTCTAAAGTATAAGAACAAGTTATCCGTTTCTCATTTTTTGTCTCATTAACAGGTAGATTACTATTTTTCTTTTTAGTCATCACTTTTTTTATATTATCCGTATCTAAATCAAAAGCCATTATATTTCCCTCTCTTCTATAAACATTATGCAAATATTGTATCTACATTATTTTTCTATTGTATTTGTAATATTCTGGAATGTACTATCTAACGCATTAAAAAACGTTTTATTTTTAATATTTATTTCTTTATCTTCCTGCATCTCAACAATTGGAGTTCCGTCTAAGGTTGATCGATTAAAAAGTTCTTTTTCTGGAATTAAAGCTATTACGCTTTCATCCTCTGAAATCTTTTGTGAGAACTCTTTAGATGATTTTGTATTATGTCGTATCCTATTACCTATAAATAATGTCTGTGCTGTGATATAACTTTCTCTTGATCTTACATCAATCACTTCATCTTTAAAGTTTGCTAGTCTTTCTAATAGTAAACTTTTTGATGTAAATCCATATTGGCTAGGTTCAATTGGACTGAGTATGTAATGACTGATTGCTATAGCATTTTTGGTGACAGTTAAAAAATCAGGGTGGCAATCAATTAAAACAAAATCGTATTTTCTTATTGTATCGATATTATCTTGAAACCACATCATCAAAAGTAAATCCTTATTATGTTTTGTACTCAATTCAATTTCTAACTCATCAAGCATCGGAGAAGATGGGATTATATCCAAATTATTATGAATATTATGAATTTCTACTTCCCCACCTTCAAAAATATTATAAACAGTATTCTCTGTTGTAAATAAATTATATGTTTGACTTAAACTACATTGGTGGTCACAGTCAATTAACAAAACATTTTTACCTTGTTTTGAAAGCCACTCCCCATAATTGAATGTTAATGTTGTTTTTCCTACTCCACCTTTAATAGCTGCAAAGCTGATAATTTTCATAATCTTTCCTCTGTTCTAAATTATTAATACAATACATTCGCAATATATTTATATTATATCATGGATATATTGTAAGTACAATATAAAAATAATACAAAAAATAATAATAATATATTATTTTTTGTATTATTTTCTTTTGGCGTTTTTTTAAGCTATACTTCTTTCTTTTTCATTGAGTCTGACAGTTCTTTTTTAATTCTCTCTAGTTCCTTTTGTTCTTCTGATGTCGTTTCATTCACATATGCAGGTTTATATCTATGGTCAGGAATTTTATTTCCATTGACAGCTTCAACTTTCCCTTTTGTTTTAGTATACTTTGTTTTATCTTCTTCAGGTTGCAGTATATCACCACTATCAATATAGCGCATTACAGCCGTTTTAAGATACTTAACTAGATTTGGCTTAGAATAGTCCAATTTCTTGTTTGAAACGTATTCCAGATGCTTTCTGACACCTTTGAGACCTACTATTTCTTCTAACTCTTTATATAGGGGGTATACTTCTTGTTGAAGATTAGCCATTAAAGTAATGTCGGTCATTTCTACTGGGGAAAGTAATGTACTCGTAATCAGTTCCATAGTGTATTTACTTTGCATTGCTTCAGCAAATAATGTCTGTTGATTTAGTTCCCTATCTGCCTTCCCTTGCAAGTATGCAGGATCTTGTTCTCTTATCTTGTATTCTCCATTTAATTCTTGTGGTTGTTCTTTCTTCGTTATATGGAACTGTATGCTGTCAATAGTTCGCCCTATCTTTATTTTTTCATAAGTAACATTATAATGTGTATGTTCGTTAATTTCTTGAATTGCTGTTTTTAAAATTCTAGTTTCAAAATGTGTAAACCTTTTATATTCTGTGACAGTGTCTGTTAAAACTCTCAACTCATTCATTGGAATAGAGGGATTTCGGTATTCTTCTAATTGATTATATCTCCTACCACCTTTATTTTGATAATGTTCGTATTGATTAAAGTGCATACACAACCACTTATAAATAATAATGCTATATTTACTATTTAGTTCCATTACATCAGTCAAAGCGTATTGTGTGAAGTTCTGCTTTAATTCAATTAAATAAGGCATAATATCAATATCAAATCTAATTTTCAATTCGTTATTATAACTATTCCATTCCACCATTGGAATTGGAACAATGCTTTTCATCTTATACCCTTTATCTTTAACCTCTTTTATCTCAAAGTAAGCGGTTTTTTGCATTTTTTCAATCGCTTCTCTAAAACGACTATGTTTATTGCTATCTGATACATCAAAAAAAGCAAAAAGTTCCCTTTTGGACAAAAAAACAATATTATCTTTTGGAGGATTATCGGTATCTATACAAGATACTGCCAACTCAAAAATTTTGAGTGGTACTTTATCCATTTTTGCAACACTAGAAATAAGATCGTTATGCTCTACTACTTTTCTCTTTGGAAATTCGTTCATAAAGGCTGCCTTCTTTTGTAAGTGATTGTTTTCTGTTATAATTGACATTAGAAATACGTTCCTTTGCGTGTTTTGAATGGGCATAGAGAAAAGGTTGACTAAATCTAATTCTCTATGCTTTTATTATATCATAAAAATAGCCACTTGTAGAGTATTTTTGTGGCTATATACATAGTTTTTTGTGGCTATATACATAGTTTTTTGTGGCTATATACAACTGTCAACGTACATTATTACTGGCTTTATCTGTACGCAAAAGAACAAAAGACAAAGATATATAAGATAAATAAAGATAGGCTTCGCCTATTTTTATTTTCAAGATGTTAGTAAATATTTGATATCAATCTTAAAAGTGCTAAAATAGTGTTAGTTAAATCAACTAACACTATTTGTAAATGAGGTGTCTATATGATTGAAATTGACCCTTTAATTGACTACTCAAAAGAACAGCGCAGGGCAATTGCTTTTATCGACATGAAATCATTCTATGCAAGTGTAGAGTGTGTTGAAAGGGGTTTAAATCCTCTGTCAACATCACTATGTGTCATGAGTGGTGCAGATAACTCAGCAGGTCTGATACTAGCAAGTTCGCCAACCTTTAAAAAAGTATTTGGAAAAGATAATGTTGGTCGAAGTAGAGACCTGCCGTTTTATACCCACAACCGAAAATTCAACTACCAAAATTATTATCGTACAGCTCCACGTGATTGGCTTAATAAAGCTACGCCACCCTCAAAAAGTGAAGTAGCATTTATAGAGTCTTGGGCAAAGAGAACAGAAATTGTACCTCCGAGAATGTCAAAATACATTGAGAAAAACATTGAAATTCAACATGCTATTCAAAATTTTGCATCTCCTGAAGATATATTTTGGTATTCGATTGATGAGGGGTTTGTTGATTTAACAAGTTCTCTAAACTACTTTTATGATAAAGCGTTGCCTGCTGAAGTAAAGCTCGATAGATTATCAAGAGAAATTCAATTAGCTATTCTCAATCAAACTGGCATATATTCAACAGTTGGTATGAGCATTGGCAATCCATTACTTGCTAAACTTGCACTTGACAATGAAGCCAAACACAATAGTAATATGCGTGCTTTTTGGACTTATGAAAACATACCAGATAAAGTCTGGAAAATTAAATCCTTAACTGACTTCTGGGGGATCAATACTCGTACTGAAAAAAGACTGAATAAATTAGGTATCAAGTCAGTCTATGATCTCGCACATTGTAGCCCTGCGTTATTAAAAAAAGAGTTTGGTGTCGTTGGAGTTCAATTATTCTTCCATGCCAATGGTGTTGATGAGTCTACAGTCTATGAGCCTTATCATGCTAAGTCAAAGTCAATTGGCAACTCGCAAGTCTTGCCCAGAGATTATGCTGATCAAACTCAAATTGAGTTGGTTATCAAAGAAATGACTGATCAGGTCTCTATCAGACTAAGAAAAGCCAAAAAGCAGACAACTGTTGTTAGTCTGTATGTCGGTTATGCTTATTCTGAAAATAAACGAGGGCTACATATTCAAAAGAAAATAGAAGTCACGAACAGCATTGCTGTGTTAAGTGATCAGATCATGTCATTATTCAGAGCGGGTTATTCTGGTGGTAGTGTGAGACGATTAGGCATTTCATTTGGTGGGCTATGCAGTGAAGAAGTCAAACTAATTTCTTTATTTGACACCTTTGATAAAAAAGCAGCCAAGACAGAAACACTTCAGGGAGCAATAGACGAGATAAGAAATCAGTATGGATTTTTGGCTTTACAAAAGGCAACTTCACTACTTGATGGATCAAGAGTAGTAGCAAGAAGTAAACTTGTTGGAGGTCATTCAGCAGGTGGATTGGACGGTTTAAAATGACAAGAGTAGATAGATCATATAGTCCCTACAAAGAGGTTCGAGAATATCAAGACAGGGCTATGATGAAGTGGCAGGGTTTTTATTTATCTGAACATACAACAGCTATGAAAGATGATAAAGCCCCAAAAAAATACTTTGCAATCAAAGTGATTGGTTATTTGATATAAAAAAACGAGATATTCAAATCTCACTTTTCTGTTGGTAATGGATATATGTTTGTATCGTATTTATAAAGATCAAAATTAAATGTACCTCAAAAAACAATGATATGGATTGATGGCTGATTTATTTGTCAGCAAATAAATCAGCCATCAATCCTTTAAATAAATCATTTGGGTTCATTTCTAAAGCAGTACATATTAATAAATAAGTGTAAATTGTGGGCTTTATAGCTTTTCCATTTTCCACTCGACTTAAGGGCACCTCTAATAACTACCAATTAATTCACCTCTTTCATTTAGAGGTGAATTAATTGGTAGTTATTAGAGGTGCCCTAAATATATTGAGTCTAGTGATCTACCTGAAGTTGCTATCGACAATAGCCCTAAAAAGCCTTTTCAGTACTATCTTGCATCATATGAATATGATCATATTAAACAAGGAAAAACGTTCCTAGGCGACACAAGAGGGCTTTCTGAGGACACTATTACAACTTTTCGTTCTAAAGGGTTATTAGCCCAAGCTAGGCTAAAAGGTTCTGATGGTATATTTGCACCTGTCCTTGTCTTTAAATTTTTAAATAAAGATAAAAAAATTATTGGCTGTAGTCTGCAAGGTATTCACGAAAACTTCTTACGACATGAACATGGTCGCCTTAAAAAGGTACTTGGTGATGGTTCTACTGGTCTCAATATTGACGTTGGTACACCTGAACGACTTATATTTCTTGAAGCTCCTATTGACTTAATGAGCTACTATGAGCTTAATAAAATTCGACTAGAAAACGTAAGACTTGTTTAAATGGACGGTTTAAAAGATACTACTATTTCAAGGCATCTATACGAACTTTTAGCTGAAAAAGAGGGGCTTACAGATATTAACCTTGATGATGCCAAAAAATTCTCCCTATTTTAGCAAATACAAACTTCTTTGAATTAGGTGCTAATCGTGAATTGATCACTTTAGCTGTAGATAATGATAAGGCAGGTTTGGGCTTTATTGAAAAGTTAAAAAATAAGAATATAAAATTCAACATTGACTTGCCACCGCTTGAAAACAATCAAGAAAAAATGGACTGGAACGATTTTTTGAAACAAAAAAAGCCCTTGACCTAAGCCAAGAGCCTAACATTGGGAGCGGGACTTTTAACCGCACTTCGAGTTCTTTAGACAGCCAAGCTGTCAAGGAAGTACCCCAACCTGTTGAACAAGTTCAACCTACTTTTCCTACCAATGCTCAATTACATTTTAGTATTACTAACCCTCAAAAGTCAATAAGAAAGCCCAGTTACTACAAAGCAAAACCTAAAGATTTGACAAAAATAAATAGATATACATCTGTTATTCAAGACTCAGCTAAATGGTATGAAGATACTCTAGCAGGGTCTAAAATATCTTATTTGTATCTTGATCAAAATAAACCTGAAATACTAAAAGAAGAAAGTAGACAATTATCGGATAAATCTTTTGACTCTGAATTTCCTAGTGAAGTGTCAGAAGAAAAATCAGTATCAGATATGATCCTTGAAAAAGATACAAAAGGTTTATCAGAGCATATGAAAAAAGGCATCAAAAATTATTTACAATCTGATCAGTATGCAACATTTTTAAAAGCTATGGGCAAACTTCACAACTATTCGCCTAAAAACATTCAGCTTCTTTTATCACAAAATAAAATGTTGTTATCATTGATAATGATACGTTCAAACAACAGCACCCAAATTTTGACGAATTAGTGAAACTCTATGAAAAAGACGTAGTAAAACATGCAACATCCTATTCTAATCAGCTGGTAAAGCTTAATTAGGTTATATAAGCTTGAAAATAAAGGGTTTGTCCAATATGGACAACCCTTTTTCTTATGTTTTGCCACAGATTTGCCACACTTATTGTGTAAGAGTATCAAGGATAGGTATAATTTGATCCTTTGTTTTTTTAGTGATGTGCAAATAAATTTCTGTTACACGACTACCTCTAGAATGCCCTACACGGTCTTGAATTGCTTCTAGGGGTATTCCTTGCTCTGCTAAGAAACTAATATGCGTATGACGGAATATATGGGTCGTAATATGTTTATTAAAACTAAGTTTATTATCAATATCAATTCCTGCCCGTTTTGGATTACCTTTTCGATTTAATTTTCCATTTTCAGGTGAGTTGAGGAAATTGTTAAGGACACTATAATGAAGAGGTGTTCCATTATAGTCGGGTTTATGACGACTTTTGGAAGTAAAAATCCATCCATTATCTTTATAATCAGGATTGAATCTTATATGTTGGTGATTTAACTCAATTTCCTCTTTAAGAATTTCTATAGCCCTTTTAGATAATTGGACATTTCGGTAACTTTGTAAGTTTTTTACATTCCCTTCATAGCTATTTTCTGCAGCTCCTCCGTGAGTGGCCTGACTAATGATGATATTTTGCTTTTCAAAATATTGATAGGCATCAATATTTTGGAGTTTTCGACTCTGTAAGTCAACAGGGCCATTAGTTAGAATACCTATTGGGATGTGGTTTTTATGTAGAGCCAGCAGTAGTTGATGTATCTCAGGAATCATCGTAATCTGATCGAGTTCATATTCATAGTCAGCTTGGAAGTCTAGAGCTTCTGTCCTAGAAATACTATCGATGCCAAATTCTTCCATAGTCTTCTGACAGCGAAAAATTCTAAGCTGCTCAATACTGATGAGTTTTTTCGTGTATTTAGGAAAAGCAACATTAGATCAATATCTGAAACGTTTGTAAATGTTATCTATTTGTTGAATATCAATCGTTGGAAAACATTTTTCAACGCTACGTTTAAAGGGGAGTTGATGGTCATAAAGAGTGTCATCAAGGTCAAAAACAATATTTTTATAAGTTATAATTCTAGTCCGCTTTTAAAATAGTAGTGTACTGGCTAAATTCCTCTAAGTGTTGAGGGCTAATCTGGTTATCTGTAATGATGGTATCGAGTTGATCTAGATTGTAGAAGTTAAAGAAATCGTATCGATCGAATTTAGTACTGTCTACTAATAAGAATTTTTCTACAGCATTGTTTAGGGCAAGTTGTTGAATCACACCTTCCTTGTCACTATATGTAGCAATAGAATTATGGGTAACAGCATTTGCACTAACAAAAGCTTTGGCAAATCTCATTGCTTTTAAATTTGTCGAAGCCATTGAACCTACAAAAGCTCCAGTTATTTCTCTATATTCACCGCCAAGAAGCAATAAATCAATGGTTTCGCTATCATTTAGAATCAAGAACACAGGGAGACTATTTGTAATGACACGAATTTTATAACCTTTACGACCTTTCAATTCTAATGCCAGTTGTTCAAGTGTAGTTCCGGGTCCAATAAAAATAGTATCGCCATCTTTGATTAAAGAGCAGGCTTTTTTAGCAATGTCAATTTTTTCTTTTGTATTTAGACTTTTCTTCTCGATATGTGTCTTTTCAAGTGGCTTTTTAGAGGAAAGCAATTGTGCACCACCATGAGTACGTGTTAAAAGTCCATCAGCTTCTAGAGCATCAAGGTCTCTACGGGCTGTCATATCGGAAATATCTAGTTCATCTATTATTTCTTTTATGGTTATGGTCCCATCAATCTTTAACATATCTAAAATTTTTTCTAATCGTCGTTTTTTGTTCATATGAAGACTCTTCTTTCATAAAGTAATTTTTTTCCAAAGATAATTCTCTTTTAATTGTATCATAAAAGATAATATTTTCAAGGTAAAACAAACAATTTCAAACAAAAACAAACGTTAGATGATGAAATAAGAACAGAGGATTGACGTATATTAGCTTAGGTCAGATTTTGTATAAGACGAAAATAAAGTAGGACCTCTTAATCAGTAAGTTATAGAAAGTAAAAGACTTTTGTAATACTTGAATAGAGATTTCACGTCCATTTTGTGATGGATTAAATGAACAAAAATGAACAATAATTTAACGGTGTTATCTATTTTTTAAAAAAACAAATAAAAAAAAACAAAAAATTAACAAAAATAGTTGCTTTTTGTTTGAATGTTTGATATCATATAAACAAAGAAATGATGAAAACGTTATCTCGAACATTTTGCAAAATGTTTTCTATTTCTACGTAGCATTTCTTTCTAAAATTTAGGAGGTAGTCAAAATGGCTATTGTTGTTGGTGCAGATCTCAAAGGTACGAGATTAAAAGATGTTGTGAAAAATTTTCTTGTAGAAGAAGGTTTTGAGGTAATTGATGTGACTAAGGACGGACAAGATTTTGTTGATGTTACCTTGGCAGTTGCCTCTGAAGTAAATAAAGATGAGCAAAACTTAGGTATTGTAATTGATGCTTATGGAGCTGGTCCATTCATGGTAGCAACTAAAATTAAAGGTATGGTTGCAGCAGAAGTTTCAGATGAACGCTCAGCTTATATGACACGTGGACATAACAATGCACGAATGATTACGGTTGGCGCTGAAATCGTCGGTGATGAGCTTGCTAAAAACATCGCTAAAGCTTTCGTCAATGGTAAATATGATGGCGGACGTCATCAAGTCCGAGTAGATATGCTTAACAAGATGTGTTAAGAAAAGGAGTTAAAAAATGAGAATCGCAATTGGATGTGACCACATTGTCACAGATGTAAAAATGGCAGTATCAGAATTCTTGAAATCAAAAGGATATGAGGTCCTTGATTTCGGGACATATGACCACGTACGTACTCACTACCCTATCTATGGTAAAAAAGTCGGTGAAGCAGTAGTAAGTGGTCAAGCAGACTTGGGAGTATGTATCTGTGGTACGGGTGTCGGCATTAACAATGCAGTAAATAAAGTTCCAGGTGTTCGCTCAGCGTTGGTTCGTGATATGACGTCAGCTCTATATGCTAAGGAAGAACTTAATGCGAATGTTATCGGTTTTGGTGGAATGATTACTGGTGGTCTTCTTATGAATGACATCATTGAAGCTTTCATTGAAGCTGAGTACAAACCAACAGAAGAAAATAAAAAATTGATTGCAAAAATCGAACACGTTGAAACACATAATGCACATCAAGCAGATGAGGAATTCTTTACAGAATTCCTTGAAAAATGGGACCGTGGTGAGTACCACGATTAAGGTATAACCAATGATTCTGACAGTCACACTAAATCCTTCAGTAGACATCTCTTATCCTCTAGAAACATTGAAAATTGATACAGTGAATAGGGTTAAAGATGTTAGTAAGACAGCTGGTGGAAAAGGCTTAAATGTTACTAGAGTCTTGTATGAATCTGGTGATAAAGTTACTGCTACAGGTTTCTTAGGTGGTAAAATTGGTGAATTTATTGAAAGCGAATTAGAACAATCTCCTGTTAGTCCAGCTTTTTATAAAATCTCAGGAAACACTAGAAACTGTATTGCTATCTTACACGAGGGTAACCAAACAGAAATTTTGGAACAAGGACCAACAATTTCTCATGAAGAAGCAGAAGGCTTTCTTGACCACTATAGCAATCTTATTAAACAATCAGAAGTTGTGACAATTTCAGGAAGTTTACCTTCAGGACTTCCCAACGATTATTATGAAAAACTTATCCAACTTGCTTCGGATGAAGGAGTAGCAGTCGTTTTGGATTGTTCAGGTGCACCACTTGAAACAGTTCTAAAATCGTCGGCTAAACCTACTGCCATCAAACCTAATAATGAGGAACTTTCACAGTTGCTTGGAAAAGAAGTAACAAAAGATATTGAAGAACTTAAAGACGTTCTTAAAGAGTCACTTTTTAGTGGTATCGAATGGATAGTGGTCTCATTAGGTCGAAACGGTGCCTTTGCAAAACATGGTGATGTTTTCTATAAGGTAGATATTCCTGATATCCCAGTTGTTAATCCAGTCGGATCAGGGGACTCAACGGTAGCTGGTATTGCATCAGCTTTAAATAGTAAAAAAAGTGACGCTGACTTATTAAAACATGCGATGACATTGGGTATGTTAAATGCTCAAGAAACAATGACAGGGCATGTGAATATGACTAATTACGAAACACTAAACTCACAAATTGGAGTAAAAGAGGTATAAAAATGGTACTTACAGAACAGAAACGCAAATCTTTGGAAAAACTTTCAGATAAAAACGGTTTTATCTCAGCTTTGGCATTTGACCAACGTGGTGCTTTGAAACGTTTGATGGCACAGTATCAAGATACAGAACCAACTGTAGCTCAAATGGAAGAACTAAAGGTTTTGGTTGCTGATGAACTTACAAAATACGCTTCTTCAATGTTGCTTGACCCTGAATATGGACTTCCAGCAACAAAAGCATTGGATAAAGAAGCAGGTCTTCTTCTTGCCTATGAAAAAACAGGTTATGATACATCAAGTACAAAACGTTTGCCTGACTGCTTGGATGTTTGGTCTGCAAAACGTATCAAAGAGCAAGGCGCTGATGCCGTTAAGTTCTTGCTTTACTATGATGTAGACAGCTCAGATGAACTTAACCAACAAAAACAAGCTTATATTGAACGTGTTGGTTCTGAATGTGTCGCTGAAGATATTCCTTTCTTCTTGGAAATCCTTGCTTATGATGAAGAAATCTCAGATGCAGGTTCCGTTGAATATGCAAAAGTGAAACCTCGCAAAGTCATTGAAGCGATGAAAGTTTTCTCTAATCCACGCTTTAACATTGATGTTCTTAAAGTAGAAGTACCAGTTAACGTTAAATATGTCGAAGGTTTTGCTGATGGTGAAGTGGTTTACAGTAAAGCTGAAGCTGCTGACTTCTTTAAAGCACAAGAAGAAGCGACTAACCTTCCATACATCTACCTAAGTGCAGGTGTATCTGCTAAATTGTTCCAAGAAACATTGCAATTTGCTCACGACTCAGGTGCCAAGTTTAATGGTGTGCTTTGTGGACGTGCTACTTGGGCAGGATCTGTAGAACCTTACATCAAAGAAGGTGAAAAAGCAGCACGTGAATGGTTGCGTACTACTGGATTCGAAAATATTGATGAACTTAACAAAGTTCTTGTTAAAACAGCTAGTCCATGGACTGATAAAGTATAGTAAAAACATAAAACGGAGGATATTGTTGTGAACAGAGAAGAGATGACTCTCTTGGGGTTTGAAATTGTTGCTTATGCTGGAGATGCTCGCTCCAAACTTTTAGAAGCGCTTAAAGCGGCTGAAAATGGTGATTTCGCTAAGGCAGATAGTCTTGTAGTAGAAGCAGGAAGTTGCATTGCAGAGGCTCACAATTCTCAGACAGCTATGTTGGCTCGAGAAGCTTCTGGGGAGGAACTTCCATACAGTGTTACTATGATGCATGGTCAGGATCACTTGATGACTACGATCTTATTAAAAGATGTGATTCATCACCTCATCGAACTTTATAAAAGAGGAGCAAAGTAATTAATGCATAAACTCATTGAACTTATTGAGAAAGGGAAACCATTCTTTGAGAAAATCTCTCGAAACATCTATCTTCGTTCTATTCGTGATGGATTTATTGCTGGTATGCCAGTCATCCTTTTCTCATCTATCTTTATCCTTATTGCCTATGTCCCAAATGCTTGGGGATTCCACTGGTCAAAAGACATTGAGACCTTCTTGATGACTCCTTATAGCTATTCGATGGGTATCCTAGCATTCTTTGTTGGTGGTACTACCGCTAAAGCTTTGACGGACTCAAAGAACCGTGACCTACCTGCGACCAATCAGATTAACTTCTTATCTACGATGCTAGCGTCTATGGTAGGGTTCCTTTTGATGGCAGCTGAGCCTGCAAAAGAAGGAGGCTTCTTGACAGCCTTCATGGGAACAAAAGGCCTTTTGACAGCATTTATCGCAGCCTTTGTGACAGTTAATGTTTATAAAGTCTGTGTGAAAAATAATGTTACCATTCGTATGCCTGAAGAGGTTCCACCAAATATCTCTCAAGTATTTAAAGACTTGATTCCATTCACTGTATCGGTTGTTCTCCTTTATGGACTTGAACTCATTGTTAAGGGAAGTCTTGGTGTAACCGTTGCAGAATCAATCGGTACCCTTATTTCTCCTCTCTTCTCAGCTGCAGATGGTTACCTTGGAATTACACTTATCTTTGGTGCTTATGCCTTCTTCTGGTTTGTTGGTATCCACGGTCCTTCAATTGTCGAACCAGCAATCGCTGCTATCACTTATGCCAATATCGATGTCAACTTGCATCTTATCCAAGCTGGACAACATGCAGATAAAGTTATCACTTCTGGTACTCAAATGTTTATTGTTACCATGGGTGGAACAGGAGCTACATTGATTGTTCCATTCTTGTTCATGTGGATTTGTAAATCAGAACGTAACCGTGCCATCGGACGTGCCTCAGTTGTTCCAACATTCTTTGGGGTTAATGAGCCAATCTTATTTGGTGCACCAATCGTATTGAATCCGATTTTCTTTGTACCGTTCATTTTCACTCCGATTGTCAACGTTTGGATCTTTAAATTCTTTGTTGACACATTGAACATGAACTCATTCTCTGCCAACCTTCCATGGGTTACTCCTGGTCCGTTGGGAATTGTACTCGGTACTAACTTCCAAGTTCTATCATTTATCTTAGCCGGACTCTTGGTAGTTGTTGATACTATCATTTATTACCCATTTGTTAAGGTATACGATGAACAAATTCTTGAAGAAGAACGTTCTGGTAAAACAAACGATGCTCTTAAAGAAAAAGTAGCTGCAAACTTCAATACTGCTAAAGCAGATGCCGTTCTTGGAAAAGCAGACGTTGCTAAAGAAGATGTAGCAGCAAACAATAATATCACAAAAGAAACTAATGTCCTTGTTCTTTGTGCAGGTGGAGGTACAAGTGGCTTGCTTGCCAATGCCTTGAACAAAGCAGCAGCAGAATACAATGTTCCAGTCAAAGCGGCAGCGGGTGGTTACGGTGCTCACCGTGAAATGTTGCCAGAGTTTGACTTGGTTATCTTGGCTCCACAGGTCGCTTCAAACTTCGATGATATGAAGGCTGAAACAGATAAATTGGGCATTAAACTTGCAAAAACTGAAGGAGCTCAATATATCAAATTGACACGTGACGGAAAAGGTGCTCTTGCATTTGTTCAACAACAGTTTGATTAATAAATTTGTAAAAGTTATTTGAGACGAGATTATTCTTTCAGTTCCTTATAATATTGTTAACCATATCATTGCATTTCATTTCCTTGGTTTCCGGAACTCAGAATATCGTCTCAAATGCTTTTTTTGAAAGGATTTATATATATGACTAAAACACTTCCTAAAGATTTTATTTTTGGTGGTGCTACAGCTGCTTATCAAGCAGAAGGTGCGACTCACACGGATGGTAAAGGCCCAGTTGCATGGGATAAGTATCTTGAAGACAATTATTGGTATACAGCAGAACCTGCAAGTGATTTTTACCATAAATACCCAGTTGATTTAGAATTAGCTGAAGAATATGGTGTTAATGGTATTCGTATTTCTATTGCCTGGTCTCGTATTTTCCCAACGGGTTACGGTGAAGTAAATGAAAAAGGTGTTGAATTCTACCATAAACTATTTGCTGAATGCCACAAGCGTCATGTTGAACCATTTGTGACTTTGCATCATTTTGACACACCAGAAGCTCTTCATTCAAATGGAGATTTCTTAAACCGCGAAAATATAGAACACTTTATAGATTATGCCGCTTTCTGTTTTGAAGAGTTTCCAGAAGTAAACTACTGGACAACTTTCAATGAAATTGGCCCAATTGGTGATGGTCAATACTTGGTTGGTAAATTCCCTCCAGGCATTAAATATGATCTTGCCAAAGTCTTCCAATCACACCACAACATGATGGTCTCTCATGCACGTGCTGTAAAATTGTATAAGGATAAAGGTTATAAAGGTGAAATTGGTGTTGTTCATGCTTTACCAACTAAATACCCTTATGATCCGGAAAATCCAGCAGATGTTCGTGCTGCTGAACTTGAAGACATCATCCATAACAAATTTATCTTGGATGCAACCTATCTTGGGCACTATTCAGATAAAACGATGGAAGGTGTCAACCATATCCTAGCTGAGAATGGTGGAGAACTTGATCTTCGTGATGAAGACTTCCAAGCTCTTGACGCAGCTAAAGATTTGAATGATTTCCTTGGTATCAACTATTACATGAGTGATTGGATGCAAGCTTTTGATGGTGAGACTGAAATCATTCACAATGGTAAGGGTGAAAAAGGAAGCTCTAAGTACCAAATTAAGGGTGTTGGTCGTCGAGTAGCTCCTGACTATGTTCCGCGCACAGACTGGGATTGGATTATTTATCCTGAAGGCTTGTATGACCAAATCATGCGAGTGAAAAATGATTATCCGAATTACAAGAAGATTTACATCACTGAAAACGGTCTCGGATACAAAGATGAGTTTGTAGATAATACTGTTTATGATGATGGTCGTATTGATTACGTGAAGCAACACTTGGAAGTTTTATCAGACGCGATTGCGGATGGTGCAAATGTTAAAGGTTACTTCATTTGGTCACTTATGGACGTTTTCTCATGGTCAAATGGTTATGAAAAACGTTATGGATTATTCTATGTAGACTTTGATACGCAAGAACGCTATCCTAAGAAATCAGCACATTGGTATAAGAAATTAGCAGAAACTCAAGTGATAGAGTAATATCACCTGAGAATGTAATAATTTGTTATCTGATTTTTAGATCAGGCTTTGAAAAGGTATATATTATTAATTTCGAAGATTGTCCTATAATTCCTGAGCTTGAAGCTACCTCACTACAAAATGTAGTAACTGGTATGTTTCACCTGGAAAAGAATGGATTTGCCATTCTGATTTAGCATTATCCGAATTTGAATGGGAAGTTTTACAATTACTCGATGTAGCAATATGTGAGACTGTTCACTTCGAGGTAGATTATTTGCCTTTCCAATAACAAAAAGAAAGGAATTGACTGTGACTATCGAATTAAAAAACGAGTATCTTACGGTTCAGTTTAAAACACTTGGTGGTCAACTGACTTCGATTAAAGACAAAGATGGGTTAGAATATCTCTGGCAAGCTGATCCAGAGTATTGGAATGGACAGGCACCAATTCTATTTCCTATCTGTGGTAGTTTACGTAATGATTGGGCTATTTATAGACCTCAAGAAAGACCTTTTTTTACAGGTCTAATTCGTAGACATGGTTTTGTTCGAAAAGAAGAATTTACTCTTGAAGAAGTTAATGAAAATAGCGTGACTTTCAGTATTAAACCAAATGCTGAGATGCTTGATAATTACCTTTATCAGTTTGAACTAAGAGTTGTTTATACCTTAAATGGGAAATCCATTAGAACCGAGTTTCAGGTAACGAACTTGGAAACTGAAAAAACGATGCCTTACTTCATTGGAGCCCATCCAGCATTCAATTGTCCTTTAGTAGAAGGTGAAAACTATGAGGATTATTATATTGAATTTAGTGAGGTTGAGTCTTGCTCGATACCAAAGAGTTTTCCTGAGACAGGATTATTAGATTTGCAAGATAGGACACCTTTTTTGGAAAATCAAAAGATTCTCGATTTGGACTACTCACTTTTTTCCCATGATGCCATTACACTTGACCAGCTTAAGTCTCGTAGCGTAACGCTTCGGTCAAGGAAGTCTGGTAAAGGTCTTCGAGTAGATTTTGATGATTTTCCGAACTTGATTCTGTGGTCTACAACTAATAAAAGTCCATTCATTGCTTTGGAACCTTGGAGTGGTCTCTCCACTTCACTTGAAGAAGGTAATTTCTTAGAAGATAAAAGACAGGTAACGAAAATTTCACCTCAAGAAACTTCTAGAAAAATCTATGATATTACTATCCTTAATTAAAATTTGTTATTATTTGACTCTTCAATAAGATTTGAATACTCTTACCTTGTGATGATAGATTGGTCTTCTCCGTGCCAGTCTTACATCGCAAGGTTTTTAAGTTTTTTGTGGGTCTATGTCAACTGTAGTGGGTGACGAAAAGCTAATATCTAAAGGGCACCTCTAAAAACGTATGAAAAGAGGTATAATAGATTAAAAATAAGCTAAC
>OLNV01001234.1_pt1 | contig 17069 bp, 12 predicted proteins | sample 1672891 | NCBI WGS metagenome assembly OLNV01 (sample SAMEA3136734, study PRJEB25190) | human gut metagenome | biome: human gut; feature: human-associated habitat; material: faeces | place: Austria | collected 2013 | reverse complement strand
AAGTGGTAAGCAACGTGCTGCACAATATCGACGTGTTCTCCATCGAAGAAGACAGCGATGAAAAGTCCGCTTTCGTCAACTACCTGCACATTACGAACGGTGCCATCAACCAGGCTTTCACCTTTGAATACAAGAAACGATTGAATGAGAGCAAAGAAGAACTGCTCTCTCTCGGCATCATCGAAATGCGGGAAAGATACAAGAGCCTTTCTCGTGAAATCATCGTGCCTTTTGAACTGGATATGGAGCTGAAAGATGTCGTCTTTACCATCCCGCAACGGGGAGACAAAAAGAAACTGCTGGAACTCTCCATCCTCAATGTGAAGCAGTACAAAGCCGACCGCCTGAAGCAAGCCGAAAAGCTGAATCCGGAGCAACGGACCGTGCGCCTGCTGAAAGAGATACAGCAAGAGCTGCACCTGGACCGCCTGCCCATGCAGATAGAATGTTTCGACAACTCCAACATCCAAGGTTCCGACCCCGTGGCCGGGTGCGTGGTCTTCGTCAAGGGGAAACCTTCCAAGAAGGATTACCGCAAGTACAATATCAAGACCGTAGAGGGACCGGATGACTATGCCTCCATGAAAGAGGTCGTAAAACGGCGCTATCAGCGCGCTATAGAAGAGAAAGCACCCCTGCCCGACCTTCTTATCACCGACGGCGGAAAAGGGCAAATGAGCGCCGTAAAAGAGGCGATAGACGAGCTTGGCCTGAACATCCCCATCGCCGGACTTGCCAAAGATGGCAAACACCGCACTTCCGAGCTATTGTATGGCTACCCTCCCCAGACCATCGGATTGAAACAGAACACCCCCCTCTTCCGACTGCTGACGCAGATTCAAGATGAAGTGCACCGCTTCGCCATTACCTTCCACCGCGACAAGCGCAGCAAACGGCAGATTGCCTCCGCACTGGACGAGATAAAAGGCATCGGTGAAAAGACGAAAAGCGCATTGCTCAAGGAGTTCAAAAGCGTGAAGCGTATCCGCGAAGCATCTGCCGAGGAGCTTGCCGCCGTGGTGGGAGAAGCGAAAGCCAAAATCATCCAGACCTATTTCTCAGAGAAATAATGACTGATAAATCAGCCTGCAAAGCCATGCACACAACGAATTAATTCGTAACTTTGTCCCCTCAAAAAGACAAAAACAACATGAGAGTAGTGATACAACGTGCCGGACACGCTTCCGTCACCATCAACGGAACCTGCAAAGCCTCCATTGGAAAGGGCCTCATGATACTCGTAGGCATCGAAGAATCCGATGGAAAAGAAGATATCGACTGGCTTTGCAAGAAGATAGTCAACCTGCGCATTTTCGATGACGAAAACGGCGTAATGAACAAATCCATTCTTGAAGCAGACGGCGAGATACTGGTTATCAGCCAGTTCACCCTCCACGCCTCCACCAAGAAAGGCAACCGTCCCTCCTACATACGGGCAGCACGGCCGGAAATATCCGTCCCACTGTACGAACAATTCTGCCGGGAACTGAGTTTAGCATTAGGTAAAGAAATAGGTACCGGCGAATTTGGTGCCGATATGAAAGTAGAACTGATGAACGATGGTCCCGTGACCATCTGTATAGATACAAAAAACAAGGAATAATGACGTTAGAAGAAGCACAGAAACAAGTGGATTCCTGGATAAAGGAATACGGAGTGCGCTATTTCAGCGAACTCACCAATATGGCGATACTGACCGAAGAAGTGGGCGAACTCGCCCGCGTCATGGCACGCAAGTATGGCGACCAATCCTTCAAGAAAGGAGAAAAAGACAATCTCGACGATGAGATGGCAGATGTTCTTTGGGTACTTCTCTGCCTTGCGAACCAGACCGGAGTGAACCTGACAGACGCCTTCTGCCGCAACTTCGAGAAGAAAACCAGACGTGACCAGACAAGACATATCAATAACCCTAAATTGAAAGACCATGGAGAAGAATGAGCCTACCCAGAGTAAGTATGACGCCGCCCTGGCAAAGTACAACACCCAACTGGATGATGCGGAAATAGCTGCACAAGCTGCCAGAATCATTGCAGAGAAAGTGCCGGCAAACAACACGCCGGAGGTAAAGAAATTCCTTTTCAACTGCATCGACCTTACCACCCTGAAGAGTGAAGACAGCGATGAAAGCGTCATGAAATTCACCCAGAAAGTGAATAAATTCGACGAAGAGTTCCCCGACCTGAAGAATGTGGCAGCCATCTGTGTATACCCCAATTTTGCAGAAGTCGTAAAAGACACGCTGGAAGTGGAGGATGTAAAAATAGCTTGTGTATCAGCAGGTTTCCCCTCCTCCCAGACTTTCATTGAAGTGAAAGTGGCAGAAACTGCCATGGCACTGATGGAAGGCGCCGATGAAATAGACATCGTTATTTCGGTGGGCAAGTTCCTGGCGGGAGACTATGAAGGCATGTGCGAGGAGATACAAGAACTCAAAGCAACCTGCAAAGAGCACCACATGAAGGTAATCCTCGAAACCGGAGCTTTGAAGACGGCTTCGAACATCAAAAAAGCATCCATCCTTTCCATGTATTCGGGTGCCGATTTCATCAAGACTTCCACCGGCAAGCAGCAGCCTGCCGCCACGCCGGAGGCCGCCCTGGTTATGTGCCAGGCCATCAAGGAATATCACGAGCTGACGGGTATCAAGGTAGGCTTTAAGCCCGCAGGAGGAATCAACTGCGTGAACGATGCACTGATTTATTACACCATCGTCAAGGAAGTGCTCGGCGAAGAATGGCTGAACAACGAGCTGTTCCGTCTGGGAACCAGTCGTCTTGCCAACCTGCTGCTTTCGGAAATCAAGGGTGAAGAGATGAAATTCTTCTAAGAGAAAGCTGTATTTACCTATAAATAAAGCCTGATGGAGTGGGTTCCATCAGGCTTTCTCATATTATCAACCGGAAACAGTTCCGTCATTTTTCCCGCTCTACCACATAATCCAGATACCCGGCTAGCGCTACTTTTACCTCCGTATCGGGCAAAGAAGCCAGCAAAGAAAGAGCCTTTTCCTTATAGTCATACATCACTTGCGAAGCATACTCTATACCACCATTCTGCTTGGTAAATTCGATTAAATGGGCTATTTCGCCAGGCGTTGCCTCCCCATTCTTTATCTTTACGGCAATTTCTTCCGCTGTTTTATCCTTCACGGTATTGAGCACATGAAGCGCAGGCAGAGTCAACTTCCCCTCCACCATATCATTTCCGGTAGGTTTGCCTATTTCCTTGCTCTCGGAGTAATCGAAAATATCATCCTTTATCTGAAAACAAAGCCCGATATATTCACCGAACAGACGCGCAGATTCCGCCTTTTCATCGCTGGCCCCCACCGAGAGAGCGCCCGCCTTCGTACAAGCTGCAAAGAGCACGGCCGTCTTCTTGCGGATAACGTCGAAATAGACTTCCTCGGAGAAATGGAGATTGCTGACGTTGGAAAGCTGCAGAAGTTCACCATCTGCCAAATCCTGCCCCAGGCAGGAGACGATGTCGATAATGTCATGGTTACGGGTCATGCCCACTTGCACCAACGCTGTTGCAAGCAGATAATCGCCTGCCAGTACGGCTACTTTATTATTGAAAATGGCATTAACGGAGAGTTGTCCACGGCGTTCAGTACTTTCGTCCACTACATCATCGTGCACAAGGCTGGCATTATGAAGAAGTTCCAACGCAACCGCAGCATGCAGGGTTGCAGGACATACCTTGCCAAAAAGCTTCGCAGCCAGAAGCACCAGAATGGGGCGCATCATCTTCCCGTTCTTCTGCCGGATATGCGCAATTACGCTGTTCAGCAAAAGGTTGGAACTGGAGAGGGTACTTTCAAAAAGCTTCTTGAAGTCCTCCAATTCCTCAGAAATCGGAGATTTTATCAATGATGAGTTGTCCATGCATCGCTATTTGCCTACAAAAATAGTAATAAAACGGTTAATACGGTATTTTTTTGTACTTTTACCATGAAAAAAAGGATTAAATGTATGAATTCAATCGATAAACTGTTTTTGCTCGATGCCTATGCACTGATATATCGAGCCTATTACGCGTTCATCAAGAACCCGAGAATCAATTCAAAAGGATTCAACACTTCGGCCATTCTGGGCTTTGTAAACACCCTGGAAGAAGTGCTCAAAAAAGAGAATCCCACACACATAGGAGTAGCCTTCGACCCGTCGGGCCCCACCTTCCGCCACGAGGCCTACGAGCAATACAAGGCACAGCGCGAGGAGACACCCGAGGCCATCCGCCTTTCCGTACCTATTATAAAGGACATCATCCGCGCCTACCGCATTCCCATCCTCGAAGTATCCGGCTACGAAGCCGACGACGTGATAGGCACGCTCGCCACCGAAGCCGGACGGCAGGGCATCACCACCTATATGATGACTCCCGACAAGGACTACGGGCAACTGGTATCGGACCGCGTCTTCATGTACCGCCCCAAGCACACCGGCGGATTCGAAGTGATGGGTACCGAAGAAGTAAAAACCAAGTTCAACATACAGACCACCGAGCAGGTCATCGACATGCTGGGACTGATGGGTGATGCTTCCGACAACATCCCCGGCTGTCCGGGTGTGGGCGAGAAAACCGCACAGAAACTGATTGCCGAATTCGGCTGTATCGAAAACCTGCTGGAACATACCGACCAGCTGAAAGGCGCACTGAAAACGAAAGTGGAAACCAACCGCGAGATGATAACCTTCTCCAAATTCCTTGCCACCATCAAAACAGATGTTCCCATTCAGCTCGACATGGATTCGCTCGTCCGCGAAGAACCGAACGAAGAGGAACTCCGCAAGATTTTCGAGGAGTTGGAATTCCGCACACTCATCGATCGGGTACTCAAAAAGGGAAGCGGCAATTCGTCCTCCCCTACTCCAACCTCTCCGGTACCCGACCTCTTTGCCGGGACTCTGTTTGCCCAGCCGCAAACCTCCACTCCCGAAAACAGCGCCCCGATTCAAGGCGATTTGTTTGCAAATTTTGCGGGCGAGGGGACGGGCGTTTCTGAAAATTCAAACCTGACGCGGTTAGAAATGCTCGATGTAGACTACCAACTCATTGATACAGAAGACAAAAGAGCAGAAATTATTCAAAAGTTACTTACAAGCGAAATTCTCTCAATAGATACCGAGACTACCGGAACCGAGCCAATGGACGCCGAACTTGTAGGAATGAGCTTCAGTGATGCCGAAAACCGTGCATACTACGTACCCGTTCCCGCCGAACGAGAGGAAGTCTTAAAAATTGTAAACGAGTTCCGTCCCCTCTTCGAAAACGAGAAATCCATGAAGGTGGGACAAAATATCAAGTACGATATGATTATCCTCCAAAATTACGGCGTCCAGGTGAAAGGCAAACTTTTCGACACCATGCTTGCCCACTACGTGCTTCAACCCGAACTGCGACACAACATGGACTATCTGGCGGAAATCTACCTGCACTACCAGACCATCCACATCGATGAGCTAATTGGAGCGCGAGGCAAAAACCAAAAGAACATGCGCGACCTTCCACCCGAAGATGTCTACCGTTATGCCTGCGAGGATGCGGACGTCACCCTCAAACTGAAAAACGTGCTGGAAAAGGAACTGAAGGAGCAAGGTGCCGAACATCTGTTCTACGAAATAGAGATGCCGCTCGTCCCCGTACTTGTTAATATAGAGAGCAACGGAGTGCTGCTCGACACGGAAGCCTTGAAGCAATCGTCCCAACACTTCACCGTCCGTCTGCAGGAGATTGAGAAGGAAATCTACGAGATGGCTGGCGAGACATTCAACATCAGCTCCGCCAAGCAGGTAGGCGAAGTGCTGTTCGACAAGCTGAAAATCGTGGAGAAAGCGAAAAAGACCAAGACCGGACAATACGTCACCTCCGAAGAGGTGCTGCAAAGCTACCGCAGCAAGCACGACATCATCGGGAAGATACTGGAATACCGCGGACTGAAGAAACTGCTGAGCACCTATATAGATGCCCTACCCCAGCTCATCAACCCGCGCACGGGTCGCATACACACCTCCTTCAACCAGGCGGTGACCGCTACCGGACGCCTCAGCTCCAGCAATCCCAACCTGCAGAACATCCCCATCCGCGACGAAGACGGAAAGGAAATCCGCAAGGCGTTCATCCCCGACACCGGCTGCGAGTTCTTCTCTGCCGACTACTCGCAGATAGAGCTGCGCATCATGGCACACCTCAGCGAAGATAAGAACATGATAGACGCCTTCCTCAGCGGACACGACATCCACGCCGCCACCGCTGCCAAGATATATAAGATAGATATAAACGACGTAACCGCCGACATGCGCCGCAAGGCAAAAACGGCAAACTTCGGCATCATCTACGGCATCTCCGTCTTCGGGCTTGCCGAACGCATGGGCGTTTCTCGCCAGGAAGCCAAAGAGCTGATAGACGGCTACTTTGAAACCTACCCACAAGTGAAGGAGTATATGGATAAAAGCATCCAGGTGGCACGCGAGAACGGCTATGTGGAAACCATCTTCCACCGCAAGCGCTTCCTGCCGGACATCAACTCAAGAAACGGGGTGGTACGGGGCTATGCCGAACGGAATGCCATCAACGCTCCCATCCAGGGAAGTGCCGCCGACATCATAAAAGTAGCCATGGCACACATCTATCAGCGCTTCCAAGCTTACAATCTGAAAGCAAAGATGATTTTACAGGTCCATGACGAACTAAATTTCAGCGTTCCAGAGGCTGAAAAGGAACTTGTACAGAAAATCGTAATCGAAGAGATGGAGCAGGCATATCACATGCACGTACCTCTGAAAGCCGATTGTGGGTGGGGAAACAACTGGTTGCAGGCACACTAAACCACCCAATAACTTTATTTAACTTACAATCAGAAAGCAACAGAAGCAATCCTTTCGAAATACAGTTTGCTCATCAGAATATCCGGCAACCTCACTGCCGGATATTTTTTATTCACCAATCTTGCCAAAAGGAAAGCATACCGAAACCCTCACTACTGACATATTGATAAAATTTAATATGATATTTATATTTATGTCAATTTAATACGTACCTTTGCAGCGAAATCAATGACATATTGATAGAAAATAGAAAGTTAAACTAAAAAAGACATAAAACCATGAAAGCAAAAGTATCTTTAAAAACAGTGATTGTTTCAGCACTTCTCTTAGTTTGCGGATTAAATGCCTCAGCCGACAATAAGAGCAACCTCATTTACAATTCGGAAGAAGTAAATGGCATGAAAGTGGCAGAGACCGTATACAAGATGGACGGAAACACGCTTGCCAACTATATGAAGTACAATTATAAGTACGACGACCAGAACCGCATGACGGAAAGCGAAGCCCTGAAATGGAACAGCACCAAGAATACATGGGGCAAGGACATGTGCATCCGCTATGCATACCAAGGCAAGACGATGACTACCACATACTACAAATGGAACAACAAGAAAGGCGAATACATACTGGTTCCCGAGATGACAGTAATCATGGACAACCCTAACATGTAATTGACAAACTCTCTCTTAAAGTAAGAAATCTTATTCCTAACAACAATAACCGAAACCTTTTATAAAAGAGCCGGAATGATTCGCACATTCCGGCTCTTTTATTATATCTTGAAAAACAAATCCTTTCCGTCAGATACCAATAACCTTACACGATTAGTATCCTGGATTGTTTTCTATAATGGCACTGTTTGTATCAATCTCACTTTGGGGAAGCGGCCAAAGTTCATCCTTTCCTTTGATATACTTCATCGTGTTATACACACGGAGATTCAGTGCTTTCCCATCCCAAGAACTACCCTCTGAATATGCCGGATGCCAGTTGTCATCAAATGAAGGCTTGGCATTGGACATAAGCCCTTTTTGATTGGGAGCATAAATCTTACCTGTCATCACTGTAGAAGCCATACCCCAACGACGGAGATCAAACCAACGAAAACCTTCATTACAAAGTTCAACAGTACGTTCGTAACGTAATGCCTTTCGGAGTCCGCTCTGCGAAGTAACTACCACATCGGGCATTCCTACACGATTACGAATTATATTGATGTCCGTTCGTGCTAACTCCAGATTGCCATCAGCCATTTCAATATTGGCTTCTGCCTCTATTAGATAAACCTCTGCTAAACGCATCAAGCCGCAATTAAGATCACTGGTTTCATGGTTGGAGATTGCAGCTCTTTCCAACTCGGCTATATCCAAATATTTCCTCCAGAGATATCCAGCAGGACCTTTAGTGCCATTGGCACCGTATACGCCCTTGGTTCCCTGTGACTCCATGTTTGTCACGTCCTTGCCCGTGCTATAGTCGTGAATCTTTTTACTGGTAGTGGAAGTCTGGAATTCTAGATTGAATATGCGTGAACCAGGTCGCAAACAGAAAAGATCCAGACGAGGGTCCCGGTTTTGCCAAGGGTTCTGCCAGTCATACAGAGAAGATTCCGTAATCGATTTGCCATCCTTGCATTGAAACATATCAACAAATGTTTGTGTAGGACCAAAATAGGCGCATCCTCCCAGTGTACGTGGAGCCATGTAATATGCCTCCTTGGTTTTATTACTGGATATTACCGCATCATACTGCACGGACCAGAGCCACTCATTGCTTGCCTCACCGTCATAACCAAACAGAGCCGTCTGACCGGTTGGCTCTCCTGCCTCATGACTTTCTCCACAATACTGTGTATTGATGGATTCCAATTCAAAGCCTGCCTCCTTAGCCAAATTCAAGGCTTGTTTGGCCGAACTGGCAGCCAAGTCATACTTTTTCCAATTCAAGGCAATACGGGCACGTAACGCATACGCTGCTACCCGTCCGATGCGTGCACTGCCATAGCTTTCTGCTTTATGGCGGAGTGGAAGGTTAGCCAAACACTCGTCGCTAAGATCCGAAAGCAGATTCTCTACAATGGTCTCTCTCGGTGTACGTGGGGTCTGGCTGTCATTTATACCCGCTGTGTGGACCACATACGGCAAGTCTCCATAGTGCTGGCAAGCTTGATCATAACAGAATGCCCGTATGCACAGCAGCTCTGCCCGTATACTCTCTATATCCGTATCAGAGGCTGTGCCACGCAGATTATCCAGCGCATCGAGAAGCTGGTTGATACGTGCCACGGTCTTATACACGCAATTATAAAGCTTGTTTGCCACCGCGTTTTCAGCAGAAGCTCCGGAGGTGATTAATTCCGTATACATAGCCGTGTTGACACGTGTAGCACCAATATCGGTAATATTGTCTGTCACCTTCCACCAGGTGGTGGTGCTGGCACTATAAGCTGTCAGAGATGAGTAAACAGCGTTCAAACCGAAATTCGCCTCTTCCATACTCGAAGGATAAGAGGAAGAAGACGGTGAAGTGAGTGGTTCAAGGTCGAGTGAACAAGCACCGAGACCTAATAGAGACAGCGAAAGGAGTGCTGTATAAATATTGTTTCGTTTCATATCATTTTTTCTTTTTATGTCTTCTTGAATACAGACGGTTTCCCTATTCCGGCTAATCAGAATTTGATGTCAACGCCAAAAGTGAAGGCTTTCGTCTGGGGATAATTGTTTGCCGCACCCAGAGATACCCCATCTGTTGCTGATGCGTTATAGTTGACTTCGGGGTCATAGCCATCCCAAAAGTCAGTAAAAGTCAAGAGATTCTCAGCATTGGCATAAATGTAGGCAGACTTCAGTCCGATGGCTTTCATCCACTTGGAGGGCAGGTCGTAACCCAGCTGCAGGTTCTTCAGACGCAGGTAAGCGGCACTCTTCATCCAGAAGGATGATGTATAGGTGTTGTTACTGCTCTTATAAGAGAGGCGAGGCGTGGATGCATCATGATTCTGCTCCGTCCAATAGTCAAGGTGTTCCTTGCGGTAGGTTCCTCCCTGATAGCAAGGCATCACGTAGTAGGAATTGAGATAACCGTCGGCCTTGCCAACTCCTTGCAAGAAAGCCGAAAGACGAATTCCTTTGTATCCCACTCCTAAATTAAAGCTATAACTATAGCGTGGAACTGTACTTCCGATAATCGTCTTGTCATCTGTAGTAATTTTGTTGTCTCCGCTGACATTCCGGTATTTCAGGTCACCGGGATATACGGTTGTACCGAATTGGGGACAGTTGGCATTGATTTCGTCCGCTTCTTCTTGTGAATTGATGAAACCGTCGCATATCAATCCGTAAATGGAGTTAATGGAAGACCCCTCTTGGTTACGAATATCACCGCTTGTGCTGCTTGTGCCCCGCATGTCGGTGATGGTGTTTTTCACGTCGCTCAGCGTAAGGGCGGCATCCAGCGAAAAGTCCCTCGTCAGCTTCTTGCTGTAGCCTACGCTTAGCTCCCATCCCTGGTTTCTTACCTTGCCGGCATTCTGGAAGGGAGCACCCATACCAATGTGGTTGGGGATGTCCAGCTTCATCAGGATACCATCCGTTATCTTCCTATACCAGTCGGCAGTGATGTTGATACAGCCGAACAGTGAAAGATCTATGCCTAAGTCAGTCATGGTAGAAGTCTCCCATGTAAGGTCCCTATTGGAGAGCGAGGTAACAGCAGAGGTCGTGTAAAGATTACCTCCCATAGATATAGAGCCCGTAGAGAGTTGCTGAGTAGTGGGATAATAGGAACTTCCGATATTCTGGTTGCCCAGTTTGCCCCAAGAGGCACGTAATTTCAGATTATCCACTCTATCGCGTATAGATTCCATAAAGGGTTCCTCGCTGATGCGCCATGCTGCAGAGAATGAAGGGAACACGCCATATCGGTTACCCTCTGCAAATCTGGAAGAACCGTCGGTACGGATATTGGCCTCCACAAGGTAGCGTTCCTTGTAGTTGTAATTCAAGCGGCCAAAGAAGGAGTTGATGGCCCATTGGTACTCCCCTCCTCCATTGTTCATGTTCTCAATGTTACCGGCATCAATTTGGTCATATTGAGGGAAGTTGAATACTTGACGATAGGCAGAAAGAGTCTTTTCTGTATAGGTCTGACACTCCATACCTGCCATTACTTTGAAGTAGTGGTCATCCAGCTGTTTCTCATAGTTGGTCAGTGCCTGTGTGTTCCAGTAGAAGTAACGATAGGCCGATTCTGTAAGCGAGTTGTAGGTTTCGCCGCTCTTGAAGCTGGTAGTACCTTCCGGGTCACCATACGTGGTGACAGAATTCTTATAGTTATGGTTATTCTTGGTGATATAACGTGGAGTGGCTTGAACTGACACATTCCATCCATCGAGAATCTTATAGGTCAGAGCCATCGCCATGGTAGCACGGATAACATTGTTTTTCACAATACCGCCTTCACGCAACAACAGCACGGGGTTATTGCCCATCAGACCATTTGCCCCATTATAAAGACCAGTAGTAAATTGATTGACAATGTTCGGGGTTCGGGTGTTCATATAATTGAAGGCATGTCCTTCGTAGGGAGAACTATTTTTATTGGCATTGCTTACTTGTATGTCAAACTTCATGTCCAGACGGTCGCTAAGCTTGATGTCCATATTGTTGCGTACAGAGATTTTACGGTAAGAGGAATTGACCACTATACCCGTCTGGTCCAGATACCCTATAGAAGTAAGTGTCTTGATACGTTCTGATGAAGAAGTCAGAGTAAGCGTATGCCCATGGTTGAATCCGTTTTCTGTAAGAATCAAGTCCTGCCAGTCTGTATTAGGATAGATGTCCGGGTCAGTAGCCATGCCAGCCACATATTCCCTTATATATTCATCACTATAGGGCAGGTCGGATCCGTCGTTACCTGCTGCCACATTTTCCAATTGCATATATTCCAATGCATCCACTTTTTGAGGAAGCATCGTTGCGCCTTGGAATCCAAAATATCCTTTATAGGATATGCTGAACGTGTCTTGTCTGCCACCCCGTTTGGTAGTCACCAGAATGACACCATTGGCAGCACGTGAGCCATAGATGGATGCAGATGCAGCATCTTTCAAGACGGACACTGACTCGATGATGTTAGGATCCACTTCATCTATGGTTCCTTCTACGCCATCGACCAACACCAACGGGGCGGCACTATCACCACCGAAGGTTCCGATACCACGTATACGTATATGACCGCCATTGCCGCCTGGCTCACCGCTCTGTGTAGTGACAGTTACACCTGCAGCCATGCCTTGCAGAGCCGAAGATACGTTTGATACTCGACGGCTTGCAAGCTTCTCGCTGTTAAGCGAAGAAACCGAGCCTGACAGATTAACCTTCTTGTTAGTGCTATAACCTACCACTACCACGTCGTTAAGCAATTGTGAGTCTTCATCCAGTACCACATGAATGAAGTTCTCCCCTGCAGTCTTCAGCTTGAGGGTACGGAAGCCGATGTAGGATACGATGAGTTCCGCGTCTTCGATGGTTTCAAAATTGAAGTTGCCGTCCACATCGGTAATGGTTTTCTCGGGAGAATGGGTCACTTGAATTGTAGCACCGGGAAGTGGATTATTGAACCGGTCCACCACTTTACCTTTGACGGGTTTCAGTGAAGCTGCGACTACATTCAACGAAACAAGCAGCCCACAGACACACACAAAGGATTTAATCATTCTTGTTTTCATTAGTTTCTATGATGATTTTAATTTCGGCTGCAAAAGAATGGATGCTGTATTACAGACTTGTGTCACTTCTGTGATTTTGATATGACACCGGATGAGAGCCCGACATATGTAACTTGAACGTAACCCCATAGAAACGACGAAGTAATTTCACTCACCTATTTTTGCTCTCAATTCAAACAACAAATAATTGAAAGAGAAAAGCAATGAACAAAAAGAACATTTTTTACGCCGCATTGCTGCTTATGGCAATAGGGGCAGAAGCTAAAGAGATTAAAGGCAAAGTCATGGCCGACGGCAAGGGGCTGGCCAAAGTTGTAGTAACCGATGGCACCGCATTCGCTCTTACCAGTGAAGACGGAAGCTATATGATTGATGCTGATGAGAAGGCCCACTTTATCTATGTAGTGACACCTTCAGGCTATATGGCTCCTTGCAACGGGGGTACTCCCGTCTTCTATAAGACTCTGAACGAGAACAGCCACGATTTCCAGCTCCATCGCTGGGGAACAGTAGGAGGCAAATACGCCATGATGGCAGCAGCCGATACACAACCGGAGAGAACGCATTCCATCGGCTTGAAACGGAAGCTTTCCCCGACCTCAAGCAAGTGGGCTTTGAATATATGAGCCAGAATATTCCTGCTTTCGCCATCTTCTTGGGTGACATCTTATGGGATAACCTGGAAATGTTTCCCCACATCAAGCAAGAGATAGCAAAGATCCAAATTCCCATCTATCCGGTTATCGGCAACCACGACCACGACAAGGAGGTGAGCGACGATGATGCCAGCGCACATCTTTATCGGCATTTCTTTGGACCCACTTACTATGCGTTCAATGCTGGAAAAGACTATTATATCGTTTTGGACAATATCCTTTATAAAGGAAACAAGAAGTATGAAGTGGGGCTCAATGATCAGCAGCTCAATTGGGTGAAGAGCTATCTGCAGTACGTCCCCAAAGGGGCTCATCTGTTTGTTTGCATGCATGCTCCGGCATACTTCTATAACGAGAACTACAAGTTGGGACGCGTAGCCGAGTTACTCGACCTTTTCGAGGGTTATAAGGTAGATATTCTCAGTGGTCACACTCATGTACAATGCAACACACAAATCAGAAACAACATTCGTGAGTACAATATCGCCTCCATCGGAGGCGCGTGGTGGTTATGGGACGGCATCTATAGCAAAGACGGTACCCCTATTGGCTACCAAGTATTCGAATCCGGCAAGAACGGAATTGCAAATTATTTCAAGTCATTAGGACATGACCGTGACTATCAGTTCCGTTACTATCCCGTGGGTACAGTACCCGGCCATGAAGACGAACTCTGCGTCAAGGTATGGAATTGGGATAACCGCTGGAAAGTGGAATACTACGAAGACGGGAAGTTGAAAGGCGAAATGAAGCAGTATAAAGGCATGGATCCTGATTATGATTTCTTCCTGCAGCGCAAAGCTGTCACAGAGGGAAAGGATATGAAGGAACGTGGTCGCCAAGCTAACAAGAATGCTTATTTCTTTTTCTCTACAAAACCGAGCGATAAAGCAAAGAAAATAAAAATCGTGGTGACTGACGCCAACGGGAAAAGCTACGAGCAGTCTTTGGAACATTAAGTAAACAGACAGATAGTAATCGGTACCTGATTATGAGCCATTCCCTGCTCCTCGTTATTCAGCTATCGGTTATTATTCGTACCTTTACCCGAAAAAGGAATGCCACATGATACCCAAGCCCCTCATTACCTACATCGAGACAGCAATCATCCCCCGTTACAAGGAGTTTGACAAAGCACACAACCTCTCACACGTCCGCACCGTCATCGAAGAAAGCCTTGCCCTCGCCCGGCAATATCCCGAAGCGGACGAACGCCTGGCATACGTCATTGCCGCCTACCATGACACGGGACTGTGCCGCGACCGCGCCACCCACCACCTTGTCTCCGGCGAGATACTGATGGCGGACTCTACCCTGCGGCAATGGTTCTCCGACACGGAAATCCTCCTCATGAAAGAAGCCGTAGAAGACCACCGCGCCTCTACAGACCACGAACCTCGTAGCATCTACGGCAAGATTGTTGCCGAAGCGGACCGTATCATCGACCCGGACATCACCCTGCGCCGCACCGTGCAGTACGGATTGAAACAGAATCCTGCCGCCGACAAGGAGTGGCACTACCAGCGGTTCCATCAGCATCTCATGGCAAAATATGCACCCGGCGGTTATCTGAAGCTCTGGTTTCCCGAGGGCAAGAATGCGGAACAGCTGAAGAAGCTCCAAGCCATTATCGCAGACGAAGGACAGCTGCGGCAAGTTTTCAACCGAATATTCGAGGAGGAAAAGTAATAGCGGTATCAATGAAGCATATGCCCCATTTCATTTCCGACTATGGAAACGGTTTGTTTCCTATAATGGAACAGAGTGTTCTCTATAAGGAAACAAAGTGTTTCCTATAACGGAACAAATCGTTTTATCCCGTCGAAACAAGTCGTTTCATACAAGAGAAACAATCTGTTCCGACGGGGTGTAACAAAGTGTTCAGTACTGTGAACTAATACAATAGCTCTATTTAGAAGGTCTCACAAGATAAGTATCCGCCTCCATAAGTATAAAGACTTATGGGCGTGCCAACATGAGGAAATCATAAAACTCACAGATGGACTGGCCTTCGGTTTCTGATTCGAAGACAAAGAAGAGCGGCTGCTTTCCCTTATGCAGCTTTGCCGGAATAGAGAGCGGAGCATAGAACTCCCTGCAAGTGCTGCCAGCCTTCACATCCACAAGTCCTATCTCTACACCGCCTTTTGTTGTCCAAGGGCTACCCAGCATGATGCGGATGCGTCCGTCGGTATCTTCAGCCTTCAACCTTAACTGCATCTGCAAAGACTTATCTCGCGGAACGGCATTCATATTCAAGTATTTATATCCTACAATCGACCCACTTGTGTTATTCACCACCGGAGCGAACGGGATTTTGTGGTTGTTATCGCCGGCATAGGGATTATTATCCCGGTACACAGGCCGGATGTAAGACCCCGTGTAGACATAATGGGGATAGACCTCTTTGATACCTCCGGGATTGGTGTGCCAACAAGCCAACCCGGCCGAGATGCGCTGCATAGGATTGAGCCCTTCAAGAAGGAAACCCTCAGAGTTGAATTCCCCGCGCGAAATCACGACTTTCCCACCTTTTCCTTTTTCCACCTTTACATCAATGGCCGACACCATAGCTTGGCGTGCATAGCAATCGGTACCTATCTGGCGATGATAGAACACGTACCATTGCCCTCCTATCTTGCAGATACTGCCATGCGTATTTCCACCGGGCATGGCCGAAGCTATCACATTGCCTTTTTCATCATACTCGCGCGCACGGGCATCGATGATTGTTCCGCCATAGGTCCAGGGACCCAGAGGATGCTCGCTATAAGCGTATGCCAGCGTATAGTTGCTGGCGTTCGGCAAGCCATCTTCACCCTCAGCGGTAGTACGGCTATAGATAAACACATACTTATCCTCAATCTTGCGGATGGAGGATGCCTCAAAGAAGCGGAATATACCTTCCTGCCGATAGCCTGAAATCATGTTCTCCACCACTTCGGTACCCGGCTTTACCGTGCACATGGTAGCAGGGTCCAACTCCGCGCCATGCGAAATGCCAAATCCCCAATAACCATACACACGTCCATCATCATCGACAAACACTGCGGGGTCGAATCCCAAACAACCGAAAGTCTCGCGAGGACGTTCCTTGTTCCAATTGCATACTGTAAACGGACCATCGGGACGGTCGCTTTTGGCAATCATGGAATTGCGTCCACTACCTTGATTATTCGGAAAGAGGTAATAAGTTTTCTTACCATCGGTATCGGTAGTTACTGTCACGTCAGGGGCAAAAAGCACGTCGTCGGTTCCATCAGCATTCAGTTTATACAGCTCGGGCGACTCATTGACTTTAAATATCACGCCGTCATATCTCCAACGGGTCAGGTCCTCTATGGGTGCCGACCACACCACTTGGTCACGTCCGCAATACATCCACTTGAGATTGTCGTGCGAACCATAAATATAGACACGGTACTTGCCGGGACAGTCAGGATCCTCAAACACATAGGGCTCACCATCAGGAATAAATTCCCAAAGCGGCAGATAAGGATTCTGTGCAGATAATGTAAAAGACAAGCTGATGAGACATGATAAAATCATCAGAATTTTTCTTACTTTGTTTTTCATAATCGCATTGATTTATAGAATGATACTTAAATTATAATTGCGACAAAACTATCAATTTATCGTTTCATCGTCATGCTTTTAATGCAAATTAACACGTTCAATACGAATTTCTAAATACCGTTCCGGCGGCTCTCCCATCTCCTCCTTTCTTCGTTGGTGTATGCAAAAATCAGCTATTTTTCAGTAAGTTTGTCCGGTTTGCACTATCTTTGCTTAAAAAAGCGAAGATAGGCTGCACCTCAGCATAAAAAATGAACGAGTTCATTTTATTCT
>OLNV01001229.1_pt1 | contig 17146 bp, 29 predicted proteins | sample 1672891 | NCBI WGS metagenome assembly OLNV01 (sample SAMEA3136734, study PRJEB25190) | human gut metagenome | biome: human gut; feature: human-associated habitat; material: faeces | place: Austria | collected 2013 | reverse complement strand
GACTGTATCTCTTTGCGGGTCCCGTAGGTTCTGGGAAGACCACACTTATGCATGAATTGGTTCAGGAGCGTTTTAAGGGACAGCAGGTGATTTCTATTGAAGATCCTGTGGAAATTAAACAGGATAATGTCTTGCAACTCCAGGTAAATCAGGCAATTGACATGACCTATGATAATTTGATTAAGCTATCACTACGTCACCGCCCGGATGTTTTGATTATTGGAGAAATTCGAGATAAGGAGACTGCTCGAGCGGTTATTAGAGCTAGTCTGACAGGAGTGACTGTTCTTTCAACTATTCACGCAAAGAGTGTGGCAGGTGTTTATGAGCGTCTTCTGGACCTCGGTGTAGATAAGTCTGAGTTGGATAATGCTCTTCAAGGGATTGCCTATATGCGTTTGATTAAGGGAGGAGGTGTGATTGATTTTGCCAGTGAAAATTTCCAAAGCCATTCGTCAACCAGCTGGAACCAACAGTTGGAAGGCTTGGTTAAACAAGGATATCTCACTGAAGGGGATATCCAAGGGGAAAAAATTAAAGATTAATCAGCAAGTCAAGGTTATCCAGCTCTTCAAACAACTTCTAAAGGCCGGTTTTACCTTAACTGAAATCGTAGCCTTTTTGGAGCGAAGTCACTTGTTGAAAGAATCGTCATTATCTCTTATGAAAGCAAGCTTAATGCGAGGCGACAGGCTAGACAAGATGTTTGCGTCAGTGGGTTTTTCGGACAATATTGTTACTCAGATTGCCCTTGCTGATAAGCATGGTAATCTTCTAGGAAGTTTAACCAAGATTGAAGCCTACATGCTTCGTATGACCAAGGTTCGTAAGAAACTCATGGAGGTAGCGACCTACCCTATCCTACTTCTGGGTTTCCTGATTCTGATTATGTTAGGACTTAAAAATTATCTTTTACCTCAATTGTTAGAGGGGGATGGTAAGGAGAATTGGGCTGTACAGTTGGTTCAGATTTTTCCCCAGCTCTTTTTTGTGACTTTGTGCGGACTTCTTGTATTAAGCTTAATTCTCTATCTATGGGTCAAACGCCAGCCAGCCCTTGTCTTTTATCGACGAATGGCAAAAATCCCTTTTATAGGCCAAACTATCAGGCTATATACGACCGCCTATTATGCTAGGGAATGGGGAAATCTCTTAGGACAAGGGATTGACCTGTTAGACTTGGTTTCTCTTATGCAAGAGCAAAAGTCCAAGCTCTTTCGTGAGCTGGGGGCTGATTTAGAAGAGGCCTTGATGCTAGGACAGAGTTTTCCTGATCGTATTGCTAGTCACCCTTTCTTCACTAAGGAGCTATCCTTGATTATTGCTTATGGAGAGGCTAATGCTAGGTTGGGCTATGAGTTAGAAGTCTATGCTGAAGAGGTTTGGCAGGCTTTCTTTAACCGTCTTAATAAGGCAACAACCTTTGTGCAACCCCTCATTTTTATTATTGTTGCTGTCGTGATTGTAATGATCTATGCAGCCATGCTATTACCAATGTATCAAAATATGGAAGGAATGATGTCATGAAAATGATGTTAAAAAAATTGAATGCCGTTAAACTACGAGCTTTTACACTGATTGAAATAAAGGATACTAAAACACTCTATAATTTCCACAAAATAACGATGGATTCACTAGTAACCCTAACCTTGCTTATCAAGGCGCGTGCTATAGCTTTCTGTTGCTCATAGTCAAGCGTGAAGATGTCCTTGGTATCAAGTACCCGTCTAACATCTTCTTTGCGTTCTACGGCTTTGAGAGAGGTGTCAGCTTCTAGCTCTTTTTCGAGTGCTGTCCTTTCTGCCATGAAGTCGCTTGACCTCTTTTGTAATTCCTCTAGTGAAATCCTATCGTCGATGTATAGATCATTAAGCCTGCTAATTTTAGCGGTCAGATTATCAATCTGTTTCTGGTAACTATCACGGTCTATCGTCTCTTGATTAGTGTTTGAAAATAGCTTGTCGATATAGTCTGAATCAGTTTGCAACTTGCTGATTTCAGTTAGGACGAAGTGCTCTATATCATCCTTGAAATAGAACCCAGAATCACACTTTTCATTGTTGTTATAGACCGTCACGCCTTTCGTTTTTCGAGGGTGTCGTTGTTTACACTCGTACTTAACTAAGCGTGTGCCGTCTTTTCGTTTCATGCCCAGCTTGATAGCAAGAGGGGCTGAGCAATAGCCACATTGAGCTATTCCAGAAAGCATGTATTTAGCTTGAAATGGCCTAGGATTGAAACGCTGGGCGGCTGTTCTCTGTCTCGTTTTAATTTCCTCTTGTGTTTTGTTAAAATCGTCCTCTGAGATAATGGCTTCATGAGTGCCAGGGAATATCTGCCCTTTAAATTGATTATATCCACAATAGACTGGGTTAGAGAGGATAACCCTAACAGTTCTATAGCTCCACTCTTTATCTTGCCCGTATTGCTCATTTAGGGTGTCTCTGAGCTTGGTTATCGACATACCCGATAAATACCACTCGAACATCTTTCGGACGATTAGGGCTTGATAAGGATTGACCGAGAGCGTGCCCGTCTCTTTGATGTAATCATAGCCGTAAGATGTCTTTGCCCACTGCATCGACTTGCCAGACTTTGCCCGCCCTAGCTTGCCAAGTTGCATGCGTTCCTTGATTTGCTCCCTTTCGAACTCAGCTATTGCAGATAAAAGAGTTAGAAATAAAGTACCCATGGCTGAAGAAGTATCTATATTTTCTTGGATCGATACAAAATCAATTTTATTTATATTAAACACATCTTTAATCAAATAAAGTGTATCTCTTACATTTCGTGATAGTCTATCGAGTTTGTAAACTAAAACCGTGTCAAACAAACCCTTTTTTACATCGTTAATCAAGTTTGCCATTTCAGGGCGCTTCAAACTACCGCCAGAGAAACCGGCGTCAATATACTTGTTATAAACATCCCACCCCATAGCTTCACAATACTTCTCTAAGCTGTCAATTTGCCCGTCTATAGAGTATCCTTCCTCGGCTTGATTCGTGGTGCTCACTCGTACGTATATGGCGACTTTCCTAATCATTTGAGCCACCCCCGCATTCAGAATACTTCCAAGCAAAACCGCCAGCCTTTTTTCTTGTACCTTTGCAGCACATTGAAATACAAGAAAGGTTAATTTTCAGAGTTTTACTAGCATCCGTCATGCTATTCCACTCTTTTACCACATTCCCGTCTAGGTCCATTTGCAGAACCTTTTTATTACTATTTTTTCCAAGCGCCCTAATAGTGTCGATTTGAGACTGCTGCACGGATTTTAACCCAGTTTTAAATGCGTGTTTAATATTTTCACTAGCAGAAACCCACTCTAAATTATCAACAGCATTATTGGTTTTATTACCATCAATATGGTTTACTTGCGTCTTCGTTTTTGTATCCGGGTTGTCAATAAAGCAAGTAGCAACAATTCTATGAACAAAGTAATGCTTCGCTTTTCCGTTTTTAGTGAGCGCTACGGTGTGATACCCAAATTGCGTAAGTTTCTTTTTCAAAACTCTGCCTTTCAACAATCGGAAACCGTCCCATTTTGGCACAACTTTGTCTAGGCTTCTAACATTCCCTAAATCGCTAACTTCGTATAGATCTTCGTAACCTACAACTTTTTTCCATTTTTCCATTTTTTTACTCCATTCTATGATAAAATAGAGTATAGTAAAACAGCCTAAGAATTAGGTGTTTTGCTATACAATTTTCAAACCTCACGCTCTCGGTCGCCAAACTTCTGAGCGTGGGGCTTTTTTGTTTGCAACTATTTCTATTTTAGAAACAGTTGTTTTTACTCTTTCGGTAAGTGTTGTTGAAAAATTAAGGCCACATTGACCTTTTCTTCTTCGGTCATAGGAGGTTCGTTTGGATCATCCACTGAAAACTCGATAGCATGCCATTTATCATTGACTCTAATCCACTCTCTTCGTCTATGACATTGACAATCTAGGTTGTGTTTAATCACTTCCATTGGTCTATTTTCGATACTCATGTTATCTCTCCCGATAAATATCTACGACTTCCCCAATAGTTCTGATATCGTCGTTCTCTGAAAGGTGGATTTCCTCGTATCCACTATTTAAACTCTGTAAGTACCAAGAGCCGTTGTAATCTCTTTTTAGCTTTTTAACAAAGTTCTTGCCGTTGATTTGAAAGATACCGATATCGTTGATATCTACTTGGCTAGTAATATTGATAAAAAGTAGGTCATTATCTTCTATCAGAGGTTCCATTGAGTCGCCAGCAACTTTAGCAATGGTGTCATACTCATCAGGAACATCGTTAGCTCTTAATTTCACTTCCATGTGAAGGTTGTCTTCCTGAAATATTCCATGTCCAGCAGCAACCAACCCCTCAACATAATCAGTGATGTAGTCCTCATCGTCTTGAGGCTTGTTGAAAATAGAAACCACCTCAGAGTTTTCTTGTTCCTCAAGTTGTTCTTTAGCAAAGTCTAGGACTTTTCCCTGCCTTGGCTGTTCTAGCTTGTTGTAGATTGAAATGATTTCAGGCTGGTCATTTGATATTGAATTACGCTCACTATCTGGTATGCGTTTTTTATCAACATCGTAACCCATAAGCCAAGCTTCACTCACATTAAGTGTTTTAGATAGAAGGTATAGCTTCTTGTCGTCTGGTTTTGACTTCCCAGTTACATATTGAGATAAAGCGCTTCTCCCCATTTTAACCCCTAGTTGTTTTTGGAAAGGTTTGGATTTTTCTAAAATATCAACTTGTCTCAAATTCCTTTCAGACATTATCTGTCTAAGTCTTTTTGAAGTACTGCTACGCTCCATAAAAAACTCCTTATTAAATTTTATAGTCATATTGTAAAACATCTTGAACAAAAATTCAAGCAATAAATTCAAGAAATTTGAATTTATTTATTGACAAAGATAAAAGACAGTGTTAGAATGAAACTGTTCAAGATATTTGAACAAAAAGAAACACAGGAGGACTAACAATGACCAAAGACTTTTCAAAATTGTCTGGGAAAATCGTCGAAAAGTACGGAACACAATATAATTTTGCTATTGCTCTAGGCTTATCAGAGCGCTCTTTATCGCTAAAACTCAATAACAAAGTGGGATGGAGAGACGAAGAAATGGAACGAGCTATAGATTTGTTGGATCTTGACATAAACGATATTCCCTCATATTTTTTTAAAAACCATGTTCAAGCATCTTGAGCAAATTAGATAGGAAGGAGACACTATGAATGAAATCAAAATGAGGGACAATCTCTTAATTCTTCAGGGTATTCAATTAAAATCAACGACTGGGAGTTAGGTTATGGCGTTACTGATTTTAAATTAGAAATGTCAGCGGGCAAAAAACCAAAAGCTACCATCACATTTTCACCACACGCTATTTATGTCAATGAGATGATGGCAATTGTAGGAGTTCAAACATCAATGTCCGAACTCGATGAATAGACCGTTGAAATCGGCTTTATCAAAAAAAGTCCCTCTGGAACGGCAATTCCATCGAGGGACTAGCAAAACAAATCACGAGGTAATTATATCATGGAAAAACAAAAATGGGAACCAACCATAATCAACATTATGGCAGACGGTTCCAGAGTTGATGATCTAACTAAGTACACGATACCTGCAGGGCATAGCTACTACGATATCGTGACAAGCATCTATCAAAAAGGAGCATAGGTCATGGGATATGAAGTATATCCAACGAAACACAGACCACAACTATACTCAAATGAATAACCACTCAGCCCAAAATGCTGAACTGAGCCTACAAGCTAAAGGGTTGTTATGGGTGCTGATGACTAACAAGGAAACCTGGAGACCTTACTTAGAGGAGTTGTCTCAGCGGTCTAAGAACGGCAGGGACGCTCACAGAGCGGCGTTTGAGGAGCTGAAAAAAGCGGGCTATATCCGTGTATATCGTAAGAGCCTAGGGCGTGGTAAAGGGATACAGAATTATCCGTTAGTGCAAGACATCCCCATCACTGATAGTTACTGGGAGTACTGGGTGAGACATTTAGAGAAAGAGTTATCCACAGGTAATAGTGATGATGATTTTACAACTTACTGATTTTACAAAGTTGAAAAGTTCAAAAGTTGAATTTTACAAAGTTGAAAAGTTCAAAAGTTGAATAATTCAAAAGTTGAAGAATCCGACACTAATAATAACTAAATAATAATAATAACTAAGTAATAACAATATGGCGTTGTCACGCACCAACTGATAACAATATGGTGCTGTCGCACACTAAGGAATAATAACTACTAACTGATAACAATACAGTAGTAGTTAGAAGAATAGAGAGAGGTAAAACAAATGGCTAAAATCGAATACAAAAAAATTCAGACTGTATTAGGTGATAACTGGCACGTTGTGGTAGATAACGACTGGTTATTCTACCCATGCGGTGAGAACTTGGACGAAGTCAAAGCGTTCTCTGAGGCTCACAAAGAAGAACTAATCAACAAGCGCCACAGCAAAGAAAATCTTGGTCTGGCTTTTCATATCTGTGGCTATAACGGAGACGCTCAAAACCGTTTGCGTGACAAATGGGCTGAGCGTGGTGTCCATGTATTCTAGGAGGTAAACATGACTAATCAAGAACGCTACGAGGAAGATTTGAAAATCATTCCCGAAGGCGGAAGCAAAGCCTACGTCATTGACGGGTTTAATGCTTGCATTAGAAGGCATGGATATATTGGGCATTTATGCGGATATGTCGAAGTGCCGGACGGATTGAGTGTTGACATTGACGAAATCGACTGCCACGGCGGCATCACATTTAACGACCATTGGAGCGAGTTCCCGACTGACGGCTACTATATCGGTTTCGATTGCATGCACTTCGGAGATTGGGACCCACTCTTAGCTAGCAATGGGTGGTCATCTATCAGCTACACTTACAAAGACAGTGAGTTTGTCTTAAACGAAATCAAAAACATTATCAAGCAACTAAAGGAGAAACAACAATGAAAAAACTAATTAACTGGATTTGGTCAAACAAAAAGCAAAATGAATCAGAAGTCTACGTAGTTCCACAATGGGAATCTTACACAGCCAAAGCAGAACGCTTCAATGCTGACCACGGATTGCCATTAGATCAATTAGTGGGGTAACTCATGAAGCTACTAAGAAAACTATTTCCCAAGAAAAAAACAAAACAACCAGAGCCGTTCTTTGAATGGGTTGAAACCCCAGAGGAAAAACAAGAACGACTCAAGCGGAAATATAGCAAATAGTACCCATCTTTCAGCGTGCAGCCATGGCCCTGCCGTGGAGTGTAACTTATACGCATTATTCCCCAAAATATAAACTTTGCTTTACCCACATATCTTTTAAAAAAAACAAAAAAACATGAAGCGGTAGGGCTTTGGGTGCACGTTGAGAGCGCCAAAAAAAGCATGGGTTAGGGCCCATGCAAGAGAAACTCTAAGGAGATTATACCATAATGATTAAGAAGTTTGAATTAGATTTATCATCTAAAATCACAGCTTGGGGAATGGAGCTGTTCAGAATACGAGCGTTGATTTCGTTTGGAGACGTGAAGAATCCATGGAAGACAGGCTTGAAAAACTTATGAGATTGTTGGCGGAGTAACAAAATAAGCAGTGGTGGGAGGGTAGGCATAAAAAAATATGGCAAAACTATACGAATTAACGGGAATTTTCCTAGAAATCGATGAAATGGATGTCGATGATGAAACAAAACTCGACACCTTGGATTCGATTGATTGGGAACATGATTTCTCAGAAAAAATTGAAAACTGTATCAAGGTTATCCGAAATAAGAATGCACGAGTTGAAGCTTATAAGGCTGAAATCAAGCGGCTACAAGATTTGAAAGCATCGGAAGAAAAAGCGGTCGAGAGAATTAAAAGCAGTGTCTCAGACGCTATGCGTTTAACTCAACACGATAAATTAGAAACCGCTCTCTTTAAGGTTGGTTTCCGTAAATCTAAAGCAGTAGTAGTCGATGAAGATAAACTTCCTAAAAAGTATCAAATCGTTAGCTACAAGCCGGATAAAAAAGAAATTAAAAAACTTTTGGAGAGCGGCGCAACCATTCGAGGTGCTCACATTGAAGAAAGGAGAAACCTTAATATTCGATGAAAATTACTAAAGCAACAGATATCCAGCGTACTAAGAATTGGCGCATACTGATCTACGGGAAAGCTGGTCTAGGAAAAACAACCCTTATCAAAAACATGCAAGGCAAAACCTTGGTGCTATCGTTGGATAATTCTTCCAAGGTGCTAGCCGGAACTAAAAACGTGGATATCATTGATTTTGACCGTGAGCATCCAACAGAATTCATCAATGAGTTTTTAACTCAAGCAGATAACTTGATTAAAGACTATGACAACCTTGTTATCGATAATATTTCAAGTTTTCAATCAGATTGGTTTATTGAGCAAGGTCGAAAATCAAAGAATGGTATCAGTAACGAGCTACAACACTACTCGCAATGGACCAACTACTTCCTTCGAGTGTTGACTGCAATCTATACCAAGCCTATCAATATTTATGTGACAGCGTGGGAAGACACTCACGAACTCAACTTGGAAACTGGTCAGATTTTAACCCAGTACGTGCCACAGATTAGAGCAAGCGTGCTAAATCAATTGCTAGGGCTTACCGATGTCGTTGGTCGTATCGTGGTTAATGCTAAAACTGGTGCCCGTGGGCTTATCTTGGAAGGTAGTGAAGGGACTTATGCTAAGAATCGTCTTGATAATCGAACGGCTTGCAAGATTGAAGATCTCTTTAAATTTGGTGACTTAGATGGAACTAAGGAACTACCAGAGTGAGCTTGTTAATGGTATCAAGCAATCGATCCTAAAGGGTAATAAGCACATCATGGTGCAGTCACCACCACGGAGCGGTAAAACCGTGGTCATGGCTCATATCGCCAAAGGTGCCACAGATAAAGGTAATACTGTTCTATTCTTTAGTCATAGGAAGGAGATTAACGAGCAAGTCGTTAATACTTTCAAAAAAAATGGCGTTGACATGGAACTTGTAACCATTGATAGCGTGACTAAGATAGCACGCAACCTAGATAGAATATCAGAGCCATCAATTATCTTAATTGACGAAGCACACCATGTTAAAGCTAAGACCTACCTCAAAATTATCGAATACTACACTAACAGCGTTGTTCTCATGTTTACTGGCACACCAGCCCGACTAGATGGTAGTGGGTTTGATGATATCGCAGACGACATCGTTCTCGGTAAGTCGGTGAAATGGCTGCAAGAGAATGGGAATATCGCACCGTTTAAATATTATGCCCCTTCTTTAATCGACACCACAAACCTAAAAAAACGTGGTGGAGAATTTACTAAGAAATCCGTAGACGACACAATGAAGCGTGTGATCTATGGAGATGTCATAGCTCACTATGAAAAGTTAGCCAAAGGCAAACAAGCCATAGTATACACACACAGCGTAGAAGCGTCTGAGAGCGTTTCCAACACGTTTAACGAGCAAGGTTATACTTCTATCGCAATCAGTGGTAAAACGCCACCAGAGGTGCGAGAGGTGGCAATGAGAGCCTTTAAAGATGGTGAACTTACAATTATGGTAAATTGCGAGCTATTCACTGAAGGGATTGACCTTCCAAACGTGGATGTTTGTATAATGCTAAGACCAACTCAATCGCTGTCGTTGTATTTGCAGTTTGCCATGAGGGCTTTAAATCCTAGAGATGGGAAAACAGCCATCATCATCGACCACGTTGGGAATGTTGATAGGCACGGATTGCCAAACGATGACCGAGAGTGGTCGTTGAGCGGCGTGAGCAAGAAGAAACAGAAAGCTAAACTAGGTGAGCCTACTACACGAACGTGTGGTGAATGTTACGCAACATTTTGGAGCGCTGAACGTATCTGCCCACTATGTGGCCATGAGAATCAGCCTACCAAAGAAGAAATTGAAATCCTTCGAGAAATAGAACTCGAAGAACGACGGCAAGAGGTTGCTAGTAAGGTTGAAACATTCGTTACTAGTGACCAATGCCAAACAGTAGAAGAACTCAAAGAGTTCGCTAAACAACACGGATATAAGCCCGGCTGGGTTTATCATCAACAAAAAAATAGAAATATTTGGAGATAAAAAAACTATGTTTACAATTGACTATTCACAAGCCAAAGAATTTGGAACTATCAAAGATGGTACTTACGAGGTTACTATCGATCTAGCAAAACAAGACGCTACCCAAGGTGGTGCAGACTTCCTAGACATCCGTTTCCGTATTCGCAAGGACTTTCAACAGGACTTCCAAAACAACATTATTTTCCATCGCATCTTTGCAAAAAAAGAAGATGGAAAATATCCAGTCGGCTCTATCATGAACCTTGCTAAAGCTGCTGGCATCCCAGACGGTACTAAATTCACAAGTTTGGAAGACTACCTCAACCAACTCGAAGGCAAAGCTCTTAAGGTTACTGTTAAGAATGAAAAATCTGAATGGCAAGGCAAAACCTACGAAAATTTAAACGTTAAGCGTATGGAAGTTACCGAGCTACCTATCGCAGCAGCAAGCACTGAGATTTCAGACGCTGATCTCCCATTCTAACTATGGAGATGGTTGATTACGCAATCAACTATCAAAAAATGGGCTATTCTGTTATTCCCATTTCAAAAAATGGCAAAACCCCTCTTATCTCTTTTGCTGACAAACCTCCCATGACTGAGAACGACATTCGAAGGGCGTGGCGAGACAATCCAGACGCTAACATAGCACTAAGGACTGATACCTTCTTCGTCATTGATGTTGACATGCACGGCGATGTGGATGGCTTAACTAATTTAAGGAATTGGGAACATGCAAGACTCATACCACCGACCTTGCAAGCTACCACGCCTAGCGGTGGCAGGCATATCTATCTAAAGAAAAACCCTAATCACCCTATATCACAGAATATTGGGATGATTGAGGGGGTGGATATCAAGGCACACGTTAATAACTACATATTAGTGCCGCCGTCCAACAATTCCAAGGGGTACTACGAATGGGATGTAATCCATTCGCCAAAGAATGGGAGCATAACAGAGGCACCCCTTGAGTTGATAAAAGTGTTGCAGAAAATGAAACCAGAGCCTACCCAGTATGAGATGCCATCGTTTGCTAGTGGGTACACTGGTAGCACGAAGACAGCTAAACTTTTTGAAAGCATACTGCTAGGCTTTGGAGACCAAGGAGGACGAAACAATGCCCTTACCGAATTTGTCGGTGGGCTACTCCTTCGAGGTGTTGACCCAGAAATTACTTACCATCTCGCAAAGATGGCAAACAGTAACACATCCGAGCCATTGGACGATAAGGAATTTGAAAGGACATTTAAGAGCATGTTAGATAAAGAAATAAGGAGGACTGGACTTGACAACGATTGATTTCGATTATTACCGAGAACAACTCGTAAACGCTAGTCTATCTCCAGGGAAGCCTAGTAGCAAGGAAGGAATTAAGAATAAGCTGAAATCCTACCGAAACGAGTGGTTCGAGAAATTCAAGGAAGAAAACCCAGATAAGAACGAACCCAAGGCGTTACCAGAGTTAGCGGTAGCCAAAGGATTAGATAAATATACCCATGTCATCACCCTCGAAAATGGGAAAGTAGCCCTATATGATCCAGGGCGTGGGTATTACCAAAAAGATTACAGATACGCCTATCAGCTTATCTATATCTTAGAACCGACATTCAACGAAACCAAGTGCCGTAACGTTCTATTCTTACTCTCAAACATGAGTAGGAAATACGAATATAACCGCATGCGTATGGATTTTGAACCAGAGTATCGAGATGTTAGACGCTTTATTCTCGTTAAAAATGGCATCTATGACAAGAAAAAGAAAAAACTCTTGTCATTCGATTATAAGTTTATCAACTTCAGTACCATTGAAACAGAATTAGTCGAGAATGCACCAAAACCAATCATTGACGGTTGGGATGTGGATAGTTGGTTATTAGACCTTATGAGTGGTGACAGTGAACTTGTCGAACTACTTTGGCAAGTTATCGCAGCATCGCTTAACGGCAACCACTCTTACCGTAAATCAATCTGGTTGGTCGGTAACGGTAATGATGGTAAAGGTACCTTCCAGCAACTCATTAGTAATCTGGTAGGTCTAAAAAACGTAGCACCATTGAAACTTAATCAATTTTCCGAGCGTTTCGGACTTGCCATCATCGAAGGTAAGACGGTAATCATCGGGGACGATGTGCAAGCGGGTATCTATGTGGATGAATCTTCTAACTTTAACTCAGTCGTTACTGGTGAACCTGTTTCGATTGAAAAGAAAGGAGAAAACCCCTACTTAGCACAGTTTAAGAAAACGGTTATCCAATCTACCAACGCTATGCCGGTGTTTAAGAATAAATCAAACGGGACATATCGACGTATCGTTATTATCCCATTCAAAAAAACATTCGGAATCAAGGATGATAATTGGGCAATCAAGGATGATTATATCAACCGTAAGGAAGTTTTGGAGTATGTGCTCTGGAAAGCTATCAATTTAGATTTTGACCGATTTAACGAGCCAAAAGCAACGCAAGAACGCATGCAAGAGTTCAAAGAGGAAAATAACACGGTTTATAAATTCCTTAATGAATACTTGTCGGATGTTGTTTCCACTCGCATTCCGGTTAGATTCTTGTGGGATGTGTACCGCTCATGGTGTCATGAGGGGAACCACACAATCCCTAAGAAATCTAACTTTGAAAAAGAGTTAGCACAGAATTTGCCAGTTGGATGGCTTAAAGATAGACAGAAACCGCTTAATTTTTTCAACCCGCTTAAGGATAAGCCAGATTATTGGTATGACTTTAACTTTAAGTGGGATGAAAACGAAGCGAAGAAAGCTGCCGTAGTGGTAATGGTTACTTAGTCACCGTTAGTTATCGCTACTAGTAACCGTCAAAACCTTTGAAAATGCAAGGTTTTCGGTTGCTTTAGTTATTTAGTTACTACTTTTACTAATATTAAAATAAATAAATAAATAAATAATAAATATATATAGAGAGACTCCAAAAAGTAACATAACCAAGTAACTAAAACAGCTGAAAACCTTGATATATAAGGGTTTATGGTGGTTACAAGTACATGTAACTGGTTATTACCTCGAAATAACCGAAAGGAGAAAAAAATGGAAATTCAATACTTAGAAATCAACCAAATAAACGAACCTAATGAAAATATCAGCAACTACATCAAAGAGTTCTCTGAAGCAGCAACAGTTCTCGATGTCCAGTGCAATGCTATTCCAGTGTGGTTTGAAAAGCATGGGGAGGATTTTTGGACCGAGGAAGATTGTGGCATCCATATTGTTGCGTTTATCAAATACGAAGACAACAAAGAAGCCACGCTCGAAAAGAAACAATGGTTGAAAGGTTTCTTTGACAGACACCTCGATAAAGAAACAAAACTGTTTATTGACGATCCGTTTGATAAATGGGGTACAAAAGGTGACGTAGTTTACTTGGACACTTTGCGTAACTGCTTATTCCAGCAGCATTGCAAAGCGTACACTGAAAAACAGATTGCGAGCATTTATAAGGAATGGCTACAGAATCACTAATACAAAACCAAATTCGAGTGGAATTATCGAGAGCTGGGTACATGGTATTTCGAATTAACGTTGGTAAGGTCAGAATGGCTGACGGGCGTTGGTTCGATACTGGAGCACCAAAGGGTTTTTGTGACCTATTTGGATTTAGACCAGATGGACAGATATTTTTCATCGAGGTGAAGAATGAAAAAGGTCGAGTGAGAGACGACCAAAAGAAATTTATGGATGCCATGCGAAAACGAGGAGCGCTCGTAGGTGTGGCAAGAAGTGTTAAGGAGGCTATGGATATAGTCAATGGTAAAACGATGGAATGATCGCATGGCTGGCATTAAATATGCACCAAGGCCATATGAACCGGCAACAGTATTAGAATATGTAGAGTTTTTCAGAATCTGGTTTTATACCACACATCAAAAGAAAGGTGCAGTGGCAAACAAGCTAGGTATTGGGAATAAGAAACTCAACCGCATACTACTATTGGAACAATTACCAGACGAGGAATTACTAACAAGGATGGTGGAATTATATGAAATACAAAGTAATCGTCTACTACGACAACATGGAAGACAATGAGCAAGTCTTCAGCAATAAGAACGATGCTATCAACGAAATGCACAGATTGGGTGTGAAATATCGCAATTCTAGGATGTATCGTGTAGAAATGGAAGAGGTTGGATACTATGGATGAGATTAAACCTAAGACAGATTCTATATGGACTCACTTAAAGACTGGCAATAAGTATAGAATTATTCAAGTTGGTCTGTGGGAAGAAACATTAGAAGAGTGTGTAGTTTATGTTTCTTTGGACAGTAACAGCAAGTGCTGGATTAGACCGCTAGAAATTTTTATGGACGGACGATTCGAGGAGGTCAACAATGATGAACAAGAATGAAGCAGTACAGAAGCTAGCAACAGCAGGACGCCTTTCAATAGCCCATGCTGAGGATTTATATGATTCAATTGTACCTAAACCAGTGGTGAAACAGTACGTGGCAGATTGGTATGAGGAAATTAAAGGTGAATTTTACTTAAACTTACATTACTTGGCTTGGGATATGTTTGAAAGTTTGGACGAAGATGCCTGTGTACCTAAAAAAACATTAAATGACGATATCACACGTTGGTATCGCAAAAACGAAAATGCTATCAAAATAATTGTCAACATGCACCAATTTGGCTACGAGGTGGAGAAAGAGGCGAGATATACAGTTAGGTTTAAGGGATTGTGTGACAAGAACATCTACCTAACCGCCAATTTGTTTAGAAACTTTTGGAAAATAAAAGAAGATATAGACGGTTGCAAGGGGACCGTCCATACCCGCAAAGAGCTGGAATCGAACGGTTTCGGCTGGGTATTCGACTGCGATGGCATTGAAATCGAGGAGGTGGAATAGATGGCTGAATTTATCAAAATAAACACACTATACCGTGGTTCTGTTGAAGAAATGATTTTGAACGTGGATGATATCTCGAATATACACATCGGGGCCAAGGTGATTTCCATAAGAACTCCATTTTTAGATGGCTCAAATATGTTATCGGTGACAGAAGAAACCATTGAGAAATTAGAAAGATTTTTAGAAGTGGTAGAGGTGGAATAGATGGATGCAGTTGAGTTTACAACGTGCGCACTACTCCTTGATTTCGCGATGGGATTGGCAGTAAAAGACCAACGAGTGATAAGCGCTATGATAGTAGTTCAAATTATCGTCTTAGTGGTCACTTACATCTACGATCAACTATTTCGAGGGGGACGGAAATGAACAGACTTAAACAATTAAGAGAATCAAAAGGAATGACCAGAGTAGAGCTAGCGGAACTAATGGATGTTACAAAGCTGACTATTTTAAACTGGGAACTTGGAACCAATGAAATCAAAGGGAGCAATGCTAGGAAGTTAGCTGACCATTTCAATGTATCAATTCCTTTCTTACTTGGTTACGATACTGAGGGCAAATTCTCTGCTCTAATCACTGCAGTCAACAATTGGGCTGACAAACGTAACCTTAAGCAAGCTGACCCCAAAATCCAGTGGATGCGCATTACTGAAGAGGTCGGAGAGATTCGAGATGTACTCTTGAAACCGACTAAATTCACGGAACCGCAAGCAGCACTTAAGGACGCTATTGGTGACACGCTAGTAACGGTTATCGTCTTAGCCTACCAGTTAGACCTTGATGTGACTGAATGCCTTGGTCTTGCATACGAGGAAATCAAGAATAGAAAGGGAAAGATGGTAAATGGAACATTCGTTAAGGAGGAAGACCTCTAAACGAGAGAATCAACTGGTAGTAGCAACAGTTTTATTGTTGATAGCACTGGGAATTAACATCGCAACTGTAGTCAGCGTGCTGAATCGACCAGTAGAGGCTATTGTCGTGCATAAGGCTGACAATGCCACCGCGCCGCATGGAAAAGTTACCGGCAAGGAAATGGTCGGAAACCTCTACACGCTTGATTGTGGGGCGTATGGTAAGTTTCTAGTGACCAAGGAACAGTACGACAGTGTTAGTGTTGGGGATGATATTCCGAGCTATTTGAAAGGGAGAGGGAAATGATACCAAGATATAGAGCGTGGGATAAGGATTTTAAAACCATGTATGAAGCTGACGATATTGTGTATATCGATTTCGAAGAGAAACAAATTTGCGTAAAAACACTCTTTTTCGAACGGACGAATTGCTACGATTTCAATGACATCGTTTTAATGCATTCAACTGGTTTCACTGACAAGGATGGCAAAGAGATTTTTGAAGGGGATATAGTTGATTCGGAGGGTGGTTTTACAACCGGAGTAGTTGAATTTAGATCGGATTTAGGGATGTTTGTTAGCACCTTGATTAAATATAATAACTTCGAACAGTTATGTAATGCTCACGGTTTGGTAAAGGTTATCGGCAACATATACGAAAATCCGGAATTGTTGGAGGTGAACTAATGCCTAGTAATTACCCCAACGCTGGACTGACCGAGGAGCTATTCCAACGGTTAGTGGATGAAATTAACCAAATCAAAGCGGAACACCGACAAGGGTTTAACAATTTTATCCGTAGCGTCAAGAATTGCGACATTCAGCAGTCCAGGAAATATTCACAAAGATTCTGTAATGTCATCAAAGAACGGTCTGGGTTATCACCCAATACAGCTAGGGACTTACAAGGTATCATCTCAGACGACTTGCTAAACGACTTGCAAACTTATCTGTCTGAGAACTATTCTGGTAAACCTGGCACAGGTCGCCAAGAAGTCGATAAGACCAATGCTGGACTTACTAAGGAACTATTCCAGCGATATCGTGAGGAAGTGGAGCAACTGAGAGCTACTTATCCAAACAGTATCGTGGAACATATCATGGAAGTTAAGGGGCGCACAAAGAAGGAAGCTAAGACCATCTACAGTGCTATCAATGCACTCTATGTAGAACGCGTTGTTCTAACACCTCGTAAGGTCGTTCAATTAGAAGGATTGCTATCTAGGGAACTATTAGGTGATATTGCTAGACATGTATTCAACCACTACGAATGGCCAGAGAGTTTAGATAGTGAAATTGACCGCATCACTCTTGAATATCGCACCAAAGGCG
>OLNV01001222.1_pt1 | contig 17220 bp, 16 predicted proteins | sample 1672891 | NCBI WGS metagenome assembly OLNV01 (sample SAMEA3136734, study PRJEB25190) | human gut metagenome | biome: human gut; feature: human-associated habitat; material: faeces | place: Austria | collected 2013 | reverse complement strand
GCGGCACGCTCTGGCGCTCGATGTAGCCCTTGCGCTCCATCAGCTGCAGGATGTTCGTCACGGTCGAGCGTGTGATGGAGAACTCCCGTTCGATATCGCGCTGGTACACGGGCTCGTTCTTGTGCCAGTAGAGGTAGCTCATGATCCAGTCGTGCATGGGGGTCACGTTGTCCACGTTGTTCTCCCGATGGAACTGGTTGATCTTGCGGAAGATCAGATTGTTCACCCGGCGCACCTGTGCCGGGATGACCTGCGGCGGCTCCCATGGAGGAATGCAGCAGGGCTGTTTGTTGCTTTCATCGTGCATAATGGTTTCCCTTTTGAATTGTTTGTGACAGGATTGTTTCCTTTAGAACTGTTTGATGCCGTACAATATCATAACGCACGATTCGATCATTGTCAATAGGAGACGCAAAATAAAATACAGAAGCGCCCCACCGAACGGCAGGGCGCTTCCACTGGGCGCTGATTTTGCTTCTGCTGGCTCAACAGTCCTTGCTTTCTGACCAGAATATGCTTTAATAAAAGCAACTACGGGCACTGCGCCCCCGAATACTGCAAGGAGAATCCCATGGAACAACGGAATACCCGCCTGCGGAACGCGGGCTTCGTCACCTTCTTTTTCAGCGGCATCTGCACCATTTCCAGCGGTGTGGTGGTCAGCCTGCTGCAGGAGGAATACGGCTTTGCCTACGGCATGACCGGCACCCTGCTCAGCCTGCTGAGCATCGGCAACCTGCTGGCGGGCCTGCTGGCCGGTGCGCTGGTGGGAAAAATGGGCATGAAGCCAAGCGTCCTGCTTCTGACCATCGGCTATGCGGTGGGCTACGGCCTGATGGGCCTGACCGGCCTGCCCATTCTGCTGGCGCTGGCCTTCTTCATTGTAGGCATTGCCAAGGGCAGTGTCCTGAACACCTGCACCATCCTTGTCAGCGGCAACTCTGCAGACCGCACCCGGGGCATGAACACCATGCACGCCTGCTACGCCTGCGGTGCCCTGCTCTGCCCCTTTCTGATCTCTGCCGCTGCCAGGGTCAGCACCACGCTGGCCGTGCTGGCGCTGGCAGCGCTGGGTCTGGTGCTCTGGCTGGTATACCTGTTCACCCCCATGGCAGGCCGCGCCAAGGCCAAAGAAGCTGTCACCGATTGGAGCTTTTTGCGCTCCTCCCGCTTCTGGCTGCTCACCGGCCTGCTGTTCTGCCAGAACGCCGCCGAGCAGAGCGTTGTGGGCTGGATGGTCACCTACTTCAAGGACAGCGGCATCATTGCAGGCACGCTGGCGGCCTATACCGTCACCGTGATGTGGGGTGCCACCCTGATCGGCCGCCTGCTCATCGCCTTTGTGTTCCCGCTCCGGCAGCCCCGCAAGGCCATGGTGTTTATGGCGGTTTTCTGCACAGCCTTCTACTTTGCCATGATGCAGACCCACAGCCAGCTGCCTGCCATCCTGCTGCTGTTTGCCTTTGCCTTCTCCATGGCCGGTATGAACCCCACCGCCGTGGCCAGCGCCGGTAAAATGACCACCGTGACCAGCATGGGCATCATGCTGCCGGTGGCATCCAGCGGCGCGATCCTGATGCCCTGGGTCATCGGCAAGGTAGCTGAAAGCGCCGGTCTTTCCGTTGGTATGGCAACCAACATCGTGCCCTGTGTGGGGCTGATCGTCTTTGCGATTCTGGTGTCCAGAATGCGGGAGGAATAAACCTCTCCGTCATTGCTTCGCAATGCCACCTCTCCTGGCAGGAGAGGCAAGCAGCAGACGGCTGAGCGGTTCATCCCCTCGCCTTTGCGCTGAACTCACACCCACAGTAATCCTGACGGTAAAGCCCGTACTCCTCCGAAAGCTGGAGAGAGCGCAGGTAGCCGTTCTGCTTTTTGAAATCCGAGGGCAGGTGCCTGATGCCGAATTCGGCTTCAAGCTCCTGCCCGATTTGATTGATGCGGGCAGCATCCTTGTGGGGGCTGATGGAGAGCGTAGTAGTGAACCAATCAAAGCCGTGCTCCTTTGCGTACTGTGCCGCCCTGCGCATCCGCAAACGGTAGCAGACGGTGCACCGCCCGCCCCGCTCCGGCTCGTTTTCCAGCCCCTGCACAGCCGTGTAGAACTCCTGCGGGTCGTAGCGGTCCTCGATGACCGTGACCCCCAGCGGGTGCGCCTGCGCCACGAACTTTTTCAGCTCCTCGCCCCGGCGGTAGTATTCTTCGGCAGGCCAGGTGTTGGGGTTATAGTAAAGCACCGTGATCTCAAAATACCGGCACAGCTGTTCCAGCACGGCGCTGGAACAGGGCCCGCAGCAGGCATGGAGCAGCAGCTTTGGCCGCTGCGGCCCCAGCGTTTTCAACACTTCGTCCATCTGCTGTGCAAAATTCAACTGTTTTGACATCGGTTTCATCCTTTGTTATACTTGCTTTGATTCAAATAGCTCCCTCCTGCTGCCTCGCCAAAAGAGCCGCAGCTGCCGGAAGGGGCATCCCGGTCATATTATATCACATTTTATCTAATAGGAGAACTGCGATGACAAATGAGAAGATCGCCCGTATCAACGAGCTGGCAAAAAAGAGCAAGACCACCGGCCTGACCGATGCCGAAAAGGCAGAGCAGCAGGCCCTGCGGCAGGAGTATGTTGCGGACGTAAAGGCCAGCCTGCGCGCCCAGCTGAACAACACCTCGATCAAAGAGCCGGATGGCACTGTGCACAAGCTGGGGAAGAAGAACTGAAGCAGCATCACGAAGAGGAGCGCCTGGCGGATATTTGAGAGAAAAGTATTTCTTCCCTCTTTTTTTGTTCCGCGTTTCGTGCTATACTATAATTGTATTGTTGCGGACATTTCCGCGGGCGGTACAGATTCCCAAGGTGGCGTATCCCGGGCAAGGTGCACGGAAAAGGCTGTCTTTTGAAAAAATGATAAAGAGGTCATTTATTATGCTTACTGCAATTACGGGTATCAACTGGGGCGATGAGGGCAAGGGCCGCATGGTCGATCTGATCAGCCAGGAGTATGACATCGTTGCACGGTATCAGGGCGGCAACAACGCAGGCCACACCGTGAAGAACGAGCGCGGCAAGTTCGTGCTGAACCTGCTGCCCTCCGGCATCCTGCGCCCCAACGTTGTCTGCGTGATGGGCAACGGTATGGTCATCGACCCGCATCATCTGGACGGCGAGATCAACAATCTGCGGGAGCATGGCATTTCCATCACCCCCGATAACCTGAAGATCTCCGACCGGGCCACCATCACCATGCCCTACCATGTCGATCAGGACGGCCTGGAAGAGGCCCGCCTGGCCAAGACCGGCGCACAGTTCGGCTCCACCAAGCGCGGCATCGCCTACACTTATGGTGACAAGTACATGAAGAAGACCCTGCGCATGGGCGACCTGCTCCACCTGGACGACAGCGTGAAGAAGCGCCTGGTGACCATGGTGGATTCCAAGAACCTGGTGATGGAGGGCAGCTACCACTCCGCCCCCATCAGCGTGGACGAGATGTGGGCATGGCTGGAGAAGTATGCCGCCATCTTCAAGGATTACATCTGCGACGTGGGCCAGTATCTGGCTGACGCAGATGCCGCCGGCAAGAAGGTGCTGTTCGAGGCCCAGCTGGGCGCTCTGCGCGACATCGACTTCGGCATCTACCCCTACACCACCTCCTCCAACGTCATCGGCGCTTACGCCCCCATCGGCGCAGGCATCCCGGGCCACAAGCTGACCAACAGCATCGGCGTGATGAAGGCTTACTCCTCCTGCGTGGGCGACGGCCCCTTTGTCACTGAGCTGGCCATGACCGAGGAAGAGAAGCACGCCCTGCGTGAGGCTGGCCACGAGTACGGTGCAGCCACCGGCCGTCCCCGCCGCGTTGGCCCCATCGACCTGGTGGCAAGCCACTACGGCGTGTTCTGCCAGGGCTGCGATGAGGTTGCCCTGACCCTGCTGGACGTGCTGGACTACATGGAGAAGATTCCCATGGTCACCGGCTACAAGCTGACCGATGGCACCATCACCAAGCGCTTCCCCATGGGCATGGCTCTGGACACCGCACAGCCCGTGGTGGAGTATCTGCCCGGCTGGCACTGCGATATCACTGCCGCCCGCAAGTGGGAGGATCTGCCCCAGGAAGCCCGCGATTACGTTGAGTATCTGGAAAAGGCTATTGGCTGCAAGATCACCTACATCTCCGTGGGTGCCGAGCGTGAGGCCTACATCCATCACAACGTCTGATCCGCGCCACAGAACCCGCCGCATTGAAAAGGAAGCGTGACTATGTTTGATATCATCACGGACAGCGCCTGCGACCTGACCCCTGAGACGGCCGCAACGCTGAATATTGAGATCATCCCCTTCTATGTCTCGCTGGACGGCGAGCACTACCGCAAGGAAGGCAAGGAGATCGCCGTGCGCGATTTCTACCAGTTCATGGTAGATAACCCCTCGGCCTACCCCAAGACCAGCCTGCCTTCTCTGGAGGATTTTGAGACCGCTTTCCGGGCCCATGCCAAGGCGGGCCGCCCGGTGCTCTGCATCTGCTTTACCAGCAAGATGAGCGGCTGCGTGGGCAGTGCCCGCAACGCCCGGGAGCTGGTGCTGGAGGATTTCCCCGATGCTAAGATCGAGGTCATTGACAGCACCGCCGCCACCGTGACCGAATCCATCGTGGTGGAAAACGCGGTGGCCATGCGGGATGCAGGTTGTACGCTGGACGAAGCCGTGACCTGGCTGGAAGCGGAAAAGATCACCAACCAGATCTTCTTCACGGTGGGTAATCTGGACTATCTTATCAAGGGCGGGCGCATCGGCAAAGTCACGGGCCGTGCCGCCAACATTCTGGGCATCAAGCCCATGATCCTGTTCAAGGAGGGCGAGATCTTCTCCGCTGGTGTGGCCCGCGGCCGCCAAAAGAGCTTTGAGAAGGCCCTCGACCTGCTGATGACCTATCTGGCCGAACACAACGGCACACCCGATGACTACTGCATCACGGTGGGCTACGGCTACGATGCCGACGAGGGCAAGCGGCTCTGGATGCAGACCCGCGCCGCCCTGCGCGCCAAGTACCCCACCTGCGAGTGCAATGTGGTCCTGCTGCAGATCGGCTGCACCATTGCCGTGCACACCGGCCCCTATGCGTTGGGCATGGGCGTGATGCGGCGGTGGAAAAAACAGTAACTCCCTCAGTCGCCTCCGGCGACAGCTCCCTCTAGGAGGGAGCCTTACGGCAGCGAAAAGCCTCCCTCTGAGAGGGAGGTGGCATTGCGTCAGCAATGACGGAGGGAGTTCCCACATAGTAAAAAAGAAGCCCCGACGAATGTCGGGGCTTCTTTTTGTTTTTCAGCCTTGATTTTTACGATGCACGATCACAGAAGACGGTGACACGGGTCTTGCCGCCGTAGGTGCAGGTGTACAGCACCAGGGCGTAGCCGCTGTGTTCCACTTCCTCCACACTGTGGGGGTCAAGCACTTCGACCTTGTTCACGACGTACTCATTCACGATGCCGTCCATATCGGTGAAGGTGACGCTGTCCCCCGCTGTGAGGGAGGTCAGCTTGCCGAAATGGCTCTCGTAGTTGTGCGCCGCAATGACCAGATCATCGGTGCGGGAAGAGCCGAACTGGCGGCAGGGGGCGATCTTCAGGCGGGGGTAGCTCCACTCGCTCATCACCGGCAGGTCAATGCCGATGGCGGGAATGGAGATTTCACCCACATATTCGTTGCCGTCGATCTCCACCACCGGGAGCTCGGGGGCCAGGGGGCCGCTCTCTGCCTCCGGTTCCGGGGTCTCCACCTTCTGCTGAAGGTCGGCCACCACGGTCTGGGCCTCGGCACCGGCGTGGGCATCCTCGTAGCGGTTGTAGGCGTACAGGCCGCCAGCCGCCAACAGGAGCACCACACCCAGCACGATGCAGACGAGCCCGGGGGATACTTTACGCATTCTTTTCACGTTTCTTGCTGCGCTCCATCAGGTAGGCTCCCACGGCCACCAGCACCAGACCGCTTGCCGTCAGAACAGGTATGGGCCAGTTCAGCTGACCGGTCTGGATCAGTTTGGGGCCTTCGGCCGGGCGGGCATCCGCCACCACGCTGGCCGGGGCGGTGGGCTCCGGTGCACTAGGGGTGGTGGTTTCAGTCACGGTCGGGCGGGCATCTGCCGGGGCCGGGTTCTCCGGCGTGGAAGGGGTGGGCGGGGTGACAGGATCAGGGTCATACGGGTCCGGGTAGTACGGGGTCTCGATGGCCTTGTAGCTGTTGTTGAAGGTGATGCTGCTCACCTTTTCGTCCATCAGGTCGGCCTGTGTGTGCACGGCCATCCGGGCCACCAGCTTGTCGTTGTCCCACACCACGGAAACGCGCAGATAGTACACGGTGTCATCGTAGGTGCCGCGGGTGTTGACACCGGCGCGCTGGCGCACGGTGTAAACGTAATAGCCGGGCTTGGTGTAGCTGATGGGGCCAAAGCTGCCGGTCTCTCCGTCGGTGATCTCCAGAGTGGTCACCTGGGGCAGGGGCGCATTGTCCACAGCCTCAAGTTCCACAGTCAGTGTTTCCTTTGGGAGAGGTGTTTCCCCCGTGGACTGAATGGAAACCGGAAGCTCCTGCAGCTGTGTATGCTGGTCAGCCGCGGTGGCCGCAAATGCCGCCGGCTGACACAGGCAGAACCCCAACGCAAGCGTCAGGAGTGCTGCCGCGATTTTACGGAACCTCATTTCATCCTCTCCTTTATGAATCCGACGCGGACGGGATCATCCACGCCAGAAGAATGGTGCGTGCATCGGTAAACTCCGTTGAACAGGTGGACAGCGCCAGCACCTGCGCGTCATCGCCCGCCGCTTTCATGGCGGCCAGCGTTTCGGTGTTCAGGTTCAGGGCGTTCTCCTGCGCAAAGGTGTACAACCCCTGCAGGTCGCTGTCCCAGCGCTGGGGCTGGAAGATCGCGCTCTCAGACGAAGGGACCAGCAGACATGCAAAGGTTTTAAGATCATAGGTGCGGTCGGGCAGGATCAGCTCACCGGTGGTGTTCTCTGCAAAGAACTCTGCGTCCTTGTAGAGATCCAGATCACCGAACATCTTGCTCTCTTCCATGTGGTGACCATACAGCAGAGAGTAAGGGTCGGTGAAGTTCTTGTCGCAGTTCACATCCAGAAAGATGCTGCCTGCCAGCGAGAAATCACCGTAAACATCGGTGTTTACATAGGTAAAGTTGTCCTCGCCCTGTACCACAGGGTAGTCGATGGCGGTGTTGTCCAGTGTGACCCACGCACAGACATCCGGGTTGATGCCCAGCAGCTCCTCAAAGCTTGCGCCGTTATCCGCGCCCGCCTTGGGCTTGAACTGCAAAAGCTCTGCCTGAACATTGTCTGCAGCGGCGTACACCTGCGAGTTGTCCCACAGGGCATAGGCTGAATACGCCCCGGCGACCACCAGGAACAGCACGACCACCGTGCTCACCAGAAAGTCGGCTGCCCTCAACGCTTTTCTCTGCCAGTTGATACAGCCCACCTCCGGTTAAGCATTCTAATTGATTGGTTTTCGGATGGATACGCCCTCTCAGGCGCTGCGCGCCAGCTCTCCCAAAGGGAGAGCCTACGCATCTACACGGTCAGCTGCCGCAATCGGTCGAGCCACTTTTGCCTCTCCCCTTGGGAGAGGTGGCAGTGCGGAGCACTGACGGAGAGGGCGTGGACGCGAGCAATTACTCCTCGTCGCGGCGGCGCTTGTTCAGCATCAGGGCCACACCACCAATGGCAACAATGGCCAGCATTGCAATGTAAGGTGCATTGTCCAGCACAACGCCCATGTCGGGGGTGCCCTGGTGGTTGTTCACAAAGGTAACAGTAGCAGTTTCACTCACAGTACCTTCTGTTGTTGCATTGGAGAGAGCAACAGTAGGATTGCTATCCAGAGAAACAGTATACTGCCAATCTGCCTTTGTAGTGTCCTCAGCGATGGTATAAGTAACATCACTCGGAATATTAGTAAACTGAACATTCTGACCATGCTTCAAAGTAATTTCATAGGTCTCACCATAGGACAGGGACTTGACTGCATCGGTGCTGTTCTGCTTAGTAATAGAGATTTCGGTGTTGCTCTTATCAAACAGAATATCGGTGTAGGTCTTTGTAGCATCGCCCTTGTTAAAGGTAACATAGAAGGTAAACGTCTCACTCAGGTCACCGAAATTGCCTTTAACCTTCTTGGCCAGAGTCAGAGAGTTGGTCTCATAATCGTTATTGAACTTACCCTCAGCCTTTTCAGTCGCATTTCCCTTGCGCAGGGCCACATAGTAAGCGTAATTGCTACCATCCGGGTCATCCTTGTCGGCATTCACAACGGAAACAACCATGTTCAGGATTTCATTATCTTTCGTAATTCCGGGCAGATTGGGCTCAACCTCAGTGATCGTATAGGCATATTTACCGAGCTTTGTTGCATTACCGCCCAAAAGCTTTATCAAGTCAAAGCTAAATTCTGCCTTATACGGCGTAGTCGTGGCAGTATAAGTCCCAGATTCCGGTGTCATGGTTACAGTCGGATTCTGGAAGCCACTAGCCACTTCACCTGCTACCACATGTTCAGCTGCATTAGCTGTACCCGGCTCAATCTTAAATTCAAACTCCATTCCACTCGGAGCAACACCGTTCTTAACAGTCAGCTGCTTGGTCAGCGTCACCATGGCTTTACCCTCATTAGGGGTAATCTTAGTGGTCGGCTGAGTACCGGCGGCGAACGCACTCGTTGCGCCGACGGTGAGCATCATGGCGGCAGCCAGAACGCCCGCGAAGAATTTCTTCAGTTTCATTGTTATTCCTCCCTAGTAAGAAATCGTTCGTACTCCTGTGCCACGGCCCAAACTCCGCGGTTCACAGGCAGGATGCCGGCAGCTTCTTCCGGCTTCCGTGGTATTACAGACTGCGTCGCCGCAGTAGTGTAATTACTTTTGCTTGCACATCCTCCAGCGGAACCGGGCCAAAGTCCCGGCTGTCCTCGGATTGTGTGCGGTAATCGCCCAGCACAAAAACGCAGCCCTCCGGCACCGTGTAGGGGTACTCCAGCGCGTCTTTTGCGTAGGTGGGGTAGAGGATCTCGCCGCTCTGCACCGCGCCGTTCACCACAAGGGTGCCGCTGTCGTCCAGAGCCACAAGGTCGCCCTCGCGCCCAAGGATGCGGCCCACCCGGAGCTTGCCGCCCTGGGTGTAGACCACAACGTCGTTTTTTGCGTAGGTTTTTTGCAGGCGGTAGCAGATGAGCAAATCGCCATCCTTTACCGCGGGGAACATGCTGCTGCCCTTGGCCTGCGTGAGCAGGAACACCTGCGTGAACAGCACCCAGGCGCACAGCAGGATCACCACAACGCGGCCCAGCAGGCTGATAAAATCCTGCCGGTTCTCAGCGTCCAGCCTGCGGCGGCGCACCGCCCGTGCCCCCAGCTTCAGGGCTTCATTGTCCAGCGGGTGCATCGGAATGCGCCTCCTTTTGGGGGTCAAACCTCTCAGTCACGGGCTTCGCCGTGACAGCTCCCCTAGTAGGGGAGCCCTTGGCAAAACTGTCAACTTTGGTGGGAGCCAGGTTTACGTTCCCGGGTTCACCGGTGCCAGATGCTTCCGGCTGCGCAGCACCTGTCTTGCCTCCCCTACTAGGGGAGGTGGCAAAGCCGTCAGGCTTTGACGGAGAGGTTTCCAGCAGCACGTTATACCTTGTGCGCTCGGCGCGGATGGCGGCTTCGTACAGGGCGTAAAGCTCTTCCAGCTTCTTCCACATTGCCGCTTCATCCACGCCGCCCAGCAGGTTCTTGCGGAATTTCACCGTCCGGAACCACTGGATGATCGCTTCCTGCTCCGGGCTGATACAGCTTTCCTCTGCACCGGCCAGCCGCTGGGGCGCTTTCTTCTTCGCCATGCGGTCAGCCCCCTTTAGTCATCTTCCTTACGGTGCTTGCGCAGCATCAGCAGGGCCACGCCGCCAGCCACCACAGCAAGGATGACGATGTAAGGCAGGGTGTCGAGGAGGACACCAAGGTCAGGCTCGAGAGTTCGATGGTTGGTGAAGTCGATTTGTTTAGCGTCCGTACCAATCGTCACACTTACTTCTCGCCCATTCTCAGGTGTTCCGGAACCAACCACATAGCTGGTCTCGTACTTTTCGCCCTTATAATCGTCCTCTACAACCTTGTACTCGCCACTCGGCAAATTTTTGAAGGTAATCGTAGCACCGTCTTTCAGAGTAAACTTGCCATTACCATCATTCAACCATTGAGCACCATCACTAACCTCGATATTATCCTCAGTGATGTTGTTTACTGGTTTACCATCTTTGGTAATCGTAAAGGTAAAGGCTTTGTTGGTATCGCCAAGTTTACCGGTAACGGTTTTGGTAACAGTCAGGTTTGCGGAAGCAGGCACATACTTTGCGTAGAAGGTTGTATCTGCACTAATGGTATCCTCTGTAAAATTGAACTTGCTTTCAGATGTAAAGTTCTTATCCGTATACCATCCTTCAAATTTATAAACGGTTCCATCCGCTGTTTCTTTTGTTGCCGGGCAATCTGCTTCAGTTTGACCTGCGCGGAGAACATCCGGACGATCGATATTACTCAGCGAAATCGAAGTACTCCCTTCTGGGACAGTAAATGCTCCGCCATAATCACGCACTAGAGCAAAGGTATCTTTACCCACATCCTGAACCATAAACTTGACGTTGATGTGCGTTGTATCATGGAGTACTATCAGACCATCCAGATGGTACGTCATTTTTTTATCACTGACCGACGTAATCGGAGATTTATATATGCCCTTCGTGTATGTGGGTTTATAGTTCTCTTCACCCGTCCAGTCTCCATCCTCGCCGTTTTTGCCAGTATTGGCTCCACCCACAGCAACGACCTCGTACCATTCAATTGTGTACGTGCCTACATTATTCGCTTTCGTTGGATCCTTCTCAATTTCTTTTTGGATTTCTTTCGGGAGTGATTCGTAATAGTAATCCTTGTATTTGCCATCCTGTTTAATCGGAATCACAGGAAACTGTCCGGAATTAACTATAATTTCAGTTCCCAACTTCGTATCAATGTCGGCCGTGTCATAAATTGAGGTACGTTCCTTGTATGTACTCGGAGCAACTACATTCGAAATTGTACCAACGGCCATGCCGTTCCACGCTTTATTTTCAGCTTTATTACCATAGTAATCACCCGAATAGCCCAAAACCTGCGTGTAAACATAAAGATCGTAAGGAGATGTCGTTGTAGTGTTCACAACCTCAATATCATCCAGTGTATCAGCATTAGTTAGCTTACTCTCAGCTTCACCATAGCGATGCTTAATCTGCACATGGCCTGCCGTGGTAAGCTTTAGCTTCACGGTTTTATATTTATCGCCCCATCCCTCAACTGAACCAACAAACTCAGCTGTACCTTTTGTAACTATCCATTTATGATAATAACTACTCTTTCCGTTATTGGAATGCAGTGTAATCGTTGCACCAACCGGAACTTTTGTATCACCCTGAATGCTACTGATCGTAGCAATTCCATCATTCACATTCGGGTACTCAACGCCATCGATCTCAATGCTGACGATCTCAATGCCGTCACTATCGCAGTCTTCACTTCCCTGATCCGGATATTCCAGCGCAATCACAAAGGGGCTGAAGCTGGTGGTCTCAAAGGTCAGTGTGCCATTCTCATAGCTGACAACATCCAGTTTTTCCACGGTATTGTCGTCTTTCTGGTGGAGCACCTTCAGTGCATCGGCAGTGAGCGCTCCCTCTTCTTCCATTGCCGCAATTTCCGGCAGTTTTTCCAGACCGGAGACAGTAACGGTAGCCTTCTGGCCCTTGGCCAGCTGCACCGTTTCGCCCTTGGCGTTCTTGGGGGAGATCTTCAGGCCCAGAATGGGCATCATTTCCCCAAAGCTGTCCTCGTGGCTCTCATAGAAGCTCTCCATATCGTCATCACCCATGTGGATGACGCTGAGGCTATGGGCGGCAGAAGGCAGGTTTTTCACTTCCACCGGCAGGGTTGTGGTCTTCAGTTCGCCGTCCTCGTCCTCGTAGGAAGCAGAAGCCTTGGCAGTCAGATCCACAGGCACGGGGTTCTTGTCCACCAGATCCTCGTGATCCACGTCCTCTTCCTCATCGGAGCCCACGGTACCGTCCTTCCATGCGGCGTAGACGTTCACGGTGGTGGTCTTGTCGTCCAGAATATTGCTGGTGGGGTCGGTGAGGTTCAGGCGCACCCGGTTGCCAAACTCGTCCAGTGTGTACCAGTAGTCAAACAGCCGCAGTTCGCCCTTGGGGTCCCGGTTGGAGGAGGGGTTCTCGATGTAGCTGCTGTAGTCCGCAATGGTCTCTGCCCGGGGCACAGCCTGAATGAAGTACAGATTCCACAGAACCTCGCCGTTCCGGGCCAGATACTCACTTTCCGTCATATTGTTGATCTGTGCCTGAGCGGTAATGTCCTGCAGGTCAAGGGTGTTCAGCTCCTTCAGCCAGAAGCGGTAAACCACCATGTCCTGCAGCTTTTTGATCTCGTCGCCGGAAACGACCACTTTGTCATCAGGCTTTTCCACCACGTCGTCCTCGCCGGACCACTGGGTCTCGGTGCTGGAGCTGGGGTCGGTACTGGTGCTGGTGCTGGTGTCGTACTCAATGACGGTGCCCCACTCCGTTTCCTTAACGCTGGGGCCGCCTTCGAGGTTGTCCTCGCCGCCCTCCACAGGCCGGGTAGCAACTTCGTCCCCGCCGAAACCGGCAGCTTCACCGCCGTCTACAGGCCGGGTGGCTTCCTCCTCGCCGAAACCGGCACATTCGTCGTCAGGATAGGATGCCTCGCCGTCATCTACGGGCCGGGAGGCCTCTTGATGAACCTGAGGATCGATCAGACCCTCCGTTGCAAACACCGGCACAAGGCAGGTGCAGATGACCGCAAGCGCCAGACAAAGCGCAAAAACGCGCTTCACCAGCCTATCTTTTTTTCCGTGATGATTTTTCCGCACAGTGGAGCCCTCCCTGCATCATAGTATTTTTGGCAAAACCGGAGGAAAAGATATTCAACTTTTGTCGGTTTTCTTTCCCTTGGCAGGTTATTTTTACCAGACACATCATTATTGTAATTATAGCATGTATATCCAGTATTTTCAATAGTGAAATTTTATTTTCCCTTCCCCTTTTCAGACAAAATATTCTGCGATATACAGCAAGTTATGAACCGTCGCAATATCATTGCGGGGAGTAGAACAGTCCGACTTATCCGCACGCCCGCCGCATTGTTATATCACGCAGTTTTGTGTTGTATCTTCGCAGTTTCACTCTCTATAATACATGAAACGCAGATTCCTTTCACTTTTTTTCGAGATTTTTTGAAAAAAGTTTTCGGAGCCCTCTCAGTCTCGCAAAGCTCGACAGCGGGGGTTAAACCTCTCAGTCACGGGCTTCGCCGTGACAGCTCCCCTAGTAGGGGAGCCCTTGGCAGGCCGTCGCGTTTTCGGGGTCTGGCGCTTCGCTCCTGTTTGCCCTGCTGACGCAACGTTATTTCTGCCTTGCGGCAGATGATGCCCTTGGAGCGCCAGCGATCAGATTGAAAAATGAATCTCATGCCAAGGCCTCCCCTACTAGGGGAGGTGGCATCGAGCGTCAGCGATGATGACGGAGAGGTTTTGCACCAAAAAGCGCCCCCATCACTCAAAGGAGCAATGGGGGCGCTTTACCATATTACAATGGGTTCCGCTTACTCAGCCTTGGGGGCTTCGGGAGCCTTTGCCTCCTCAGCCTTTGCGGCGGGCTCTGCCGGAGCGGCAGGAGCGGCAGCGGGCTTCGGAGCCTGCTTCACCACGGGCTTGGGGGGATTCGGATCGTCCTTCAGCGGGAAGAGGATGATGTGCTTGGGGCACTTCTGGGCGCACATGCCGCAGCCCTTGCACTTGTCGTAGTCCACACGGGCCACGCCGTCCACAACGTGGATGGCATCAAACTTACAGGTGCGCTCGCACATGCCGCAGGCAATGCAGGAGGTGGTGCAGGCCTTCATGGCAACGGGGCCCTTATCCTGATTGGAGCACATGACCACGGGCTTGCGGGGGCCGCCTGCGTCGATCATAATGACGTGCTTGGGGCAGATGTTGGCGCAGGCACCACAGCCGGTGCACTTGTCCTTGTCCACCTTGGCCACGCCGTCCACAATGTGGATGGCATCGAACTTACACACCTTGGTGCAGTCGCCCAGGCCGATGCAGGCAAAGGTACAGGTCTTGGGGCCGCCGTACAGGGTCGCGGCAGCGGCACAGGTCTGGATGCCCTTGTACTCATAGCTGGGCTTGCAGTGCTCGGAGTTGCCCTGGCACTGGACCACAGCCTTCTTCTCCACAGCGCTTGCCTCACCGCCCATGATCTTGGCAATGGCGGCAGCAGCCTTGGGGCCGCCGGGGGCGCACTTGTCGCAGGGAACGCCGTCCATAACAACGGCCTTTGCGTAGTCGGCACAACCGGCGTAGCCGCAGCCGCCGCAGTTTGCACCGGCCAGGCAGGCAGAAACTTCTTCAATACGGGGGTCTTCCTCAACCGCCATGAACTTTGCGGCCAGCACCAGAACAACGGCACCGATCGCGCCCACGATGGTACAGAGGATCACAGCAGATACAATATTCATAATCCTGTTCCTCCCTTACAGCGTCACGTTGAACAGGTTTTCGACGAGACCGCCGAAGCCCATAAAGGACAGGCTGGTGATGGCTGCTGCGATCAGGGTGATGGGCAGGCCCTTGAAGGGTGCCGGGGGATCGCAGGCTTCCACACGCTTGCGCACGCCGCTGAACATGACCATGGCCAGCATAAAGCCGACACCTGCACCCACGGCACAGACCAGAGCCTCAATGTAGGCAGCAGCAAAGCCAAGGGTAGCAACGTCTGCGCCGTAATCGTCCACGACCAGAATGGTCACGGCCAGCACGCAGCAGTTGGTGGTGATCAGGGGCAGGTAAACGCCCAGAGAATTGTACAGTGCAACAACATACTTCTTCAGGAAGATCTCGATGAACTGCACCAGCACTGCAATGACCAGGATGAACACGATGGTCTGCAGGTAGCCCAGGTCAGCGGGGTTCAAAATGAAGATCTGGATGGGGAAGGTGACAGCCGTTGCCACCAGCATAACAAAGATAACAGCGCCGGACATACCAATGGAGGAATCCAGCTTCTTGGAAACGCCCAGGAACGGGCAGATACCGTAGAACTTCACCAGCACGTAGTTGTTGACCAGGATCATGCTGAAGAAGATCGCAGCGAGTTTTACTAACATCTTATTCTGCCTCCTTCTTCAGGTTATCAAGGTCGCAGCAGCTCTTGCGCTCGATGCGGGCATCCAGCTTGCCTTCCAGCCACACACAGCCGGCCATCAACAGGCCAAAGCAGAAGAATGCGCCGGGAGCCTGCGTCATGATGGAGACCTTGGCAACGCTTTCCGGGATCACCTGGAAGCCCAGCCATGTGCCGCTGCCCAGGATCTCACGGATGGATGCCATCAGGGTAGCGGTGAGGGTGTAGCCAACGCCCATGCCCACGCCGTCCAGTGCGGAGTCCACGATGCTGTTCTTGCAGGCGAACATCTCGGCACGGCCCAGAATGATACAGTTGACAACGATCAGGGGCAGGAACACACCCAGAGCGTTGTACAGGCTTTCCATGTAAGCCTGCATGAACATCTGAACGATGGTCACGAAGCTTGCGATAATGACGATGTAGCAGGGCAGATGCACCTTGCCGGGGATCACCTTGCGCAGCAGGGAGATCATGATATTGGAGCACACCAGCACGAAGGTGAAGGCGGCACCCATGCCCAGAGCGCTGGAAACTGCGGTGGTAACTGCCAGAATGGAGCAGGTACCCAGAACCAGACGCAGAACGGGGTTTTCTTTGATAATGCCGTTGGTAAGGATGCTTACCTTGGACTTATTTTCTTGTGCCATTTCTTACCAACCTCCTTTACGCCAGCTCGTTGTAGCAGTTGACACAGTCATTGATGGCAGCAAACAGTGCGGTGGAGGAGATGGTTGCGCCGCTGTAGGCGTCGTAATCCTGATTCATCACAATGTTCTGGGTGCCGTCCATGCCGTCGAACTGCGCCAGGAAGTCGTCACTGCTCACGTTGGAGCCGATGCCCTTGGTCTGGGTGGAAGCGTCTACCCACATGCCGGTCTCGGCGCCATTGGCATCAAAGCCCATGATGACGGTCAGGATGCCGCCGTCAAAGCCCTTTTCCTCGGCCTTGATGGCAGTGCTGCCGTCCGGAGCTTTGACCACGCCGGTGATGCCGGCGGTGGTGTAATCGGTCACTTCTTCCAGCTCGCTGGCATCCGAAACGGAGGGCAGCACGCCGACATAAGCGGCCAGAGTGGTGCGCTTGGTGTTCTCGGCAATGACCGGGGCGGTCATACCGTTCACCAGTGCCAGCAGCAGGCTGGCAATCAGGGAGATAACGCTCAGCACAACAATGGGCTTGATGGTGCTCTCCCAGTTGGAAGACTTACTCATTTGCCAGCACCCTCCTTTGCTTTCTTTGCAGGCTTGATGTAGCCATACGGGGTCTGACGGGTCAGATCGTTGATGTAGGGAACCCACAGGTTCATGAACAGCAGTGCGAAGGACACGCCCTCGGTGTAGCTGCCCCAGTAACGGATGGCAAAGGTGACGATGCCCAGTGCCACGCCGTACACCAGCTTGCCCTTCAGGGTGAAGGGGCTGGTAACGTAGTCGGTAGCCATGAACACGGCACCGAACAGCAGGCCGCCGCTCAGCACGGCAACCAGAGCCTCGTGCACACTGTGGGTAGCAATGAGGTAGAACACGAACATGCTGCCGACGTAAGAAGCCGGGATGGCGATGCTGATGGTCTTGGTGGCCACCAGATAAATCAGGCCCAGCACGATGGCCAGTGCGCAGGTCTCGCCCAGCACACCGCCGTGGATGCCCATGAACAGATCCAGCAGGCTCAGCTTGGACTTATCGGCCACAGCCAGCGGGGTAGCGCTGGACAGCTGGTCCACCGCTGCATCCGGGAACACCCACTTGTTCATGGAACCGGCAAAGCTGATGAACAGCACGATACGGCCCACCAGAGCGGGGTTGGCAAAGTTCATGCCGATGCCGCCGAACAGCTGCTTGACGATGACGATGGCCACCAGATCACCGATGATGAGCTGGCCGATGGGCATGCCCACGGGCACGTTCATGGCCAGAATGA
>OLNV01001210.1_pt1 | contig 17306 bp, 12 predicted proteins | sample 1672891 | NCBI WGS metagenome assembly OLNV01 (sample SAMEA3136734, study PRJEB25190) | human gut metagenome | biome: human gut; feature: human-associated habitat; material: faeces | place: Austria | collected 2013 | reverse complement strand
CCAAGGCTAAGGCTGATAAGGATTGGGCTACCAGCGACCAGATTCGCGATGCCCTCGCTGAAGCCGGCTTCGAGGTAAAGGACACCAAAGATGGTGTTACCTGGAAACTGAACAAATAAAATTGTCTCTTTATATAATAATTGTCTCTTTATATAATAAGGTATGTCTCTCAAGAAACGTTTTGAGAAACATACCTTATTTAGTATAATAACTAAAACGTAGGAATGATGAGATACAAGGTCATATATTTCGTGTTTTTTCTTCTTGCCATAGTTTCTTGTAAAGGCAATAAGAAGTATTATAACTTGATGCAGCGAGCTGACAGCATCATGGATGTAGATGATGACTCGGCAATAATCGCCATCCGAATGCTTGATGGCATAAAACCGCAGCTGCCAGATTTGACGAAAAGGCAAAGAATGCGTTATGAATTGCTTTATCACAAGGCGATGAATAAGGCATATATTCCATTTAAGTCAGATAGCGTGATGCAAGAAGTAGCGGATTATTATGAGCATCATGGCTCAGCCAATGATCGTATGCTTACTTATTATGTTTTGGGCTGCGTGTATAGAGATATGCATGAGGCACCAACAGCTTTGGAGTATTATCATAAGGCTACAGAGCAAGCAGATATTACATCCAAGGATTGTGATTATGCAACTTTGGCTAGGGTATATGGTCAGATGGCAACATTGTTTGATAAGCAGTATTTGCCTTATCAAGAATTGGCAGCATATGAAAAAGGAAGCAAATATGCGCTTCAAGCGGGAGATACTCTCAATGCGATAAAATTTTATCAAAACAGAATGGGTACCTTTGCTATATTGGGGAAAATTGATTCTGCAATCATGATTAACTTGACTGCAGCTAAAATGTTTAGACATATAGGAAGGAATTATGAGTCAGCATTAGCATTTGGCTGCAATTATAGTTTTTATTTGCAACAAGGAGATACTAAAAGTGCGACAGATGCGTTTAAGACTTATGTTTCAACAAACTATGAGGGAAATTTAGAATATGATGATTCTAAAGCTTACGTTTTTAATGAACGGGGTCTTTATTATATGTATATGAATCAATTAGATTCTGCATTCTATTATCTGAAGCAGAGTTTAAGTCTTTGTAAATCATATAACAATAAAGCTGCTACGACAAAAGCTTTGGCTCAATACTACTCTAAAGTGAATCGATCTAATCTAGCGATACAGTTTGCTTTGAAGAGTTTGACATATCAAGATTCAGCCTTTATAGATACCAGAAACTCCCAGTTACAACAAATCCAAGCGATGTATGATTATGGAAGACATCAAGAATTGGCTATTATGGCTGAGAAAAAGGCAAGCCAGAGAACTCACATTATATATCTTCTGGTAATTAGCGGTATTGTTATCCTTGTGATTCTTACTTATATATATAGGAGAAATATACTTTTGAAAAAGAAGAGGATAGAAACTACCAAACTTTTATACGAAGATAGTTTGCTGAGATTAACAAAAATACAAGAAGAGCTTGTCCAACTGAAAAAAGAGAAAGACAGTCTTTCAGCCAAGGCTATTCAAGAAAAGGAAGAAGCATATTTTAAATTAAAGGAAAATGTTAAGGACATTTGCAAGAAATTTGATAATCCTCAGCTGACTGAGGTAGATGTCCTTTTGAAAAATTCTTTCATATACAAAAAGTTTCACTATTTAGAAATGCATCCGAAAGAGAAAATTGGTTTGGAAGATTGGAAAGAGTTGGAAAAGACTGTTGAGAATTTGATTCCATCTTTTATCCCATTATTGAAGGAACGATTGAACGAGAAAGAATATCATATTTGCTTGTTAGTGAAGTTGGAATTCTCTACCTCATTTATTGCAAATTTAGTTGGCATAACATCTTCAGGTGTCTCGGCTTCACGTAAAGCAATGTTAGCTAAGTTATGCAATCGAGTAGGTTCTCCAAAGGAATTTGACGAATATGTTAGGAAAATACAATAGTTATACGAATAGTATAAAAGCTTGATAATGAGTACAATAGTGGATTTTACTAAATTTTTACTAAATTATTAAAGCGCATTTTGTTAGGAAGTTTCGGCGAAAATCCATACTTTTGCAATCGAATTTAAAACTATCGAATATGAAAAAAATAGAAATATTATTGATTCTTTGTGGGGCAATATTCTTGTCCCCAACTTATTCGAGGGCAGAGTCTTATACATTGTTCTATGGCTTGGTTAATCCTAATCAGATGGGGAAACCTGTAGGTAGAGCACCTAAACGTCCTTTGGTCATTGATTTGGTAGGTCACACATTGACTGTTCCAACTCAAGTAGTTGGTTATACGCTCATATTGGAAAGTGAGGAGGGAGAAGTTTATACCTATTATATAACAGGTACGACCTTGGAGTTTCCTCAAGAATTGAGTGGTAACTATCAAATTTCTATTTCTGATGGGAATAGTATGTATCATAGTACAATAGAGTTATAAACTATAAAAGCAAGAATTAATGTTGACAGATGTAATGGTAAAATATTGCAAGATGCTTAAGCCATCTGTAAAGGTACAAGAAGTAAGACTCTTTTTGGAATCTTCTCCTTGCTACCTTTCTTTGTCGTCTGTCATAGATACGTTGTTGTTTATTGGTGTTAAAGCAAAAGCTGTAAAAACCGATATATTAAACTTTGATGAAGTTCAATCTCCTTTCCTTGTTCATTTAGTGATAAATGGTGAACAAGTTTTAGCTATAGCAAAAAGCGCAAATAATACGTAACAATTATATTTATATTCTCTAAAAGAGCAAAAGTGGATAGTTAAGTCTATTGATAAATTAAGGGAAATTTGGGATGGCATCATAATATTTCCAGTAGGATTAAAACAAGAATCCATACGGAAAGTAAGTTATGGTAAGATGTTGTCTTTGCTGATATTTCTTGCGATATCAGTAGGTGCTCTACCTATTGCATTGACATCTTTGGTTAGCATCTTAGGATTGGCTTTTTCTCTCTTTCTGTATCTTAAAGAAGAGAGAAACGCTCCAACTTCAGTTACTAGTTTGTGCCATATTGGGAAAACGGTTGATTGTGATAAAGTTATAAAATCTAATTATGCTACTATAGGGACCATAAGATTAGTAGATTTATCTATTGCATATTTTGCATCTCAATTGATGGTAATTTTGTTTAGCATAGTTACAATGTCAAGTGTAGACATATATGCTATTTATATGCCATCAGTCATTGGTTGTTTACCAATATTGGCTTATACTGTTTTTGCACAGTTAAAAATCAAAAGGATTTGTCTATTTTGTGCTTTGTTACAGATGTGCCTTGTTATTGAAGCAACCATTGCTCTCTTTGATAAAGGGAACATGGATTTATCTCTGCTAGTTTTTGAAGGCATATTGTTCTTCTTTATCCTTGGTATACTTTGGCAAGACCATAGATATAAGATGCTTGAAAATAGAGAGGAACAAACAAAATGCTCATTATTGAAATTTAAAAGAGATCATGATATTTTGCAAAAGAGAAGTAAACGTCTTGTCTTATGTCCTGATGCAATATCTATTATAGGGAATCAAGCTACAGACGAAATAGTTTTATTTCTTTCTCCTGAGTGTCCACATTGCCGCCAAGCTTTATTTGAGCTAATGGAATATATGAATTCTAATTCTGTATGCCCATATAATATCAAGCTTATCATAGCCTCAATGAACAAAGAAATTGCAGAGACAGCAAGAAATTGGATAAGTTTGTATTTGACAAATCCAATAGAGTTCAAGATAATGCTACGAATGTGGGCTAAAGGTAAACAATTGCCAGATTTTCCAACTTTTGATTTCTCGATTCAACAAAAAGCAGGATTGTTTATGAAAAAGTTTCTGGAAGTTGCTATAAAAAATAATATCCATAGCTATCCTATGATAGCTATTAACGGTATCTTGCTGTCAGAGGATTATTCTAGTTCCGATATAAAGTACATAATGATCGATCAGTATAATCAGAGAGAAGTAGGCATATGACCTATAAACGCAAAATCATTCGCGTGCAAGTAATGTGTAATTTCATAACAAGAACAATATGAAACAGTTATCTAAAATGGAGTTGCTCAATTTGTTGGGTGGCTCAGTGCAAGCGCATAGCCGTTGTGATGACTTAGTTGCCAATGCCAATAAGAATGGAGCAACTTGGTCTGATGGAGATTGGAATTTGTGGGCAGACCAATTCGAAAAGTATTGCTAAAACATTATTTAATCGTTGGAGGAAGGATCCCCTCCAACCTTTTAATTATCTATAAACATTAACGTTAATGAAAAAAATATATACTATATTTTATTTCTCTTGTTTGCAAGCATTCATACAGTCAATGCCAAAGTAGTAATCGATGAGAAAGTTTTGGAGCCTGCCATTATCAGTGTAGTGTACGAACGTACAAAAGTAACGGATACACTAAATGCTGCCAATGGCTACAAGCAAGACTTGCTGACATTGAAAGCAGGCAAGAAATACAGTGCATTCTATTCAGCAGCCAAAAAGACAGACGACTCTATAAGTAGCCGTAACTTTGACTACGTGATGGCTATGATGAATGACTATCAAGCCTTTCACCGTGTAGCAGAGTTAGAGAATGATGTAATCTTCAAGAATTACCCCGAAGGAGAAAATACGGTGTTCCTTCGCTTTAACTTGTCTAGTTGGTATTATCAAGAACCCATAGATAAGCCGAGTTGGCAACTGGTGTCTGACAGCAGCAAGGTAATTTGTGGTTATGAATGTCTAAAGGCTATTTGCCATTATAGAGGCCGCCAATGGACAGCTTGGTATTCCCCAGAAATCCCCATACATGATGGTCCTTGGAAGCTTTGTGGTTTACCAGGGTTGATATTGGAGGCACACGATGAAAAGATGCATTATCAGTATGTTGCCTTAAAAATCCAGAGTGAAAATGCGGGAAATGTGGAGTATTTTAATTATAGTGACAGATTTAAGACAGAACGAATTAAAGCTTTGGTACAAAATAGAAAGGCTTTAGGAAAAAGTATCAAAAATGCGATTCTTTTATCTGGTGCTTTTGGAATTAAGTCCCAAAACATAAAGGCAGACACCGGCAGACCAGCGCATACCAATTATGATTTTGAAGAAACAGACTATCCTCATGAATAGATTCATATCGTTTATAGTAATGCTGATTTGTGCTATAGAATGTTCTATGGCACAAACAAGCGTATCTGGTCACGTCGTCAATAAGGCAACTGAGGTCCCTATTGTTGGGGCTAATGTAATTGTAAAAAATGGTAATGGAAAAATTGCGGGCTTTGCATCAACGGATACTGAAGGAGTCTTTAGCATTGATGTTGCTGACTCCACAAAACTTACCGTCAATGTGAGCATGTTGGGTTTTAAGAAATACTCCATGCCTATTAATGAGATACATACCCCTTTAACTATCAAGCTAGACGATGGAAATTATAGTATCAAAGAGGTTGTGGTGAAGGCAGACAGAATACGAGCTAATGGAGATACCATCAAATATAACGTGGCAACCTTTACCCAAAAACAAGATCGTACAATTGGGGATGTGATGAAGCACATGCCTGGCATTGACGTGAAAGACAATGGAAGCATTGAATATCAAGGTCTAGCCATCAATAAGTTTTATATCGAAGGCAACGATTTGCTAGGTGGCAAATATGGGGTAGCCACGAATGGTATATCTGCGAATGACATCGGAATAGTGGAAGTACAGGAAAACCATCAACCGATGCAGGTACTTTCTGGCATAGGCTTGAGCGACCAGGCTGCCATCAATCTAAAACTCAAGAATAAGTCAAAAGGCACCTGGTTGCTGAATGGTCAGTTAGCTGGTGGCGTATCTACGCAACCCAAGGGAATGGTATGGGACGGAGACTTATTCTTGATGAAAGCCCAGCCAAGCTATCAAACAATAACGACTCTGAAAAGCAATAATGCTGGAAAAAATTTGGAGAGTCAGACTACCGATTTTCTAGAGAATGAGCGAAACACCCAACTGAGCGATTATGTGTCTCTGTCTCTTCCATCAATTTCTTCTCTTGACCCTAAGCGTTCCCTATTCAATCACTCTCACATGTTTTCAACCTCTCACATGTGGAAGAAAAAATCGGTAGAATACAAGGGGCAGATAGATTATTACAACTATCGCAACAAGATGTCTGCGGCTTCAGAGATAACCTATTACATGCCAAATTCCACAAAGGTTATTAGGGAAGACAGGAATGGTATGGAAAGAGAAAATCAACTGACGGGCTCTTTTGTGGTGGAAATGAACAAAAAGTCGTATTTCTTCAACAATACCTTCAAGCCTGTGCTGAAATGGTATGATAGTTCTGTAGGCATGAGCGAGAACTTTCAGAAGGTTGAATCCCCCAACTTTTACCTCAGTAATAAGACCAAAATTATCAAACGCTTTGCGGAGAAGCATCTTATTACATTTTATGCAGACAATGAGTGGGAGAACCTGACATCCACTTTAGATGTCAACTTTACCAATCAGACCAAAGGAAAGATTTATCAAAAGAATCAAGACCATGCATTCTTCACCAACGAAAAGGCACAATATGCTTTCAACTTGTCAAAGGTGCAACTCTCTTTGGAAGGTGGTATCGAAGGATATTTTCGTAAAATGGATTCAAAAGCGGATGGTGTTGCCGTGTCAGTAGCAGGAGAACCTGTACAATATGGTGACTTGACAACCAACTATTTGAAACTGTTTGTCACTCCACAAGTTGAATACACATTAAGTAGATTCAATGTGGATTTGTTGTGTCCTATATCTTATGATTCCTATCATTTAAGTGCAGCCGATGATAGCGAAAAACTATTTGTGTCACCAACCTTAAAGTTGCGTTGGCGACCTATTCAAGGTTTGTCAATGACAGTTACGGGAAGACTGAATGAGGCTCCAACAGATTTGCATGACATCCATGAAGCCCCATTGTATGCCGACTACAGGACAATAGTTCTTGGAGTCAACAAACTCTATACAACAAAAAACAAACGACTGTCGGGTAACTTCTCTTATCGCAATGTCAGCGAGGGATTGTTTGCCAATTTGATATTGTCAAAATCATGGCAAGACACACCAACCTTGCCTGCCCAAAGATTTTCCGATGACAACATCATCAACTATTATCAGGACGTAGCCTCCTTCTCGCAGTCATTCCAAGCGATAGGAAATATAAGTAAGACGCTTGACTTCATTCGAGGCGGCGTTTCTATAAATGGAATTTTTAGAAGAAATAGCTCTGCAGTGTCGAGTGAAGAGTCACCCGTTCATTTTGTTAGAACATACTATTCTATAGGAGGACAAGTGAATGCCAACGTGAATAAATGGTTGTATATGACCTATGCTTTTAAGGCGTTTGGCAGCTCAGCATTTAGTAAAGGAACTTCACTTGACAACAGGCGTAACAACGTGCTGCACAGATTTACGATGGATATTTCGGCAACCTCCAAACTGATGTTTGAGGTGGCTGGCGATTTTTTTCATAACCAGCAGTCTGAAGACACCTACAAGGATTGCTTCTTGTTGGATTCGAAAGTAAAATACGCATTGGGGAAAAAGATAGATTTACAGCTGTTGACTTCAAACATCATGAATACCCGCACTTATAGTTATTCCATTTACGACACCCTCAGCCGTATAGAGTCTGTTCGGTATCTACGTGGAAGAGAAATCATGTTGTCAATATGTTTTAAATAAGAAGAATAATGAAAAAGATGCCATTATGTTTACAAAAGGATTCCATGCAATGCGGCATTGCTTGCTTACAGATGGTATGCAAATATTTCGGCAGGGAATATTCTATGGATTCCCTGTCAAAGCTTTGTTTTGCAACGACTGAAGGTGTGTCTATGCTAGGCATTAATGAGGCTGCAAATATACTTGGATTACATACTACATGTGTAAGAGCTGCAACTTCTATTTTTAGCAAAGCACCTCTACCATGTGTTCTTCATTGGAACCAGAATCACTTTGTGGTTCTATACAAGGTGAAGAATGAGAAGGAATTCTGTATTGCAGACCCTGGGAAGGGATTGGTAACATACAGCCTTGAGGAGTTCAAAAAGCATTGGATAAGTACAAGATCTAATGATGAAGACAATGGAATCGCCATGTTCTTGGAAACCACTCCTGCATTCTTTACCTATAAAATGGAAGGGACGGAGAATGTCAAAGAGAATAGGTCTTTCCGCTTTCTCTTTGGATATGTGAAGAAATACCGCAAGTATTTCGGGCAAATCATCTTGGGGTTGATTGTGGGAAGCCTCTTGCAACTTGTCTTGCCTTTCCTTACCCAGTCTATTGTCGATATTGGCATCAAGAACCAAGACATAGGTTTTGTCTGGCTTATCTTGTTGGGGCAATTGATGTTAACCATCAGTCGCACGGCTATTGACTTTATCCGCAGATGGCTGTTGCTGCATATCTCCCTGCGCATCAATATCTCTTTGGTAAGCGACTTTTTCATCAAACTCTTGAAGTTGCCAATGTCTTTCTTTGACACGAAACTCATGGGAGACTTGATGCAAAGAATAAACGACCATAGCCGAGTGAACAATTTCCTCACACAGCAAACGCTCAACATTACTTTTGCAATGCTCACTTTTGTAGTGTTTTCGTTGGTGCTGTTCTTCTACAACAAATTGGTGTTTGCTATCTTCTTGCTTGGAAGCATTCTGTATGGTGGTTGGATGACCCTGTTCTTAAAACGGAGAAAGGTGCTCGACTATGAATTGTTCGAGCAACAAGCCATCAACAATAACAAGACCTATGAGTTTATTACTTCCATGCAGGAAATCAAGTTGCAGGATTGTGAACAGCGCAGAAGATGGGAATGGGAGGATACTCAAGCTGACCTGTTTGGAGTACAGATGAAATCACTCAAGCTCCAACAGACACAAGAGGCAGGAAGCATTTTTATCAATGAGGTAAAGAATATCATCATCACGGTAGTAGCTGCAACCGCTGTGATTCATGGACAGATGACACTCGGTATGATGCTCGCCGTGCAATACATCATCGGTCAGCTTAACTCACCAGTGGAGCAACTGATGAACTTCTTCTATTCTCTGCAAGATGTGAAGATTAGCTTGGAGCGTATCAACGAGATTCACCAGATGGATGATGAGAACGGAAAGGAAGGCTTGAAAACTTCAATAGAGAATAAAGACGAGGGCATTGACATCAAGAACATCATGTTCAAGTACGACCCGCATACTTTGCACAAGACAATAGATGATGTAAATATCCACATACCTCAAGGCAAGGTGACGGCAATCGTTGGTGCGTCTGGCAGTGGAAAGACCACCCTCATCCGCTTGATGCTTGGCTATTATCCAGTATTGGAGGGACAAATCAATATCGGAAATACCGACATCAATACTCTCAACAAGAAGTGGTGGCGCAGGCAATGTGGTGTTGTTATGCAGGATGGTATCATCTTCTCGGAAAGTATCGCTAGAAACATTGCTGTTGATGATGGCGACATAGACAAGGAACGTCTGCTGAAAGCTGCTGAAATAGCTTGTATCAAGGACTACGTGATGTCTTTACCTCTGAAGTTTAACACCAAGATTGGGCGTGATGGTGTAGGACTGAGCCAAGGACAGAAACAGCGTATCTTGATTGCACGGGCTGTCTATAAGAATCCAGACTACATCTTCCTTGACGAAGCAACCAACTCACTTGATGCCAACAACGAGAGAAACATCGTGGAGAATTTGGACAAATTTTACAAAGGGAAAACTGTAGTTATAGTAGCTCATCGCTTAAGTACTGTGAAGAATGCCGACCAAATCATAGTCATAGACCATGGCAAAGTTGTCGAGGTTGGCGATCATGAATCATTGACAGCCAAGAGAGGCGCATACTATCATCTTGTGAAAAATCAGTTGGAATTGGGAAACTAAAATGCTTTTGATATGGAACAGAATGAAAAAGAATTAGATAATATAGAGCTGAGAAGCGAGAAGGTGAGGAACATTATAGGGAAAGTTCCTCCTCGCCTCGTTAGCTTGGGTACTGTAGTCATTACGATTATAATCATTGCTCTAGCAGTTGCATTCTATTTAGTACTACATTTGCATTGCTTGTCGAAAAAAACTATTTAGCAGCAATCGTATCCTTCTGCTTGATAGCCAGCGAATCTTTTAGCATATTGTCTTTCTGCTTCTTATATTCCTTATACTCTCGCTCATAGTAGTGGGCATAGTTGGCGAAAGGCTCGGCTACGGCATCGCTGCTGCTTGCCGTGAATGTATTTCCGTAAGGATCGGATGCCTTGATGGTGATTTTGGCATTCGGATTCCTTGGAGTATAATAATATAGGTGGTTCATGATGAGATAACCGTTGCTCTTGCTTACGAACCGGTAAGATACACTCTCGCTATACTTATGATGATAGCCTGCGGCAAAGGCATCCTGCCCCTTTCCGCTGAGGCGCCCCATCAGATATTCCTTGCCATCCTCTACGGCTACAACACGCCAATGACTGGTAGCATTGAAGACATTGGCTACCAGGATATTCCTGTTGTTTGCTAACTGCCAATCCCTAGAGTATTTCTCGCCGTTGAAATCGGTCTGCGCACGGAACAAGGTCATCTGCTTGCTCTTATCCCAGAAAGTTCCCTTGTAATAGCAGTTGCTGATGCTGGTACCTACAAAACTGTATACATAATATCCATTTGGAGTTCCGCAGATGTTGATATTCGACTGCCATATATTGCCACAGGCGGCAGCATGACAATGCTCCATCACATCCTCGCCCTGATAATTGATCTCGTGGTTGCAGGCAAAATGAGTATGTCCGCAGAAGAGTTCGTAACCGCCCTTAAACTGTTTCAGCAAAGAAAGCAGGAGCGAGAGACGGGAAGAAGAATAATGCCCCTGCTCATTGGCATTGCTCAGCGGCTTCGCCTTGCTGAAAGGCGCATTACCAAAGGTAAAAGGAATATGATAACAGAGTACCACCTTCATATCCTTTGGCGTGAGGGCGAGATCCTGCTTCAGCCAGCGCACCTGCCGTTCACGCAGTTCGCCCGGCGAATAATAGGACATGCCGCGATGGAAGAAGCAGTTGTTGATGCAGACATAATGCACATCGCCACGGTTGAAGGAAAAATCGGTAGGACCGAAATTCTCCTCCCATTTCCTGCGGTAGAGCGCTTTACCATCCTGGTCGTGATTGCCGATGACGGAGAAGAGACGCATCTCTGAAGAGCCCAATGCCTGGCGTATCTGACGCTCTAGTTTGGCGTTGTAACCGCCATAATACTGTACATCATCGCCCATACTGAGTCCATATACAGGAGTTCCGGCTGGAAGATTCTGGATGGTTTGCCTGATGTCCGCCATCGTCTGGGTAGTGAATCTTTCTACATCGCTCTTCTTGATGGGATTATCATCCGGAGAAGTATAGTAAGGGCTGTAGGCATTGGTAACCTGCGGGTCGCCGATGACAATCATCTTATAGTGAATCTCCTTGCCGCCCGGCAGTCGGGTGAGGGTGAAGTTATAGGTTTTCTTCCCTTTGGATACCTTTTGGTAGAAGAAAGCCGTGCGATCGGTCTTAGAATGGGTAGGAACCTCGCAATCGGCTGGAACAGAATAGTATATGAATTTTGCCAGGCTGTCTCGCTTCATCTTATATCTGCCCTGTGCATCGGTTTTCACACAGTTGAATCCATCGCTCACGATGACGCCAGCCACTCCCTTTCCTTCCTTATCTCTTAAAGTTCCGGAGATATTGAAATCCATCTTCTTCACAGGTTTCTTCTTCAGTGTATCTGCAGGCTGTGGCTTGAGCCGGAGAACCGGTGGGGTTTTCACTAGGTTCTGTATCTTGGGGTAGAGCAGGTGCAAGGTGATGCCTATTGCTACGAGCGCGCAGCAAGCAACCGACAGAACCCCTATGTATAATTGTTTCTTTTTCATGAGTACAAAAGTACGGCTTTATTATGGTAATGCAGCATATATTCATTTAAAAAACTCTAAATATTACCTTAGGGTAACTTACCTTAGGGTAATATTTCGTAACTTTGTACCAAATTACTAGGAATATGGCAAAATATCTATCACCATTTCAATTTGGTACATTAGCCACCAATGAGAATTTTATCGACAGACAGGAAGACAGGGCTTTGCTGAAGCAATTACTGTCCTCCCATATCAACGTGATGCTGATTTCACCACGCCGATGGGGTAAATCATCGCTAGTGAAAAGGGCGATGAGCGAATTGGCTGATGAGGATAATAACGTAAGAATCTGTTATATTGATGCCTTCAGCATCGGCTCTGAATCTGAATTTTATCGCACTTTTGCCAGTCAGGTTATAGCTTGTGCTTCCTCTAAAATGGAACGATGGATAGAGGATGCAAAGAAATTCCTGACAGGTGTGATACCGCAGGTTGTAATCAACGACCAGGTGACCGACTTCATGGCTTTCGACCTGAAGTTTGTGCCACAGGAGCGTGATAAGATGGCGATTCTCCAACTGCCTGAGTTGCTGGCAAAGGAAAAGGGTATCAGGATTATCGTCTGCATAGACGAGTTCCAGCAGTTGGCTAACCTTCCTGAGTATAAGGATATGGAGGGAAAGATGCGCTCGGTATGGCAGCAACAGCAGCTTACCTCTTACTGCCTCTACGGCAGCAAGCGAAACATGATGCTCAATATCTTCAACAATTCCAATAGTCCTTTTTATCGCTTTGGACAAGTGATTTTCATGCAGAAGATAGCTAAGGAGCATTGGATTCCATTCATTCTGTCATCTTTCGAGAAGACAGGAAAGTCAATCTCTGCAGAGATGGCAGAGCGGATCTGTGATTCCGTGGCGTGCCATTCCTGGTATCTCCAGCAGTTGTGCTATTTTATCTGGAGTTTCACGGTTTCGGAAGTGACGGAAGAAATATATCATCTGGGATTGAAACAGGTACTCAACATCAATACCCCGATGTTTCAGAATGATACGGAGAATCTCAGTTCCACCCAGATAGAGATGCTTAAGGCTATAGCCAATGGCGAACAGCATTTCTCCTCGCAAGCCGTGAAACAAATCTATAATCTTGGTAATCCGAATACGATTGTCAAGAACAGGAAAACGCTCCAGAACAAAGATATTATCGAAAAGCAAAACGATGCTTTTGTCTTTGTTGACCCGATATACCGGCTGTGGTTTAAGGAGGAGTATTGTAGATAGAAACTATGTAAATTAAAAGAAATAATATAAGGAGAAAAAAGATAATGGCAAACGATAATAAAGGTCTTACACCGATGATGAGACAGTTTTTCGAGATGAAATCGAAACATCCCGAAGCGCTGCTGCTCTTCCGTTGCGGTGACTTCTACGAAACTTACTGCGAAGATGCGGTGGAGGCATCCCGTATACTCGGCATTACGCTGACACGACGCAATAATGGCGGTTCTACGGGCACGACCGAGATGGCAGGATTCCCTCATCATGCTCTGGATACCTATCTGCCTAAACTCATCAGGGCGGGTAAGCGCGTAGCGGTATGCGACCAGCTGGAAGACCCGAAGAAGAAACGACTCGAAATAAAAGGTAAGAAGGGACTGAGCCAGATGGACAAGATGGTGAAGCGAGGTATTACTGAACTCGTTACACCGGGTGTGGCGATGGGAGATAACGTACTGAACTACAAGGAGAACAACTTCCTGGCAGCCGTACACTTTGGCAAGACCGCCTGCGGTGTGAGCTTTCTGGATATCTCGACCGGAGAGTTTCTTACCGGCGAGGGAACCTACGACTATGTAGAAAAACTGATGGGCAACTTCATGCCGAAAGAGGTGCTCTACGACCGCGCCCGAAAGAATGACTTCGAGAAATATTTCGGCAGCAAATACTGTACCTTCGAACTGGATGACTGGGTTTTCACCGAACAGACAGCCCTGCAGAAACTCCTGGGACATTTTAAGACAAAATCTCTGAAAGGTTTCGGTGTAGAGCATCTCAAGAACGGCGTGATAGCCAGTGGTGCCATCATGCAGTATCTCGAGATTACCCAGCATACACAGATTAATCATATCACCGCCCTTTCACGTATCGAAGAAGATAAGTTCGTGCGTATGGACAGGTTTACCATCCGTAGTTTGGAGCTGGTTGCCCCTATGCAGGAAGACGGTTCTTCTCTCCTGAATGTCATCGACCGTACGGTAACGGCGATGGGCGGACGTATGCTCAGACGCTGGCTGGTCTTCCCGTTGAAGGACGTTAAACCAATCAACGAGCGTCTCGACATCGTGGAATATTTCTTCAAGGAACCGGAATTCCGTCAGCTTCTCGATGACCAGCTGCATCGCATCAGCGACCTGGAGCGTATCATTTCCAAAGTAGCCGTGGGTAGAGTTTCGCCTCGCGAAGTGGTTCAGCTGAAGAATGCACTTGAAGCCATCAAACCTATCAAGGTGGCATGCCAGCATGCTACGAACGAGGCTCTGAAGCGGGTAGGCGAGCAGCTGAACGTATGCGAAACCCTGAAAGACCGCATCGCCAGGGAAATACAGCCCGATCCGCCACAGCTGGTCAATAAGGGTGACGTGATAGCCGACGGATTCAATGCCGAACTCGACGACCTTCGTGCCATCAGCCGCCACGGCAAAGATTATCTGCTCAAGATACAGGAAAGGGAGATAGAAAAGACAGGAATTTCGAGTCTGAAGGTAGGTTACAACAATGTTTTCGGATACTATCTGGAGGTGAGAAATACCTTTAAGGATAAGGTGCCTGAGGAGTGGATACGCAAGCAGACGCTGGCTCAGGCAGAGCGTTATATCACCCAGGAACTGAAGGAATATGAGGAAAAGATTCTCGGTGCTGATGAGAAGATTCTAGTATTGGAAGCACAGCTCTTCAACGAACTGATAGCTGCCATGCAGGAGTATATTCCGCAGATACAGATCAATGCCAACCTCATCGCCCGTATGGACTGTCTTTTGTCATTTGCAAAGACATCTGACGAGAACCGCTACGTGCGCCCTATCGTCGATGATTCTGAGGTGCTTGACATCAAGCAGGGCAGGCATCCGGTGATTGAAACCCAACTGCCGCTGGGCGAACGCTATGTACCTAACGATGTGCTGCTCGATACCGAGAAACAGCAGATCATGATGATTACCGGTCCTAACATGGCTGGTAAATCGGCTCTGCTGCGCCAGACCGCCCTTATCGTGCTGCTGGCACAGGTAGGCTGTTTTGTGCCCGCAGAGAGCGCCCGAGTTGGATTGGTGGATAAAATCTTTACACGTGTAGGTGCAAGCGACAATATATCGCTCGGCGAATCGACCTTCATGGTAGAGATGACCGAGGCAGCAAACATCCTGAACAACGTTTCTCCGCGCTCGCTGGTGCTCTTTGATGAGCTGGGAAGAGGTACTTCTACCTACGATGGTATTTCCATTGCCTGGGCTATCGTGGAATATCTGCACGAACATAAGAAGGCGCAGGCGCGTACGCTCTTTGCTACCCACTATCATGAGCTCAACGAGATGGAGAAGAACTTCCCTCGCATCAAGAACTTCAATGTGAGTGTGAGAGAGGTGGACGGAAAGGTAATCTTCCTGCGTAAACTGGAACCGGGAGGCAGTGAGCACTCTTTCGGTATCCATGTGGCAGAGATTGCCGGTATGCCTCGCAGCATCGTGAACCGTGCCAATGTGATTCTCAAACAGTTGGAGGATGACAATGCCGGGGTAGGCGGTGCCGGTAAACCGAATGTACAGCACATCGATGAACCTAAGGATGGTGTGCAGCTCAGTTTCTTCCAGCTCGATGATCCTGTACTGACGCAGATACGTGATGAAATACTCGGGCTGGATGTGAACAATCTCACTCCGGTAGAGGCATTGAACAAGCTCAATGACATCAAGAAGATTCTACTGGGAAGATAAAAATATAAATCCCTCCCCGTGGCAGCAGATACTGTTGCACGAGGAGGGATTTTTATAATCTGAAAATAAGTCGTCTAATATTATTTTGCCTCTACGTTCTTTTCTTTCGCTCTCTTTGTGCTGGAAACGATGCTCCATACACCAGCGATGATGAGCGGAATGCTCAATATCTGTCCCATATCCATAGGCAGACCTGCCTCGAATGCTACCTGAATCTCCTTGGTATATTCGATGAAGAAACGGAAGGTGAAGATGAGAGTAAGGCAAAGACCGAAATAGAAACCGGTGCCTACGCTCTTAGGTCCTCTCTTCTTATAGATGAAGAGGATGAGGAGGAAGAAGCAGAAGTATGCCAAAGCCTCGTAGAGCTGACCCGGATGGCGTGGATACTGGTCTTCGCGAACGAAGATAAATGCCCAAGGCACATCGGTTACCTTGCCGATAATCTCTGAATTCATCAGATTGCCCAAACGGATAAAGGTGGCTGTAATGCCTGAGCAGATACCCATATTGTCGAGCACTACCCAGCCGCTCACCTTCATGTTGCGGCAATAGAGCCAGATGCCGACGAACATGCCGAATACGCCTCCGTGGCTCGCCAGTCCCTCATAACCCGTAAACTTCCAACTGCCGTCTGGCATGTGGTGAACAGGTATCAGCATCTCGATGAAGTGATCCCACTGGGTGAGGAAATATTCCGGCTGATAGAAGATGCAATGTCCCAAACGGCCACCTATCAGTACACCTAAGAAGATGTAGAGAAACAGTGGGGAGAACTTCTCATCTGAGAGCCCCTGCTGCTTGTAAAGCTTGCTCATGAGCAGATAGCCCAGCAGCAGACCAATCATCCAGCAGGTGGAGTAGTAGCGGATGGTCATAGGACCTAGATGAGCCAGAATTGGGTCTGGGTCCCATACGATATAGTTAAGCAGATTTGCTATCATAACCGTAGAAGAATAGGATTATACATTGAACCGGAAGTGCATGATGTCACCATCCTGTACGACGTACTCCTTGCCCTCGATGCCGAGCTTACCAGCCTCGCGTACTGCAGCCTCAGAGCCATACTTGATATAGTCATCATACTTGATGACCTCTGCACGGATGAATCCCTTCTCGAAGTCGGTATGGATGACGCCGGCACACTGAGGAGCCTTCCAGCCCTTGTGATAGGTCCATGCCTTGACCTCCATCTCACCAGCGGTGATGAATGTTTCGAGGTTCAGCAGGGCATATGCCTTCTTGATGAGTCGGTTTACGCCGCTCTCTTCCAGTCCGAGTTCTTCGAGGAACATCAGTTTGTCCTCGTAGGTTTCGAGCGATGCGATGTCTTCCTCTGTCTTGGCAGCGATGACCATGCACTCAGCACCTTCTTCCT
>OLNV01001208.1_pt1 | contig 17350 bp, 30 predicted proteins | sample 1672891 | NCBI WGS metagenome assembly OLNV01 (sample SAMEA3136734, study PRJEB25190) | human gut metagenome | biome: human gut; feature: human-associated habitat; material: faeces | place: Austria | collected 2013 | reverse complement strand
TTGAGGTAATGGGACGTAACGCTGGTGATATCGCTCTTTGGGCTGGTATTGCTTCTGGTGCAGATCAAATTATTGTACCTGAAGAAGAGTACGACATCAATGAAGTTGTTCGTAAAGTTAAAGAAGGTTACGAATCAGGTGCTAAAACTCACCATGTAATCGTACTTGCTGAAGGTGTTATGGGTGCAGAAGAATTTGCAACTAAAATGAAAGAGGCTGGAGACACTTCAGATCTTCGTGCAACAAACATTGGACACGTGGTTCGTGGTGGTACACCAACTGCGCGTGACCGTGTTCTTGCTTCATGGATGGGTGCGCATGCGGTTGACCTCCTTAAACAAGGTATTGGTGGTGTAGCTGTTGGTATCCACAATGAAGAGCTTGTTGAGAGCCCAATCCTTGGTACGGCAGAAGAAGGCGCTTTGTTCAGTCTTACTGAAGACGGTAAAATTATCGTTAACAATCCACACAAAGCTCGTCTTGACTTTGCAGACCTTAACCGTTCATTGTCTAACTTGAACTAATCTCAGTTACTTAAATTATTGTTAATCCGTCGCTAAGGCGACAAAAAATATAAGGGAGATTTATTTATCATGAATAAACGTGTAAAAATCGTTGCAACACTTGGTCCTGCGGTTGAAATCCGTGGCGGTAAAAAATTTGGTGAAGATGGTTACTGGGGTGAAAAACTTGACCGTGAAGCATCTGCTAAAAACATTGCTCAATTGATCAAGGAAGGTGCCAACGTTTTCCGTTTCAACTTCTCACATGGTGACCACGCTGAACAAGGTGAACGTATGGATGTCGTTCGTATGGCAGAAGACCTTGCTGGTCAAAAAGTAGGTTTCCTTCTTGATACAAAAGGACCTGAAATCCGTACAGAATTGTTCGAAGGTGATGCTAAAGAGTATGCATACAAAACTGGTGAACAAATTCGTGTTGCTACTAAACAAGGTATCAAATCAACTCGCGACGTTATCGCTTTGAACGTTGCAGGCGCACTTGACGTTTTTGACGATGTAGAAGTTGGTAAACAAGTTCTTGTCGATGATGGTAAACTTGGTCTTCGTGTTGTAGACAAAGATGCTGAAAAACGTGAATTCATCGTTGAAGTTGAAAATGATGGTATCATCGCTAAACAAAAAGGTGTAAACATTCCTAACACTAAAATCCCATTCCCAGCACTTGCTGAAAGAGATAATGACGATATTCGTTTCGGTCTTGAACAAGGTCTTAACTTTATCGCTATCTCATTTGTGCGTACTGCAAAAGACGTACAAGAAGTTCGTGCTATCTGTGAAGAAACTGGTAATGGACATGTTAAATTGTTGGCTAAAATCGAAAACCAACAAGGTATTGAAAACATTGATTCAATCATCGAAGCTGCTGATGGTATCATGATTGCACGTGGTGACATGGGTATCGAAGTTCCATTTGAAATGGTTCCAGTTTACCAAAAAATGATCATCACTAAAGTAAACGCTGCTGGTAAAGTTGTTGTTACAGCTACTAACATGCTTGAAACAATGACAGAAAAACCACGTGCAACTCGTTCTGAAGTATCTGACGTATTCAACGCAGTTATCGATGGTACAGATGCTACAATGCTTTCTGGTGAGTCTGCAAATGGTAAATACCCAGTTGAATCAGTTCGTACAATGGCTACAATTGATAAAAACGCTCAAACTCTTCTTAAAGAGTATGGACGTCTTGATTCATCAACATTTGACCGTTCAACTAAGACTGAAGTAGTTGCGTCTGCAGTTAAAGATGCTACTAACTCAATGGATATCAAACTTGTTGTTGCGCTTACTGAATCAGGTAACACTGCTCGTTTGATTTCTAAATACCGTCCAGAAGCTGATATCTTGGCTGTAACATTCGATGAAATTACTCAAAAATCATTGATGCTTAACTGGGGTGTTATTCCAGTAGTTACTGAAAAACCAAGCTCAACTGATGATATGTTTGATGTTGCTGAAAAAGTTGCATTGGAATCAGGTCTTGTAGAATCTGGTGATAACATTGTTATCGTTGCTGGTGTTCCAGTAGGTACAGGTGGTACAAACACTATGCGTATCCGCACAGTAAAATAAGAATTAAAGAAAAAGCCTATCATATCAAGGGTTAAGCCTTGATGGATAGGTCTTTTTTTATTTTAAGGGGCAAGAAAGGGGCAAACTATCAATGATTTCAACTACCTTGTTTTTCATTTTGTTGGTAACATGGGTATATATTTTCATCGTTGTATCACTGTCATCGTGCCCTACCCTGTCCATTATCGCCTTTAATGGGACACCATTTTCAGCCAGATAGCTGACTAGCGTATGTCTGAATATGTGAGATGATATTGGTTTATTAATTGGCTTATCTAGCCGCTTGTTAGCAGCTTGGATAGAGTTGTTAAACGAGTTTCGCTGAAGTGGCACGCCTTTGTCTGTTACAAAAATATAATCTCTATCCATAGTCACCCAATCGTCTGACAGCGACCTGTTTAGATCTCGAATCTGTATAGCCTCATCCAGTAATTCAATTTCACGTTTGGTTAACTTGTTACTGCGATAGCCCGCTGGGGTTTTAGGTGGTTCCTTTTTCGCTCTCTTGTATCCTTGGACGCTATCAAGGGTGCCAAAAATATCGAGATAACCATCCTCTTTCCTGTAGTTGCACGTTTCAAGAGCTACCGCTTCACCAATCCGAGCACCACTAACAAAAAGGAACTCAGCAAGGATGGCATTTCTATAGGTTCGTTTCTGCTTTCGTAATTCTGCAAGTAGCGGAAGCAATTCAGTGTCAATCTCTAGGAATTTGTTTCTTATCTTATCGTAATCTTCCATCCTTTGCTGTTTCTTAGGAAGTTTCGCTTGTCTGGCTGGATTGCTATCAATATAGCCGATAGTGCAAGCGTAATCGAAAGTTAGATTCAATATAGATTTAACACGCTCTAGGATTGAACGCGGAACATCGGCATCATTGATAAAACGTTGAATATAGTGTGTATCAATGTTTGCTATTTTGACACCTACAGCAAAATTCTCTACAACATATCTGACGTTGCTAGTCATGGAACTAATGGAAGTTCTACGAATTCCCTTCTTGTGAAATTCCCACCATTCATCCAACACGTCGTTAAATGATGCGTCGGTAGTGTTTAAGCCAGCCATCTTCTCAGCTATCTTATCATCCAGTAAGCGTTGAGCTTCTTTCTTTGCTCGATTTGAACCACTATTAAGCGTTACAGATACTCGTTTCCATTTCTCCGTGTAAGTGTCCTTGTATCTTTCAAAATATTTATATTTTCCGTTTGGTAATTCTTCTACCCACATTGTCATATCTCCTTAATTTTGGTAAAATGGGTATAGAAAAAGAAAACACAACCTTGTTGGTTTGTTTCACTGTAAGTGTGTTTTCTATTTTTCTGTGATGCATAAGCTCTATAATCAAACTTTGGCGAGGGAGATTATAGGGCTTTTTTTCGTCTTATTTAACTTTAACTTCCATTGATCCGTTAAGCTTTTGGCTAGCTAGTGCATTGCCGTCGTCCGTTTTAATGTGAAACATCGGATAACGCTCATAATTGACACTATTGATTCCAGCCCAGACGTTGAAAGCTTCATGCTCTTTGGCAAGCATGCCATCAGCAAATTTCTGCAAATCGGTTTTGTTGTAATATTTATAATCATTCGGGACAGTCATATATAAAATGGTGCTGCGATTGTAAAAACTATATGTACTAATATCCAGACCTTTATCAGTCAAATCCTGCTTGAAGTAGTCAATAAAACTACCCATTTGGTCTTCGGTAATGTCTTTTAGCTTATCTTCCGACGAGCTTGATTCTGAGCTTGATTCTTTTGAAGGTTGTTCCTCACTCTTTGAGCTTGACGCTTTGGTACTGCTAGACGTTTTACTAGTTTTAGGTTTCGCTTTCGAAGTAGATGGGGTTGATGTTTGGGCTGTCTTGACCGGTTCTGTCTCTGTTTTAGGAGCAAGTCCAGTTATTTCAAAGATTTTCCCTAATACTGCCAAACAAACCAAAACCACCACCCATTTCTGCCAGCGTTTCAAGTTTTTCCATTTACTCAACATTTTTTCAATTCTCCTTTAGTTTTAAATATTCATTCTTTACAAACGTCTCATCACAAATAGTGGTGAGATTATATTTTTCCATAAAGCGGACGTAGTTAAAATCGTCCAGGGATTCATTTTCGAGCAATCCACGAATCATAGTTCTATTAGCTTGAACCTCATACTTTTCTCGCAGACGCTCATAGTGTTTAGGATTGTGTTCTAAGTGCCCTAATTCGTGCAGTAGGACCTTTAAACGTCTTTCTGTGGGTAAATCCCTATTGATGTAAACCACACGGTTAACAGGGTCTAGAAACCCATCTCGAGACCACTGGCTAGAATCGAACTCACAAAGAGACACATTAAACTGCTCAAGTAATTCTTTTTCAGGCATGGAATCCTCACAAGTATACCTTCTATTAACTTTATTTTTTGCTGTGGTAACTCGGCCTTTTTATGCTCTATTTGATAACAAATCACCAGATCCTGCTATTTGACTTTTTGGAAGGAGGTGAATCTTAGCTTGGCTATTTTCTTTAAAAATCGCTTCAACTTCAGATTTCTTATCAAAGATTTTATTTGTATCATCGACAATTGCAATATAACTGGCTTCGTCTTTATGGTTTTTGAGTAGTTGTGTATCCATAGTGAGAAGCTTCGCCCTGTTTAGGTCGTTGCCGTTTGAGATTGTACGAATCAGTTTTTCTCCACCTTTTATGGGGATAGAAAAGTCAAACTGAACCGTTATGCCTTCCTTACCGGCAAAAGACGGCTTTCTTGCAAATAAGACATCTCGATCATTGAGGTAATTTTCAATTTCTTCAAAGAAGATATTCTTAACCTTTTTATCCTGGAGGACAATTAAGTCGTTGACTTGCATAATGGCTTGCAACAATCTTTGTTTGGCTAATGGGAATTTATCGAGATCTGTTTTGATGTACATTTCACCATCTTCGGCAACTTCAATCCCTAGACTGGCAGTGATGTCATGTAGTAGGGATTGTTTATGTTTACTCCGTGCAGTAAACGTGACACCATGGTTCTTGAGGTTGTTCAGCGTCCAACCATCGTCACTCAAGGTGATGATGCCACTCTTAGAGACGATGGCATACATAGTGATATAGTCAAAGTCGTTATCGAGAAAAGGTGTGCCAATTTCAATGACATTGTTATCAATATCTTGGTAAGAATATTCTTTCATGAGCCAGTCAAAGTAGGCTTGTTTTAGAGTAGTAGCCTTCATCAGTCTGTCCCCCTTGTTTTCTTAATATTTACCATTTTGACAAACTCATCGTAAACCTCTATGATGGTTCGAACATTTGGAAAGTTGAACTCATCAAGAGGGATAGCAATGGCATCGTGTTTTTTATATTGGTTTGAATAAATGTGAATATGACTATCGGTGATGATCGTACCATCTGGATTTAAGTGGCGACCAGTTGGATGTACATCAATTCTTATAAGATGGTCATGCGTTTCTTTAAAGCGCAAGTGTATTGTAAATTTTTGAACGTTGTACTTTCCACGATAGATACCTAATACATACTCGATGTCATCATCGTCAATAATGGCTTCGTTGATATCTATTGTACCAAATAAGGAGGCAATAATCTTATCAATTTTGTGATAGCTAATTGTATTTTTAGGGTATTTGAGGCGTTCGATTAAGGCTTGAACCTGCTTATCATCTAAATTCGTGTAGTCCATAGATTCCTCAATCCCCCTTACTGCTCATATAGCCAGCAATAATGCCACGGATAGCCCGCTTATCATCATCGGTCAGAGGTTTACCGTCGAACATCATGGCATTAGCTATGATTTCGTCAATGTCGTCTGGGCCTTGGTCTGCCTCGGTGGCTATCCGTGGGTTGTCGGTTCTGCCCAGAAGGTAGTCAGTAGACACGCCGAAGTAGTCGGCGATTAGCTGTAAGCGTTCTGCTGATGGTTTTTTATTTTTTATTGTATAAATAGAATTTCTACTCAATCCTAGTTTTTCTTCTAGGGCTCCTAATGTAATTCCTCTAGCTTTGGCTAGTTCTTTAATTCTTTCGAATGTTGAAAACATTGATTTAACAACCTTTCTAAGCATTACGAAAAAAATCTATAAAAAAGTTTGTAAAATCACTTGACTAATTACAAACTTTAGTCTAGAATATAATTTGTAAAGCGAATGAATAAGCGAAACAAAAAACGAAGATAAAACTAAAAAATAAGTTTGGCGACTTTGGTTATCAGTATTTATCAAGTATTTTGTTAGTGATTTTCTTATACTTTGATTTTAGACTATAGTCTGTAAAAAGTCAATAATATAGTGTAAATTTTTCGCGAAAAAATTCGCTTTTCGATTTTAAAGAAAGGAAAGATACAAAAATGAGTCAGCAACATCAAAAATGGATTGCTTTAGTCGAACAACGATTGAAAGAGAAAAACTGGTCGAAAGTAGACTTAACACAAGCGGTTGGTTTACGAAGTCAAGGTACAATTACTGATTTACTCAAAACTGGTAAAGGTAGTGTTGATTTAAAACTACGTGTTTCTAAAATTCTTAGCATTCGTGAACCGTGGGAAGAATTTGAAGAAAAAAATAATATAAAGGAGTAAACAATGAAAGGATTAAAACTAAGTATTAAACCTAAACGAGAACCAAGTGAGGGACAATCTCTTAATTCTTCAGGGTATTCAATAAAAATCAACGACTGGGAATTAGGACGTGGTGTTACTGATTTCAAGTTAGAGATGTCAGCGAGCAAAAAACCAAAAGCCACCATCACATTTACACCAAGCGTTATTGATGTTGATGAGATGATGGCAATTGCAGGAATTCAAACATCAATGTCTGAACTCGATGAATAGACCGCTGAAATCTTCCTTGAGTAATCTTCGTAAATGACATAGTTTCAATCATTTTAAACGCCTCTTGAATCCGTTATATCAGAAAGGACTACCAATGGAAATCACCTACAAACCAGTCGGAGTTAACGAGACGGCTGAGTGGGGAGATTACGAACACCTCATGCAGCGGTGGGAGGGTCTTGGGAAGTCGATGGCAAAGAACCTCATTCGTGAAATGAGAGAGAACAAAGACTTCCGGGACTACGTATTCAACCCGACACACAAGTTAGTTTTTATCAACTATGAAGGTTTCAGATCCTTCATTGAATGGAAAACTAGAAACAGATTTAAATAACATTAAAACCCCTAGCTCTCTAGTACGATTAGGGAAAGAAAGGAAATAACATCATGAAAAAGCTTATCAATTGGATTTGGTCAAACAAGCAAGAGGAAACAGAAGTCCCAGTGTGGACTTTCGAAGGCAACGCATCAGAGCCTAGCCGAGACCGCTACAACAAGGCGCACGGATTAGGAGAGACATTGATTTGAAACACCTATTAAAATTCTTGTTTGGCAAAAAGAAGCCCCCAAAAAAGGACTACTTCTTTGAGGTCGTAGAGACTCCAGAGGAAAAACAAGAGCGGCTTAAACAGAAATATAGCAAATAACATCAATCTCTCAGCGTGTAGCCATAGCCTTGCCGTGGAGTGTAGCATATACTTTAATACCCCAAATTATAATCTACTTTTCCACACACTTATCTTTTCTAAAAAACAAAAAAACACGAAGCGGTAGGGCTGTGGGTGCACGTTGAGAGCACTAAAAAAGCACAGGTAAGGGCCTGTGCAATCAATAACATTTACAAGGAGAATATATCATGAAACAAACAGAAAAACAAGTCGTATTTTACAACGCTGAAAAAGATGGATTTCTTGGAAAATACAAAGACAGAGGCACCCTAGCATTTGAAGTGGGTTTCAGTAAAGATTTAAAAAATGCTCTATATATGCCGATTGAATCGTATGAAGACCAAAAAGACGAGCTCGACAAGCTTGCTGAAGCGTTTGGCTGCGAAGTGCTTATCGTAGAAGCCGAGTACAATGTAACTAAACTTGACGGTTCGGACTTCGAACGCACGGAGCGTGAAGGACTCAAGGAAGATGATATCAAAGCACTCTTAGAAATATTGGCAAAGTAACGAAACCAGCAGCAGTGGTGGGAGGGTAGGCGTTAAATATGGCAGATAATCAGAAATACTATTACACAGGAGGCAAAAAATGGGAAACCGTAGAATGATAAGTAAAACCGTGACTCAAACGCATCGCTTTCTACGTTTACCCCTAGAAACACAAGCTCTTTATTTTCACCTCATTCAAAATTGTGACGATGATGGAGTAGTGGAAGCGTTCCCTATTCTCAGAATGATAGGGGCTAACGAAGATAATCTAGGGCTTCTAGTTATCAAGCAATTTGTAAAACCTCTTAATGACGAAATGGTTTATTTTGTGGTCGATTTTCATGAGCAGAACACTGTTAGGAAAGACAGATATGTACCTAGCGTTTACAAGGAATTGCTAGAAGAGTGCACCGATGAAACCACTGGTAAACCACTGGTAAACCAAACGGCAACCAGTGGTTGCCCCAATATAAGTAAAGATAATACAAGTAAATATAATTTAAGTAAATCTAACAGTAGAGAGGATGAAACATCAGAAAATAATCAAATTTCATCTTCTGCTGCTGATAACCAATCAGATTTTAATATTTTCAGATATTACCAAGAACGAATTGGGCCTATTGACGGGTACCAAATGGAAAAACTAAAAGGCTATATCGATTTTGATAAGTTGGAAATCATGTTGGTCAAACGTGCCATTGATAGAGCTGCGGATAACTCAAAACGTGGTTTTGGCTATATCAACTCTATTTTAAAATCTTGGGCACAAAACGGGATTCATACCGTTGCCCAGCAAGATGAAGAGCAACGTCAATTTGACAGCCGTAAGAACTTTGACGACCAACCAGCTAAATTTGGGCCAGCTTGTAGCAAATATTAGAGGTAATTCTTATGAATTTAGAGCAAACGGCCAAACAAATGCGAAGGCAGTATATGACGGTTAGTGATAAATATTGCGAAAAGCACCAACGACACTATGTCACGATTCAGCTCCCAAACAGCAAACCCTACACAGTATGCGAACTTTGCCATCGTGAGGAGCAGGCTAAACAGAACGAAATCAAAGCACAAGAGCAGTACGAACGAGAGCAAGAACAGAAACGTTTGTACTTTCTCAAAGATTTCAGCTTGATGGACGACGATTTGAAAAATGCCAGTTTTGATAATTATAAGGCAGTAACCAGAGAGCAGAAAGGAGACTTGAAAAACGTTAGAAGTCAGCTTAAAGGCTATCTGGACGGTCAAGACTACAACATTGTTTTGATTGGCGATACTGGAGTGGGGAAGAGCCATCTAGCTTATTCGGCGTTGAAAGCCTTGTCTGATCACACGAAAAAAATGGGGCTATTCATCAACGTAGTGGACCTATTAGCCAAAATCAAAGAGGATTTCAGCCTTGAAGCAGAATATATCAGACGGATTTCGGAAGCTGAATGGCTAGTGCTCGATGATTTGGGAACTGAAAAAGTGACAGAGTGGTCTAGTGGTATCTTGTACAGCATTTTGAACAAGCGTACCAAGACTATCATCACGACCAACTTAAGCCCACGGGATATCATGGGCACTTATGGCAAACGTGTCTATTCTCGAGTTTTCAAAAAGACAGGACTTGGGACGACGAATGAACATGTTTATCAATTCAAGACGCAACAAGACAAGAGGATGATGCTTTGACTGAAACAGAAGTAAAACTGAAGCTCTTTGAAGACTACGAGCGCATTCATGGACTTGTGTTTTCAGAGGGGCACAAACAGAAAATGATGGATGATTTAGATCTATATTCGTTTATCGAGAAAATGAACGAGTATATGGCTTTGGGATATCAATCGATAATGGTATTTGAGAAGGGGAAACAATGATAACATTCAAAGAATTTGAAGAAGCCTGGGACGAGTCGAGACTTTTAAGTGACCTTTCAAAAGTGTTAAGCTCAGCTGAAGGAAGCAAATCTATTGAGGTCAAAGTTTACGATTTCTATTGCGGGGTAGACATCTCGTCATCGGTCAAACTGGATGCTGAAGATAAAAAAGATGCTGTTGATTTTCTGAAAAAAATTATGACACGCAAGCTCAGCAGACTTAGAGAACGCGGCTTTGATTTTTACGAAGAATACCAAAAAATAGAAGATACAGACAAAAACGAAAGATAACTATTTGAACCCACTAAAAACGATAAGAGGCCCCTTAATTTGAGAATTAGAGGGTGTATAAGGAGAAAAACATGAGTAATCAACTAGCACACAAAGATTTTTTCAACACACCAGCAGTAAAACAAAAATTTCAAGAGGTGTTGAACGGGAATGAACGACAATTCACGGCAAGCTTGCTATCAATTGTGAACAACAACAATCTACTAGCACGAGCAAGTAATACTTCGATTATGACAGCAGCGATGAAAGCAGCGGTATTAAACCTACCTATCGAGCCAAGTTTGGGCTTTGCTTATATCGTGCCGTATAAGCAAGATGCACAATTCCAACTTGGGTATAAAGGACTTATCCAGCTAGCTATCCGCTCTGGTCAGTTTAAGGCCATCAATTCTGGCAAGGTCTATAAAGCACAATTTAAGTCTTATGACCCATTATTTGAGACGCTTGATATCGACTTCACTCAACCGGAAGACGAGGTATATGGCTATTTTGCCACCTTCGAGCTTGTAAATGGGTTTAAGAAGTTGACTTTTTGGACAAAAGAACAAGCAGAATCACACGGGAAACGCTTTTCAAAGACTTACACAAGAGGGCCTTGGTCTACTGATTTTGACGCTATGGCTCAAAAAACTGTACTCAAGAGCATTTTGAGTAAGTACGCCCCACTGTCAACCGAAATGCAAGAAGGAATTATCTCAGACAATCAAACTGAGGAAGTTAAATCTGATCCCATCGATGTCACACCAAAGAACGAGGACACCCAAACGCTTTTAGGCGACCTCATGAGTGATGAAGCTGAAGCTGAATCTGAAACAGAAAAAAGTGTAGATTCTGAAACTGGTGAAATCATCGAAGAAGTCAGCTTGTTCGAAGGTGATTCAACCAAAATCAAAGAGGTAGAAAATGACTGAACTAACAATCTTGACGGATGATAATTATTATTCTGACAAAACCTATATGTCTGTAAGTCGTTTCAAGGAATATATGAAATGCGAGGCTAGAGCTAAAGCCATTGACGATGGTGTTTGGGATGATGAACGAGATCAAAAACCGTTGCTATTCGGAAACTACGTTCACAGTTACTTTGAGAGCGAAGAAGCTCATGAGAAATTTAAAGAGGATAACAAAAAGGGTTTATTCTCAACTAGAAAACCTTATGGGTTGCTAGCGGATTTTAAGTTGGCTGAAAAAGTTATCGACACGTTGAAGAATGACACACTTTTCAACAATCTTTATCACGGGAAAAAAGGCGACAAAGTCGAAAAGGAGAAGATTGTCACCGGTTTTATTGCTGGTGTGCCATTTAAGGGAAAGTTGGATAGTATCAACTTTTCAAAAGGCTATGTAGTCGATTTAAAAACCATGAAATCCATCTGGACTAAAGAATGGTCCGAGGAATTGCGTACTAAAGTACCAACGGCAGTCAATAACATTCTAGGGTTTCAATACCATGTCCAACTAGGGACTTATTTAGAGCTCCTACGACAAATGGACTACCCAACATTCAAACCGTTTATCGTGGCAGTCTCAAAAGAGAAACAGCCAGACAAGGAAATTATTGAATTGACGGAAGAATGGCTAAATGATGGGCTTGATTACATCACAGAGCACGCTCCGAGAGTGTATCAAGTGGCACTCGGAAATGAAGAAGCTAAGAAGTGTGGACATTGTGATTATTGCAAATCACAGAAAAAGCTACATGAGGTTCTAACACTGGACGATTTTTTAAACCGTGAATAGAGAAAAGGAAAACAAACATGATCAATAACGTTGTATTGGTTGGTCGCCTAACTCGTGACCCAGAACTAAAATACACCGGTAATAATATTGCAGTAGCGTCTTTCAGCCTTGCTGTCAACCGTAACTTCAAAGACGCTAATGGCGAACGTGAAGCGGATTTTATCAATTGCGTTATCTGGCGTCAGCAAGCTGAGCATTTGGCTAACTGGGCTAAAAAAGGGGCGTTGATTGGAATTACTGGACGCATCCAGACACGTAGCTACGAGAATCAGCAAGGTCAACGTGTGTACGTTACTGAGGTTGTCGCTGAGAACTTCCAAATGTTGGAGAGCCGTGCGGTGCGTGAAGGCAATCAGCAGAACCAAGGGAACTTTTTCCAAAATGGAAACAGCTCGCAAGGTGGAAGCGTCAACAATGGATATAACCAGCAACCGCAACAGCAAACGCCAAACTTTGCAAGAGATAGCAATCCATACGGGAATAGCAGCCCTATGGATATCAGCGATGATATGTTGCCGTTCTAATTTGGGGAGGGTTTATGGATGTTAAAGAAATAAAGGGGTATGAGGGGATATATGAAGCGCATTCGGACGGGACGATTTGGTCTTGTAAAAATAAAACAACATATAGCTTCGTAAGGGGAAAGACAACAAAAAGGGTTTGGGAACAAAGAGAGATAAAACCTCAGGTAGCAAGAAGACAAAGGAGCAATCACTACGATAAGCGAGTGAAATTGTGGAAAAACAAAAAGATGACAACTCACCTAGTGAGTAGGTTAATCGCTCAAACTTTTATACCAAACCCAGAAAATAAAGGCTACGTCAATCACAAAAATGGCAACCCTTTAGACAACTCAGTAGAGAATCTTGAGTGGGTGACAAGGTCAGAAAATATGAGACATGCGTTCAAAAATGGTTTGCTACAAACAAGTAAAAAAGTCACCCTTGTGAGCAAGACGGACGGTGGAAGGATAAGTTTTGACAGCTTAAGAGCAGCCAGCGAGTTTCTAGGTAAAAACAAAGGTTATTTGAGCAACATTATAAAAAGCGGAAGGAAGCTTGGAAATTACGAAATTGTGGTGGATGTGCTATGAAAATGACTTTAAATATTGAGCCTAAACCTCAGACAAGGCCACGATTTAGCAAATTCGGGACTTATGAAGACCCTAAAATGAAGGCATGGCGCCGTCAGTGCTCGCAATTAATCGAGCAGGAGTATAACGGGCAATTCTTTGACGGGCCGATTTCAGTCGATGTCACGTTTTTTATGAAAGCACCCTTGAGTGTATCAAAAAAACCCACGCCAAAAGCAAGAGCTAAAACGTGGGACATGTTTAAACGGTTTACGTCCGAAATGCTTTGGCATTTCAAAAAACCAGATATTGATAATTTGGTCAAAGCGCTCTTTGATAGCATCTCAAAAGCTGGTTACAACAAGGTTGATAAGAAGGGTATCGTCTGGACGGATGACAGTATTGTTTGCGATTTAAGAGCTCGCAAGAAGTACAGCCCTAACCCACGCATCGAATTTGAAATCAAGGAATTGGGATGAAAAGCAAACGACAAAGGAAGGAGATTAATTGAACTATGACAAATATTAGATTACAAAATCCATACATGGATGAAACTATCAAGGTTAAAGAAGACTGTAAACATATTCTGAACATGCTGGAATGGCTCGAGGTAGGCAATATACAATGTCTCCAGTTACAGCAGATTGAGCCGGAAGAAAGGGTGATTACTATTAGCCCTAAGAATTTTGCGAAGATTGATTATTACGAGGAGGAGGTAGAAGATGAAAATTAAAAATTATAAAAACACACCTAATAAGATCAGTTACACTGCATGCTATGGTTGTCTTGAAACGGAAATCATTCATGAACGCACAGAGTTTGGTGTTCGCACCACGGATATCGAAGATTTTCTAGAAAAAGTTTCTATATATAGCCCTGAATATGCAGACGCAATCGAAGCCTTCAAAGATTTTCAAGATAATTTAGTGCTCGAAGATATCGAGTTTGAAATAGAGAATGCGGAGGAAGAGAAAAAATGAAATATAAAGTTATCGTGTACTACGACAACATGGAAGACAGTGAGCAAGTCTTCAGCGATAAGAACGATGCGATTAATGAATTGCACAGATTGGGATTGAAATATCGCAACGCACGAAAATATAAGGTTGAAATGGTGGAAATTGATGATTAGAACGAAGTATTTACGTGAGGAAACTGACACTCTTAACCATCTAGGAATTGATAAATTAATCAATAATTTTCTTGCCAAAAACCCAAATATAGAAATTATTGATATTAAATATCAATCTAACGTGGCGGTAGCAATCTATGAGCATGGCTTTTGCAGAACGTATGATATATCAGCATTGATTATCTATAAGGAGAACACAAAATGATGAACAAAGATAAAGCAGTTAAGAAACTAGCAACAGTAGGACGCCTTTCAATAGCCCACGCTGAGGACTTATATGATTCAATTATTCCTAAACCAGTAGTGTCGCAGTGCGTAGCAGATTGGTATGAGGAACATGAAGATGACTGCGACTATGAATTATGGGATTATTTTTCTAATTGGGATGACCAAGAAGACGATGATTTCAAAAATTGGGTAAAAAAAGAAACCGAGCCTATTATAACCCTAGTCAACATGCACCAGTTTGGGTATGAGGTCGAGGAAGAGCCTAGATACACAGTTGAAATCAAAGGGTTTGACGATGATGACACCTTTTTGAATTACAATACAGATTGGGACTTTTGGTTTCTTGACGACGATGGCAGGACGGAGGAGGTAAGAGTAGCCCACACCCGCAAAGAGCTAGAAGCGAACGGTTTTGGCTGGGTATTTGACTGCGAAGGCGTGGAAGTGAAAGAGGTGGAATGATGAGCTTATTTGATAAAGTGAATAAATTAGGAAACGAAAGCCATGAGAAATGGTTTAATCGGTATTTCGATAAACACAGCCTTGAAGCAGAAATCAAAAAAGCAGCTATGCAAGGGGCCAGTGCCTATCGTATCAATATCGAAAAAGAACCAGACAAATATCTTGCGAATAGATTAAATGACAAAAGGACAATTGATTTACTTAAAAATCGGCTTGGTGAAGGTTTTAAAGTTGAAAAAATAAAAACAGAGTCTATGTGTACTATTTTCGGTAATCGTATGATTTTAGATAGATTTATTCTTATTTCGTGGCAGTCAGGAAATGGGGAGATAGAGGATGCCTGAATTAATTAACACCGAAGATTTTCAATTGCCATTAGAGTCGTTAGAGTCTAATTTAGATTTATTAAAGAGGTGGAATAAATGGATGCAATAGATTTTCTACTATGTTCATTTGCGCTTGATGTTATGTTAGTGATGTCAGTGTCGAGCGAAGAAACGAAAAGCTACCTGATTGGACTTCAAATAATCTTAGTGTCAGGAGTGTACTTTTACAAGCAAATTTTTCGAGGTGATAAAAAAATGAAGAAACGTGTTGACGGACATTTATATAATGGTATTCCAGACCTCGTCGATAAAATCAACGAGTGGGCTATTAGTCATGGACTAGACAAAGGCAATCCTAAAATCGAATGGATGAAAGTTACGGAAGAGGTGGGCGAGATTAGAGATGTATTTCTAAAACCTCACGATTTCGCTAACCCAGAATGGTCTCTAAAAGACGCTATAGGCGACTCTATCGTAACGCTAGTGGTTTTATGCTTACAACTCGGTTACGACGTAGAGGAGTGTCTCACAATAGCTTATAACGACATCAAGGATAGAAAAGGAGTAATGATTGATGACAACTTTGTTAAAATCAAAACGAGAAAATCAGCTAGCAGTAGCGACAATTCTGCTAGTGCTATCGCTAGTGATTAATATTGCTACAGTGGTCTGGGTAGTCAACCGACCTATCGAGATGGTACTTATCCACAAGGCTGACAATGCCGTTGAATTACACGGCAAGGTTACTGGAAAATCGAAAATTAAAAACCTATACACCCTCGATTGTGGGGCGTATGGCAAGTTCCTAGTAAGCAAGGAGCAGTACGACAGTGTGAACGTTGGGGATGATATACCTAGCTATTTGAAGGGGAGAGGGCAATGAACAAACGACAACGTAAGAAACAGTATGTCAAAGCATTTAGTAAACTTTATGATAAAAGCTTGAAATATGGCGGTTTTGAACGAAATATATCAATATCTACATTCAGAGATAGAAGAGGAACACCAAGGATGTTTCTGACGCTTAACAAAAGCATTAATTACAACTTTGGTTATGGTGAGTTGCCAGAAATTTGGTTTGATGGCTGTTGTATAGGACATAAAGTATTGAAAAGGTGATAGCAATGATACCAAGATTTAGAGTGTGGGATAAGGATTTTAAAACCATGTATGAAGCTGACGATATTGTGTATATCGATTTCGAAGAGAAACAAATTTGCGTAAAAACACTCTTTTTTGAGAGAGCAAGTCGCTACGATTTCAATGACATCATTTTAATGCAATCAACTGGACTAACCGATAAATATGGCAAAGAAATCTTTGAAGGGGATATTCTTAGCATTGAAACCGATGAAGAAAATGTAAAAGTAGAGGTTTCTTGGGATAGCAAACATGCTTTGTTTGCGTTTGAATCAAAAAAATACAACGAGAAGGAACCTCTGGCTGAATTGTTTGAAGATAATTCTTATCCGTTTAAAATCATCGGGAATATATGGGAGGACGGTGAGTTACTTGACGGTGACTAGTGATTACCCCAACGCTGGACTGCCCAAAGAGTTATTTCGACGGCTAGTGGTTGAATTTAACGGGCTGAAAGCGGAGCATAATAGAACGCTTACCAAGCACATCCAAGAGGTTAAGCAGTGTGACCGTCATCAAGCTAGGAAATATTCCCAGAGATTCGACAATGTGGTTAAAGAGCGTTCGAGACTGTCGCCTGACACTGCTAATGAACTAAAAGGGTTTCTCTCGCATGATCTGATAAACGAATTGCAAGCTTATCTGTCAGAGCACTATTCTGGCAAGTCTGGCACAGGTCGCCAAGCCGTTGATAAGACGAATGCAGGGCTTACCGAGGAACTATTTCAACGTTATCGCAAGGAAGTAGAAGCGTTAAGAGCTACTTATCCAAACAGTATCGTGGCACATATCATGGAAATTAAGGGGTGCTCGAAGAAAGAAGTTAAGAACATCTACAGTGCTATCAATGCACTCTATGTAGAGCGTGTTGTTCTAACACCTCGTAAGGTGATTCAGTTAGAAGGATTGCTATCCAGAGAGCTATTCAGTGAGATAGCTAAGTATGTATTTAATCATTACGAATGGCCTGAGAGTTTAGATAGTGAAATTGACCGCATCACTCTTGAATATCGCACCAAAGGCG
>OLNV01001184.1_pt1 | contig 17675 bp, 6 predicted proteins | sample 1672891 | NCBI WGS metagenome assembly OLNV01 (sample SAMEA3136734, study PRJEB25190) | human gut metagenome | biome: human gut; feature: human-associated habitat; material: faeces | place: Austria | collected 2013 | reverse complement strand
TATCATAGAAGAATCTTATTTACAGAGATTTTCTCATACTCTCGCAAATTTCTTGTCAATTCATTCCCCCCGCAACCGGAATAAGTGCCTGAAGGATCATCCGTTTACTGGTTCCATAGCAGGTGGATAAGGTCAGTATCTTTCTTTCTCCTTTTTGATAAGGTGTTCCATCTGTCTCATCTGTTACTTTTGCCAGGATAATGGGGCAGGTGATCCATTGCCCCTGATAAAAGATCTCTACATTGGGATGTTCCTTTAAAAATCCGGGATCCCTGTATTTTTTCAGATCACCAAACATAGAACCATCCTTCATGTTATGTCCATAAAAAATGGTATTGGCTGATACAAAAGGAATGTTCTGGCTGTCCGCAAAGATTGTTCCTCCTGACTGCTTTTCCCCGTTAAACCCATGATCTAAATAATATTTGTCATCTTTTCCCCAGACAGCTGGATAATCAATGGACGTTCCCGGAATACGGATCCAGCAATTATAATCCGGATTGATCTCTTTTAACTTTGCTTCCTCTATTGTTATTTCATCTATAGACGTACCAGAATGATCCTGAGCATAAGAAGTTTCTGTTTTCTGTACCTCCCTGCGGATACTTTCGTATTTTTCGGCAGCCAGACGATACTTTCTTACTGTATTTCCGGTATAGACTATTCCGGCTGCAGCTCCTGTCAAAAGAATTATCCCTAAGATCCGGCGCTTTTCCCTGATCTTTAAACTTGCTTTATTTAACTTTCCCTTTTTCAGGATCCAGTAGGCGCCAATACCGACACAGCTGCCGGTTACCACTGCCAGAACCATTTTTCCTACAAACTTTGATCCTGTGACAGCTGGTTTTAATTCTACATCCTGTTCCCATTCTCTTTTCAGATCCGTATCCGGCATTTCTTCCCTGTCCCAATCTTTCTCTGCGATCAGCCCACTGTATACTGCCCTGCAGTCAAATACCTTTTTTCTGCCCCTGGCAACCAGTTTTCTATCTTCTCCTTTCTCGATCTGTGTGATCTCATAGTCCGAAGCGGGTAAACCCGCTTCGTCTAATATTTCTGCTTCTGTTATCTCATTCTGAAATTCCTTTTCCTGTTCTATCGTGATCTCCAGCCCATCTTCCCAGTGTTCATTAAAACGGCTGAACTGTTCTAAAGGCAGGATCCGCTTTGTTTTTCTTCCCGTTGTCCGGTCCTTTACCTGGACCCAGGCAGTCTCCGGTACTGTATCCACTCCTTCCATCTTTTTGTAAATGATCTCCTGGGATGCATAAAAGCTTTCATCATAGAGACTTGCATCCTGTTCCTGGGCCATTGCACTGAATGCAAACAGGCTCACTGCCCCCATCACAAGTCCCAGAAACAAAACCATCTTTTTTCTTTTTCGGCTGCTATCAGAAAAACACCAGCCAGCACCTGCCAGACACACACATGTCACCAACAGGATCCATCCAATCTGACTGTTGTCTCCTGTCTTAACACTGCTGCCGGAATATTTTCCATTTAAGCCCTTAAAGTTCCCATTTCTTCCTTTTACCTGGTAAAAAGCCTGGATCCTTCCTTTTGTCTTTTTCTGTATCTTTTCATTTTTGATCTGAAATACACCTTTTACATTCTGATCCTTTTCTACTGTAAAATGATACAGTTCCTGACTCAGTTCATAACCATCCGGTGCTTTTATCTCTTTGAAAATATAAGTTCCATTTGGCGGGCAAATGATCTTGAACATTCCATCTGGGCCACTTTCTGCTATCTTTGCCAATCGTCCTGTCTGGTCATAAAATGCAAACACAGCTCCTGCAAGAGGTTCTCCCTTTTCATCTGTCTTTTTAAAGGAAATATACAGTTTCTTTGGCACTGTATGACTTCCGCCTCCGCCAGATGAACGGATCCGGCTGTTATAGAAAACAAACTCCTGCACTGTTTCTGCCTGGTCTAAGATCCGGATCTCCATTTCTTTGCCCTTCTCATATCCGGCCGGTGCTTCTATTTCCCTGATGATATAAGTTCCCGGTTCCAGACCGTTAAATACCTGACCATTTTCCTGGTCTGATATCCATTGGCTGATCACTTCCATGGTGTCCTTGCACACCAGTTCCAGCTTTGCGCCGGAAAGAAGTTTTTCTGAACTGGCTTCTCTTTTTTCTACGGATATAATGGTGCCATAATTGCGCAGTGTGATCTCCGGTATCTCTGTCATTCCATCTGTAATGGTAAAATACACCGGTTCTTCTGATTTCGTAAATCCAGTCGGTGCCTTTTCTTCCACCAGTCTGTAATCCCCGGCTGCAAGGCCTTTGATCAGATGAGACTGCTTTCCTGTGATCCATGTTTCTACTACTACCCAGGTCTTCTCCTCTTTCATCTGATCTTTCGCCTGATATTTTTTCTGATCTTTCTTCTGACTTTCGCCCTGATCACCTCTTTCATCCGGTTCCAAAATTACCTTTTCTTCCCGTTCCAGTCTCAAAACAGCACCTTCCAGATACTCTTCTGTATCCCTTAAAAGCTTTTTCACCAGTACACGGTTGCTGTCATTTACCGGGTCATAAGTAAGCTCTATCAAAGGTGTTTTTTCATCTTTATATTCAAACTGGAATTCCAGCGTTTTTTCAGAAAGCATATGTCCCGGCGCTGCTTTTGTTTCCTTTACAAGATAATCATACGGGCTGAATTTTCCTTCCTGGTCCAGATATCCGATGGGCTGGGAAGAAAACTGAGCTTTTCCTTTTTCATCCGTTACTTGCTTTTCACAGGATATGTCTAAGGTCTGGTTAAAGAGTTCAAATTCTGCTCCCTCTAAAACCTGATCTGCATCATCTGCATCATGTTTGATCACCGTCAGCCCGCCTTCTGGTATTTCATCCTGCATCTCCTTTTTCTGGATCTCTCTGGTATCTTCTATTACAAATGGGATATCCACAGACTGTAAAAATCCATAAGGCGTCATTTCTTCTCTTAAAATATAAGAACCAACAGGAATGTATTCGATCAGATGTGGTTTCAGATCTCCCACTTCAAATCCTTCTGGCAATTCCCCATTTTCATTCTCTTCTTCTGTATACACTCCATCAGTTCCGGAAAACCATATGGCTTCCTCATCCCTGTAACGCCCTTCTTCCTCCGGAATATGCAAAAGCAGCGGCTTTTCGCTGACTGTGCCCTCTTCATCCACCGGATAGATTCCCAGCTTTGCTCCTGCTACTTCTTTTCCTCCGGTAATCGTATTCTTGCTGACCACAAGACTCAAAGGTTCATCTTTCATAACCACCTGATGGATTTTTTCCAAATGACCGGTATCTGTGATCTCAAATAAAATTGGATCCGCTGTGGCATAACCGGAAGGCGTTTCTTTTTCTGCAAGAATGTAAGATCCCACAGGAAGATATTCAAACCGTACCGTTCCTTCTTCTGTAAAGCAATACCTGCCTTTAAGCGTACCCGGCACATTCTCCCACCGATGATCGTATTTTGCAATGGGATTTAAGCCGGCAGCGTCTGCTTCTTCTCTTCCTGTAGCCCATATTTCCATCCATTCTTTAAAACCGGCCCGTTCAAAGTCTAACAACTTATTATCTTCTCCCATAAGATCCGCTAACGGCTTATCTTCTTCTCCTTCCGGCACCTGGTAAAGGACCAGTTTTGCCAGACTGTCTTCATAGAGAAGTTCTCCCGTCTTTCCATCCTCCTTGCGGATCTCTGCAGCTGTAAAATCATCTTCCATAGTAAAAGACTGTACATGTTCTGTTTCCAAAATCTGGATATTCTGCCGTTTTCTCTGCACATAGCCCTGCAGATACGGGCACTCTGTTTCTTCTAATACATACTCCCCTACCGGAATATGATCGATCCAGTGAGGTTTTTTTGTTTCGATCCGGTTTCCTTCCTCATCTGTTTTCACATTGCCTTGATCGTCACAGGCATAACCGCTGACCCAGGAAGCATATTTCTTTCCAGGCAGATAAATTCCGTCTTCATCTGTTAATATCCTTCCCGCTTCATCTGTCGCAGCCTCATAAAACGTCATCACAGCCCCTTTGATCTCTTCCTGTGTACGGGTGTCTACCTTGGCGAAAGCTGCCCTTGTAAAGGCATTGGAATGGAAATATTCCTGAGGCTCTATGCTGTCTTTAAAAAGAATTCCCTGATAAGGTGCCTGCACATAGCCCTGTTCAAACGGAACCTGTTCTTCCTGAAGGATATAGGCCCCAAAAGGCAGGCGCTTAATCTCATGAAGGCCGCCTCTTCGCTCTGCTTCCCCTTTGGAGTCTGTGCTGTTGTCACTGGTCCAGCGTTCCTCCTTTGTTGTGAAATGCCCCTGTTTATCGTAAACAGGCAGACCATTTTCATCATCTACAGAACGTTTTTCCTTATAAACAGACTCCCCATTCTTGTCCTTATAGACCTGGACAGAATAAACCAGCTTCTTTTCTCCCGTTTCATCTGCAATGTAAGCCATGATCCGTTCATGATCATCGTATACAAAGGCCATTCCTGTTTTTACGTCTGCATAACAGATGAAGTTTCCCCGTTCATCTAATACTTTGTATACAGACTTGTCCTCTGTCCTCTCCAGGCGCCCTTCTTCGTTTAACTGGTCCAGATCATAAAAATACAGATCTTCCGGCTGGTTTTCCACCTTCTCATCCTGCCATATAGCAAGCCCGGCAGGACCGGCATCTTTTCCTGTCTCCAGGATCTGCCGCCTGCTTCCTGTTTCAGAAGCAGTGATCTTTATGGTTTTACCATCCTGAACTTCAGCTGTTACTCCCTTATAACTTCCGTCCTCTTCTTTTTCCATCCAGAGTCCCTGGTATAAAGCCAGTGTTGCTCCTGAGACCGTTACTTTAAAACGGATCCCTTTTCCTGTAAATTCCCCCTTCCGGTCATAAAGGAGTTTTACTCCTTCCATTGCTTTTAGTTCTTTTTCTGTACCTTCTATGATCTCTTCTGAACAGAAATCCATTTTCTTTGTTACTTTCCCGGTCCATGTCCCCAGTTCCCGGTCAAAATGGATCTCTCTTACATCTCCTCTTTCTTCTAACTTCTCCTTTCTTCCATATACCTGGTAAATGATTTCATCTCCTCTGTCATTTACCCATATATCTTCTTCCAGGCCGCCGCTTGTTTCTTCCTGGCCTAAAGCATCCGTTTTTAACAGGCCATTTTCATTTCCAACCAGGGAATCGCCATCCTCTACTTTCCGGATCCGCATTACAGAAGGATGATTTTCCACCGGGATCTGGCTGACTGTTTCGTAAGCATTTTTATTTCCATCTCCCGTTACCGGAATGGCATACTCATAGTTTGCAGCTGTTTTCCGTTCATATCCATCTGTTGTACCGTCTCTGTACACGTTTTCCTTATAATAGGATACTTCGTTCCCATAAACTTCAAAAGCAACCGGACGGCTTTTTACGTAACCTTCCGGTGCCTGTACTTCTACCAGGACATAGGCACCTGCCCCTAAAGGTCTGGGCGTTTCAATGTATCCCACAGGGAGTTTTTCCAGCTTTCCATGGATCAAGACTTCCCGCAGTGTAGTAAAAGAGCGGAATATCCCTCTCTCTGTGCCGGTTTCATCCACCTGGCTGATCCGCTGGGTTTCATCATAAAGAGGGACCCCATCCTGGTCTAACTTCACAGGAAGATCATCCTGTGAACCATTGTCCTGCCCCACTCTCGGATAAAGGATCTCCTTTCCATCTGCGTCCACAACCTTATTTCCTTCTGCATCCTCTGCCGGTCCAAACAGCACCTGTCCGGTTCCGGTCACACTGTTTATCCCGTTTTTCTGTGCATCCCGCTTTGCAGCATAAATGCGGAATAAAGCTCCCTCATGGATCAGATTTTCCCCTGTTTCACTGTCGATCTTTTCGATCCGCAGCCTTGAATTAAAATAGGTATTTTCAAAATCTTCCTGGGCAAATGCAATATAATTAAATCCGGCACCGCTTCCCCCAGGCTGTAAGGTTTCTATATTTCCCGTATCCGGGTTGATTCGGTCATATTCCGGTGTCAGGATGCTCCACGGTACCAGCATCGGCGCAAATTTGCCCTCAATGGCAGTATTTTTCCCCTTCATACCAGGAACCTGGTCACATATTTCCATCTGGCCATTTTCCCGTTCACTTCCGTCATAGATCACACCATCTAAAATTACATGATCCTCACTTTGTGAAATAGTTCCCGTACTGTATTCCGGCAAAATATCTTTATCAAGCCCATAAGGATAAATGGCAAAGGAACCATCTATACCATCTGCCAGGATCTTCCGGTCCTCTTCATTAAAGCGGATCTTGTATTTGCGGATCAGTTCATCCGGACTGTCACTACTGTGATAACGAAAATAGGCACTGCCGATCTCATCTAAAACCGTTTCTTCCCCGGTATCCTCATTTCGTATGATCTCCGGCACAAAGGGCAGTGTGATCTCCCTTGGTTCCTCAATCTTATAATGCCTGTTTGCCAGTTCTTTTTCCAGATCAGAAGGCATCTGCTCTTCGATCACATATTCACCATACGGGAGAGGAATGGAATACTCATAATAATCGTCTTTTCCATTTCTCTGGTTACACTGGATGGTCTTCCTGTTACCATCCGTACCGCCATTTGCATCCCGTTCCCATTCAATAGACAGACGCTCTTTTAACCCTGTAAACTGATCCAGATAACGGGCTGCTTCTTTTCTCGCCTGGTCTAAAGCCTGTTTGTATGCCCTGTCACTGTCCATATATGGCCGGTCTTTTAAGATCTCTTCCTTATAGGATCTTATATCATAATGATCCAGGGCAAACTGGGTCAGTACCTCTTTGGGATAAATACCGCCCTTCTTCTTTTCTGCGCCTTCCATTGCGTCAAAAAATTTCCGGTAATTGCAGCTGCCATCCTCATTTCTTTCCATCAGCTGATGACCCCTGTTTTCTGCATCTTCCGGCGGCAGATAAATAGTCTGTACCAGCTCCTTATAAGCTGGTGAACTGATATCTTCTGACAGGATCTTTCCCTCATCATCCACATAAATGTTTAAAAGATTTTGCTTCAGGTAGATCCTGAATGAAAACTGATCTAAAAGTTTCCGGCCTTCTGCAGATCCATTTTTACGGAATAAGCCTAAAAAGGTAGTGACTGGATCATTATGCACAGAACCGTAGGTATTTACATTTTCATAAGAAGACTGGGAAATGTGTTTGGTAATGCGTACCGGCTGCCGGATCGCCCGTTCCAAAACCTGAACCGGTTCTTTTTCTGTTCCACCATCCTGAACTGTCTGGTTCTGACCAGGATATGCCAGATGAACATATTTTACAAAACTTCCAGGATCTGTTTCTTCCTGTTCTGCTTCTACATCCACAGCTGCTCCCATGGATACCAGATACTGATTATAAGGAACCTCTTTTCCATTTACAGAAATGGTGGTTTGTCCGGTCACTGCACGGAACGTTTCTTCTACCTCTTCTTTTTCCACGGACCAGTCTGTTTCATTTTCCACCAAAATATGATACTCTCTTTTTTCAGGATCCCAGAAAGCCTCTACCGGCTCCTCTTTCGTAGTCACATACGTGGTTTCCCGTTCTTCAAAAATGGGGACCTGTTCCATTTCCTGGATCGGTACTCCGTTTGGATCTAAAAGAACCTCTCCTTCTTCATACCGTTCATAAACAGGCTCATAAATTAATTTAAGCTCATCTTCCACATATTCCCATTTTTCTTTTATGTAAGCGGTATGACTGCTTAAACGGAATTTTCCTTTGGGAATGCAGATCCAGTAATGACCATTTTCCCTTTCTTTTTTCACATAAAGCTGTCCGTCTGCCCGGTCATAAACTGCAGATCCTGCTTCTGTATTTCCAGAATAGTCATAAAAAAGTTTTGCCTGCCACTGTCCCTCTTCTTCCTTTATCTCAGAAACGGCGGCCATATTATAAAAACTGTGTTCTGTATACCAGTCAAGGATCTGTTCTACGGCCTTTCCATTCATAGAATCCAGATTTATAGAAACCCATGGTGCCCCTTCCCCGTCAGCTTCTTTATAGCCTAACTGCATAAGCATTGCCTGTGCCTGTTCCATCACATAATCAGGATCCAGGTCTTCATCCCATTTAGACAGATCTTCCGGTTTTGCTTCTCCTTTTATATAAGGGGCTGTCCGGAAATGATAGGGCACAGTCTCAGATGCAGGTACTTTTTCGTCTTCCCCCGCATCTGCTTTTAAAACAGGATTGCCATTAAGATCCCGTTTTAATTCTCCGCCTTTTGCCTTTTCATATACAGGATTTCCCAAATGATCCATTTTGGGAATTTTTTCCATTCCTGTGATCTGTTTTAAATTTTCCCTCTGCTCCTGTGAACTTAAACGGTAAAACTTTGTATTTTCCGGATAACCGGAAACTGTGATCTCATACCCTTTTTCTGTTCCAAATGCTTCTACTGTAAAATCATTCCAGGAACCGTCTGCTTCCATACTGTTATGCTCAGACAGACCTGCGCTTACCTGTACCTGCCCTGCCTTTCGCACTACATTTTCTTCTCCTGACCCCCGGTTCGTCTCCACCAGGTTCTTTCCTGTTACAGACAGTTCATATCCCTCTGACCGGCTTAGTTCTTTCACATAATAACTTCCCATCAGCAGCGGTCTTCCGATCCAGGAATTTCCATTTTCTTCCTTTCTGTCCGGATAGGTATAGCTTCCAAATCCATGATCAGAAGAATTAATGGTACTGCCGTTATATAAGGTTTCCGGCCCCAGGAAATTTTCCGGTGCCTCAATGGTCCCATCTTCTTTTACTACTGTATGCGGGACCTCCGTGTATGCAAAAAATGAGGCATTACCATCCTGATCTGTTGCTGCCACGGCTGTCAGATCATCTTTCTGGTAGATCACACCGGATCTTCCATCCGGATGTACAATGTCTGCGGCTGCAAAAAGGCCATATACAGCACCTTCTAAAGTTCCGTCTCCCTGGGTCCGGCCATAGCTTTCTTCCTGGTCCTTTTCATAAAGATGCAGATCCCGTTTATTTATATAGATCCTTCCTTCTGTGCGGTGGTCCCAGACTTTAAAACAGTAAAGGGAATTCGATGGATCGCCAAAACAGGAAACATCCATCTCTCCCAGATCATCATCCTGAAAATCAGGAAGAAATGCTGTTATCCCCTCAAAATCATCATCGTCTTCTGAGGAAAAAAAGATTGCTTTTACAGAATTCCATACATTTTCCCGTAAAGACTCCCATAAAGAAATCGGTTCCAGGGAAATTTCTTCTCTTGTATAAATATATTGTTCTGTCGTTTCCAGATCCTTCTTTGCGTTCGATGCAGTGGCAGCAGCTACAACTGCGTTATCTTCTGCTGCATCACTTGCGGTTGCTTTGCTTTCTGTTGCCGTATTTGCTGTTGTCCTGCTTATCTTTGCATTACTTTCCGTTGCCCGGTCATCCCAGATCTCATCCTCGTCATCTTCCTCTTCTTCATAAATATCTTCGGTCAGCTTCACTTCATGGATCGTTCTAAGTTCCTCTGCTGATCTTTCTTCCTGCGCTCCGGTTTCATAAGCATATCCGTTTTTCTTTTCTTTTTTTTGTGGAGCGGGATGAAACTGCAGCTGCGTATTTTCCCCCAGATACACCTCTGATTGCGGATCTTCTCTTCCTGTACCTTCCTTTCCTGCTGTATTTCTCTGTGCCTGGGCGGAAGCCACTGTTATTTTCTCGATTTCAAAATCTTCCCTGTGTGTCCCGTGGACCATATAGCCGGTTCTGGCCTTTTTCTCTGTTAATGTATAGCCATACTCCAGGGCAATAAAATTTTCATAGGTTTCATCCCGGTCCTCTAACATGGCTTCCATTGCTTCTGTACTCTGTTCATGGTCCTCTTCATCCTCATTGGATACATGGAAATCGCTGGAAGCTTCACACAGTTCCTGTTCCTCAAGCCACTGCTCCCTGAGACGTTCATTTTCTTCTTCACAGTTACATTCTTCCTCTTCGCCTTCCCCGTCTTCTCCATCACCGCCATCTCCTTCGTGATCACATTCGATCCATTCCGGCGCCGGATGGCCCATACAGTAGGTTTTGCTGTAATTGTAATTGCGGATATCTTTATGAAAAGCCTTTCCTTCTTCGTCGGTGGTGATCACGTCACACAGCCATTCTTCTTCCGGTTCCGGGGACATACAGTTACTGTAAACCTGACCTGTCGTTCCGTCCGGCTCCCCTTCTTCATAGCCATGTTCATTGATCTGGGAATGGTCAAAACTTTCCCATACCTGAAAATCCGCTCCTGCAAGAGGCTGTCCTGTTTCTGCACAATATTTTTCCAGATCTATTTTGTAATCTGCCTCAAAAACTTCCCTGTGGCGGAACCGTTCTAAAGGCTGCATCTGACCGCCCTGGACACTCCCCTTTCCTGTTTCAAACCATACTTCTGCCTGGGGACACTGCATATCCAGCCAGCCCATCTGCATCTGATAAGACTCTCCCGGATAAAAGATATAGGCATAATACCGGTCATCCAAGCCTTCCACGTTTCCTGCGCTGATCCGTCCGGAAGGTTCTTCTCCTGTATAAAGAAATGTGATCTCATTTTCCCCTGGTCCCTGTGTAAAACTCCAGTTTTTATCCGGGAACTGCCAGTTTGCGTTTTTAAGCTGGGGACAGGAACTAAGATCTAAGGTCAGCTCATAATGACCGTCTTTTAAGATCATATTTTCCTTACGGCCATTCCAGGCAGGAAGACTACTTCCGCTATTCGACTCATATTCTTCCAGGCCCTTTTCCACTACCGACCTCATTTCATGAAACAGGGAGAGAACCCTTCCGTCTCTTATAGCCCATTCCAGTTTTTTCATGGTCTCTTCCTGGATATCCCAGTCCTGCTCAAAACCTGCCAGACAGCCCCAGAAATAAGTCTGCACCATGGCATACCGGGTCTTATCATAATAATTTCCTGAAACCATCCACTCATAAGCCAGTGTCATAGGCAGATACCGGTCAAAACTTCCTATGACCGGTACGGAGGTTTCCGGTGACGCACTGTACCTCTCCCAGGATGCCTGGGTGTGATTGGGAAGTTTCTTTCCCGGCTGCAGGCAAAATGCCGGTACATGTCCTTCCACCGGATTTACATAATAGCAGGTGATCGACCGGTGACTGTGGCCGAAAATGTTGATCTGCCTGTTCTGAAAGGCATCTCCCCTGATGATCATCTGCACAGGCGGTTCACCTGCAGAGGCAGAAAACGGGATTCCTGTAAAAATAAGGACGCCTGCCAATAAGCCAGCCATCATTCGTTTCCATATTTTCGTATTCAATTGTTTTTCCCCCTTTGGAATGTGTTTTGATGTGTTTGATCTGATTTGTCCTGATGTGATGTGTTTAGATTTGATGTTTGATCTTTTCCATGATCTGAATTTTAGAAATGTTGCAAAATCCCCTGATATTTTAATCCAAACTTTCCCCTCCTTTTTCATTTTTTCACTTTTTTACAATTTTTGTGAAACTGCGGTCTGAAACGACCAAAAATAAATAGAATAAACAGATCTGACAGGGAGATCTCCCCGCCGATGGTACTAGGATAACATAAGAAAAAGAGCAAGTCAATGAGACCTGCCCTTTTCATAGCACTTTGATGATCATAATACTTTAAAATTTTGCCTGTACCAGCACATCCCCTTCATACACCACTGTATTTCCTGTAGGGATCACAGTTTCTTTTCCCCTTCGTATCATAACGATCAAAGTTCCCGCCTGCATAGGGATACGGCTTAAAGATCTTCCTTTCCATTTATGATTTTTATCCACGGTTATTTCGCGGAGCGTCATATTTTTCCGGTCTTCAAATTCCTCTGCCGCTGCGATCATCAGATCTCCTGCCTGCAAACAGGTATCTCCATTGGGAACTAACACTTCTTTTCCCCGGATCAGCACCACAACCAACAGTTTAGGCGGCAATGTGATCTCTTTTAAACATTTTCCCACATAAGGATGCTGGCTAAAAAGATGAAACTTTACAAAGCTGATGCTCTCTTCTTCCTGATAGTCATTAAATGTACGGCGCACATCTGCATTTTCATCGATCATCTGCAACTTTCCTGAGATCCATGGAAGCAGGGTTCCCTGGATAGAAATGGACAACAGTACAATGCAAAATACCAGGTTAAACAGGTTATATCCTAAAGGGACCTGGCGCAGCACTACATAGATTGCAAAAACAATGGAAGCAACACCCCGAAGTCCCGCCCAGGACACCAGTCCCATCTGCCCGATAGATGCCCGAAAACCAGCTAAAAGTGCGGCTACAGACACAGGACGGCCAACCAGGGTAAGAAAGATCATGATCACAAAAGAAGGAATGATCACCTGTGGCAGCTGGCTTGGAGTTACTAAAAGTCCTAACAGGAAAAAGATCATCATCTGTGCCACACCTGTAAGCACATCAAAAAACAACACCATATCCCGCTTGTGAGGAAGGTAGGAATTTCCTAACAGGATCCCGCAAAGATATACACTTAAATATCCATTTCCGCCGATCATGGAAGGAATTGTATATGCCAGTATAGCCGTTGCAAATACCAGAATGGTTTTTCCCTGGGCAATATCAAATTCCACTTTATTTAAAATAAACGCTGTGACTTTTCCAAAAAACACACCACAGCCAATGCCGAACAGGATCTGGAAAACCAGCATGGAACCTACATTTACAGACTGTCCTGTGAGGACTGCTGTAAGGATCACCGTCAGCATATAGGAAACAGGGTCATTGGAACCGGACTCCATTTCCAGTAAAGAGGCTGTATTTTCTTTCAGATTCAGATTTTTTGACCTGAGGATATTAAATACAGAAGCTGCATCTGTAGAACCGATCACAGATGCCACTAAAAAACTTTCAAGAAGAGGAAGTTTTAACGCCAGATGAATAAACAGTCCTGTGATCCCGGCTGTAAATAAAACACCGGCTGTTGAAAGCAGAACAGCCCTGGGGATCACCGGCCCCGCTTCTTTAATATTCGTTCCGAAACCACCATAAAACATGATGAAAATAAGACTGACGGAACAGATCAGTTCACTGAACTGATAATCATCAAAGGATATTTTAAAAATACCATCTACCCCAAAGCACATTCCCAGAAGGATAAATGCAAGTAATGACGGAACTCCCAGTTTATCGATCAGCCGTCCTGACAGAATACAGATCACAATGACGATCCCTGTAAGCAGTAAGATCTGGTTCATGGTCCACCTCTTTCCGTTTCCCAGACTCACTTTTCCCACACCTGCATACGTTCCTGTCTTCTGACGTGACCGTTCTTGCCTGGGTAGATTATATTTTGACCCTGGTATCATGATAATATGAAAGGTATTATAATGGTATAAAACCGCTCCCGTCAAAGGTTTTCCCTGTCATTTCCTGCATTTTAACAGCTTCTTTATGCTGCCTTATTGCGAAAACCCGCCCATTTTCCAAATAATTTCTGCAGCTGGTCTATGTATCCGGCCTTTTCTACTGCTTCTGCCGTCACAACCGGAAGTTCTCCCAGCTTTTCCCCGTCCATATAATAAGCGATCATGCCGGCACGTTCCCCCCTGGCTAAGGGTGCTTCCATCTGCTCTGCCAGTTCCAGTTTTTTCTCGATCTTTCCCAGATCTTCCCCCTCTGTGCTCAACCAGGTAAAGGTTCCCTCTGCCTCCAGCAGTACGTTTTCTTTCACTCCTCCTGCAACTTTCATCTCAGGAAGAGGTATTTTTTCTTTGTCCTCATAAAGCCTGCATCTGGCATAACCATAGCTTAAAAGATTTCTGGCATCAGAAAAACGTGCTTTATAATCCGGCGCTGCCATGATCACGGCGATCAGGCGGATCCCGTCTTTTTGTGCAGTAGCGGAAAGACAGTATTTTGCCCTGGAGGTGGAACCTGTTTTTAAACCGGTTACCTGGAAATCTGCTGCCATTTTCAGAAGCTTATTTGTATTTGCAAGGCCAAATTCCTTGGTTCCCTGCTTCGTCACATGAGTGATATTTTCCATCCAGATGGTGGAATAATTATGGATCTCAGGATAGCAGTTGATCAGTTCCCTGGTCATAAGGGCAATGTCCCTGGCTGTGGTCAGATGATCCGGATCTTCTGTCAGGCCACAGCAGTCCGAAAAATGGGTATTGGTCATTCCCAGCCCCTCTGCCCGTTTGTTCATTTCTTCTACAAAAGCCTCTTCTGTCCCAGAAATATATTCTGCCATAGCAACAGAAGCATCATTTCCGGAAGCGATCACAATGCATTTGATCAGTGTTTCTACGGTCTGTACTTCTCCTTCTTCTAAAAACACCTGGGAACCGCCCATGGACTTTGCGTATGCACTGGTGGTCACCTGGTCCGTCATCTGGATCTTGCCTGCTTTTAAAGCATCAAAGATCAGAAGCAGTGTCATTACCTTGGTCACGCTGGCAGGACTGCGCTTTTCGTCTGCATCTTTCTCAAACAACAGCTTTCCTGTGGATGCTTCCATTAAAACAGCGGAAGGTGCCTGTATGGAAACTGCCTGCGCCTGCCCTGAAACAACCGCTGATACCGGAATATCCGGCTCCATCCCATATACTGCCATCCCAGTCATACTGCACCACAGAACCTGAAGCAGCAGAAACATACATATCCATCTTCTTTTTTTCATATCTTCCCCTTTTACAGATCTTCTGCAATTTATTTCTTTAACATAAATATGAAAAAAGAAGCACCTGTATAACCTGACGGTTTCTAAATAAAAAGAGAACTGAAGCACTGGATGATCTCTCACCGTTTCGGCCGCAGTTCTCATTTTTATGAAACAGGATCCTGTTTCAATTTTATTCTGTTTTAGACTTCCTTTAATGCCTGGCGGATCGCTTCAGCCATTTCCTCATATTCTGCATCTGTAAGAATGGTCTTGCCGCTGTTCATCTCGAATGTACTGCCCCATTCTTCTCCACCTTTGTATTTTGGAACAATGTGGAAATGTAAATGATGTCCGGTATCACCGTATGCACCATAGTTTACCTTATCAGGGTTAAATACTTTGTGGATGGCTCTGGCAACTTTTGCAACATCTGCAAAATAGTCATTTCTCTCTTCATCAGTCAGTTCGATCAGTTCGCTGACATGTTTCTTGTGAGCTAAGATCACTCTTCCTCTCTTGCTCTGCTCTTTGAATACATACAGCTTACCTGTCTTCATCTCGCAGCAAGGATAACCAAACTTAGCTAACAGTTCTCCTTCCACACAATATGCGCAATTTGGATCTTTAACCATTTCTCCCATTTTTGAGACCTCACATTCTGTTGAATTTTACTTCATTTCTTAGAATACCACGGAGATGTTAAAAAATCAACAAAAAGGACTATATGTTATATCCAACGGGCGTATTTTATGCTATACTGTATAGACTTAAAGGAATTTCAGCAATACCACAAGCAATATGATTATCAGAAATATGACCAGGAGATTTTATGAGTAATTTAAATTTTAGAAAGAGACGGAACCGCCGGGGATTTTTCTTCCATTTGTCCCGCCACCTTCCTACTTTTATAGTTCTTTTTGTGATCGCCCTTGTTCTCGGGGGCGGTATTTTTGCCTTTTCACGCTTTGTTTTAAAAAAGCAGCCTGGAGACCGTCCGGTTTTTGCCACTGCTTCTGAAGCTACGAAAAGCAACGGGACCCCGTCTGCATCAGCAGAAGCTGATCCCGACGATCCCATTGGGCAATTGATCGATCAGGCAGACCGTCTGGCAAAAGGTTATGACTACGACAAAGCAATGGAACTTCTGTCCCAGGATCCTTCCATTCAGTCCGATCCACGGATCAGCGAAACCCTTGCTTCCTTCCAGTCCCAAAAGGACTCTCTGGTAGCTGCAGATGTAAAAAATGTGACCCATGTATTTTTCCACTCTCTGATCATGGACACTTCCAAAGCATTTGACGGTGACTCCCGTATGGAAGGATATAATTCCGTTATGACTACCAAGGATGAGTTCTTAAAAATATTAGATGCCCTTTACAATGACGGCTACGTTTTAGTGCGCATCCACGATATTGCCTACGAAACAACAGATGAAAACGGAAATCCTGCTTTCACCTGGGGAACGATCATGCTGCCGGAAGGCAAAAAGCCCATTGTTATGTCCCAGGATGACGTATGCTACTATCCATATATGGATGGAGACGGATTTGCAAGCAAGATCGTAGTCGGCGAGGACGGACGGCCTACCTGCGAAATGAAAATGGATGACGGCAGCATTTCCACAGGTTCTTATGACCTGATCCCTCTTTTAAACGACTTTATTGATGAGCACCCGGATTTCTCCTACAAAGGAGCCAAGGCTATTATCGCACTTACCGGTTATGAAGGGATCTTAGGATACCGCACTGCTTCTTCCTACAGCGAAACCCCGGATTATGAAAGCGAGAAAGAGCAGGCTGCCAGGGTAGCACAGTGCTTACGGGATGACGGCTGGGAACTGGCAAGTCACAGCTGGGGACACCTGTGGATGGGCGTTTCTGACGATCCGGAAAATCCATACAAGATCAGTGATGAACGTTTCTACACAGATACGGATAAATGGGAAAATGAGGTGGAGTCCCTGATCGGACCGACCGATATTTACATTTATCCTAATGGAAACGATGTTGCTGACTGGCACCCGTATACAGAGGAAAACTATCGTTACCAGTACCTTGCTTCCAAAGGTTTCCGCTACTTCTGTAATGTAGATGCCAGCAAGCCTGCATGGATCCAGAAGGGACCTGATTATCTGCGAATGGCCAGAAGAAACCTGGATGGTTACCGCCTGTACGAAGATATGATCCAGGAAGATCCTGCTAAAAAGCGTTTAAGCGATCTGTTTGACGCTTCCCAGATCTTTGATCCTTCCCGTCCTACTCCTGTTACATGGAATTACGGACATACACAAAATGAAACACCTGCACCAGAACCAGAACAGTAACGTATATTAAAGCAAGAACGTTTCTTTTCGGAGCCTTTCTATGAAACCCAAATTGCAGGTTTCCAGGGTCAGCTTTTCCTACCATAGTAAAAACAGGGAAACGCTGGCCCTTTCTGATATTTCTTTTAACGTAGATACCGGAGAATTTATAGCCATTGTAGGTCCTTCCGGCTGCGGAAAATCCACTCTTTTATCTCTCTTATGCGGACTGAACATGCCGGAAGCAGGCGCCATTTTTCTGGATGGGGAACTTTTGGAAAAAAATCCCAAAAATGCCACCGGGATCGGCTATATGTTCCAGAAGGACCACCTTTTTGAATGGCGGGATATTTTTTCCAATGTTTCCCTTGGACTTGAGATCCAGAAAAAATTGAATACTGAAACAAAACAGGAACTTTCTGACCTGCTCTCTGACTATGGACTTGCCGGTTTTGAACACGCAAAGCCCTCTGCCCTTTCCGGAGGTATGCGTCAGAGAGCCGCTCTCATACGTACACTGGCACTGAAACCGGATCTGCTTTTATTAGATGAGCCATTTTCAAGTCTAGATGATGCAACGAGAGGTGAAGGAATAAAGTTAATTAAACGTACTTTTAAAGAATGGAAAATACCAATCATCTTTGTCACACATTCTAATTTTGAGGCTGAAGTATTGGCTGATAAAATTATTAAGATAGGTTAATTAAAGCTAGATTGGGATGAAAATAATAA
>OLNV01001143.1_pt1 | contig 18130 bp, 9 predicted proteins | sample 1672891 | NCBI WGS metagenome assembly OLNV01 (sample SAMEA3136734, study PRJEB25190) | human gut metagenome | biome: human gut; feature: human-associated habitat; material: faeces | place: Austria | collected 2013 | reverse complement strand
TTGGAAAACAATGTCGTAATCAGTGTACTTCAGCATAATATCTTCGGGCAGCCTCCTTTTGCCGGGCTTGAGAGAAATTGCTGATTCGTTTCATGTAGCCGATAACGCGGGTCAGATAATCCACGTTCTGGCTATGACATTCCGGACACTCTTTCAAGTATCTTTTGTCAATGTGGTTGCATTCGTTGCAAACCGTGTTAGGTATATTGAAAGTAAAGTAATTGCAGCCCTCAGTGGCGGCTACCCGAAGTAATTGTCTGTATTGCTCTTTGCTTAGATGTTCTTCCAAATTCATATGGAGTGCCGAACCACCCGTCAGATGCTCTATATACCTGTGTCCATGCATACGGAACTTATCGATGACGTTCAGCGACTCATCCTCTACGATGTAGAAATAGCTGTTATAGCACTCGCGGAATGTCTGGAAACCGGCTTCTTTGTCCCATTTGGCATGTTTCACTCCCACGTTCTCCGCCGGAATCATCTCGCAGTTGAACATCACCTCCTTCGAGCGGTACTTCTTGTTGTACTTTTCGATCATTCCGAGAATTTCCTGCGTAAAACGTTCGTAATCGGGATTGTCGTTGATCGGAATGCCGAGAAATTCGGCCGCTTCGACCAGTCCGTTCACACCGATAGTGAGGTACTGGCGCGACATATTGATATAGCCCGCATCGAACAGGGGCAGCATCCCCTTCGACTGCATGTATTTCAGGTTCTCGTTGTAGGCCAACTGCACCTTGTGCACCAGATCGACCACCTCCTCGAGGAAGAACTGATAGGGCATACCCTTACGTGCGGCGTACTGGATGCAACGGTTCAGGTTGATCGTCAGCACGCTCTTCGAGCCGGTCGATACGCCTCCGGCGCCGAGCGTGTAGCTGAACCCGTTGTCCGTAATTTCGTTGCGCAGGCGGCAGCAGCTCGAAAGCGAATCGGCATTGTCGCTCATGTAGGTAAAGAACGAATGTCCCTCGGCATACATTTCGGCCGTGAAATCGCCCCACTCCTTGTCCTTCACGTCACCGTTTTCCGTGAGTAAAGCCATCGTTTCGACCGGGAAGGTCAGCACGGTGCGGGTCCGTTCGCGGTTGAACCACTTCATGAAACGCTTTTGCAGCCAGCTGAGCGACTCCCAGTCGGGCTTGCTGCCGTCGGGGAAGAGGAAATTTCCGAACAGGCTCTCGAAATAGTAGCGGTCGTAGTAAGCCACGTTCCAGAACACGGCCTGGAAATTCCGCGCTCCGGTCGGCTGGTTGATCGAATAGACGATCTGTTCGAAACAATCGGTGATGACCTTGTCGATCGTGCGCCGTTTCTTCGAGAGATCGACCACCTCGTCCGCCCGTTTGAAATAGTCGGTGCCGTACTCCTGGCCGATGAAATAGTTCATATACATCAGAAATTCGGGTGTGGCGCAGGCGCCGCTGAGCATACTCGACACGATAAAAACCATATTCACGAAGCCGCCGCAGAATGACTTGAGGTTGGTCGGGGCTTTCGAATTGCCCCCGATCGAAATCGTTCCTCCGATGAGCCAGGGATACATCGTAATCGAAGCGCAATAGTTGGCCAGCGAAGTTTCGTCGTTTTTGTAGATGAAATGGTCGTTCAGCATTTCGATATACTTGTCCGCCAACTCCTTGCCGTACATCTCCTTGAGGCGGTCGGTGAGCATGCGGCGGTTCAGGCGGATGAAATTCGATTTGGGCAGCTCGCCGATGAGCGTAGCCATGTTCTTGTTCTCCACGTTGGCATTGGCGTCGAACTTGCTTCCTGTCGCGGCGTTCGAAGCATCGCAGTACTCCATGAGGAACTGCAACTTGTCGCGCACCTCCCGATCCTCGGTATGCCGCTGGCGATAAAGCATATAAGCCTTGGCTACCGTGTAGTAACGCTCGGCCATGAGCGCGACCTCCACCTGGTTCTGGATCTCCTCGACCGAGATGCCGTCGGTCACGCTGACCCGGCTCAGGATGTTGGTGATCACGTCCTGCGTAGCGAAACTCCCGACCGAAAGGAATGCCTTGGCGATCGCCCGCTGAATCTTCTCCATCGAAAACGCCTCCCGCGTTCCGTCCCTCTTGACAATGAATGTTTCCATAACGATTAAACTTCTCCTCAAATATTATATTATTATACTCATACTTTCAACGCTCGAATTCCCCACACCGATAACTCCACCGACGGAAATTCGGCCGATTCCGACCCGGCTCGACGGCAACAAATATCAGCCGCCGGGCTTTCTCCGCAGAAACACGACAAGCCGCACGTTCCGAGCCATACCGTACGCCTTCGTCGGTCATATCGGTTGTCGTCCGATCCGACGACTTTTTACCGACCCTTCGGAAAAACCGAAATACACCTCTTCTGAACGACGGATTCGCAGCGATCCGACCCGATACGACACAGGCAGGAATGGAATTTACAGAACCGGCAATAGATACGACGAAGCACCCGAAACCGTTCCGACGCTTTTCACCCGAAAGCAACGAATCTCGTCCCGGTACGGCAGGTCTTCTGACTTGTTCCGGACGGCACGCCTTCCCGGCCCGAACGGCCAGTGGCAGAGAGAATGTACCGCCCAAAAGAAACTTACAGCTACGGGGATAGTTCCTGACTTTCACAGGATTCCCTTTTAATCCCGGTGGATTCGCCCTCCACCTCGGGAACCGATACCGAAAACAAATATAGGGTTTAATCGCATTCGATGGTCCGCCCCTCCGGCATTTTATGGAAAAGTTATCAACAATAACAGGAAAAGGCCGCCCCGAGGCACTCTGTCCACGATCCGATTTGAAAGCTGCACCCGTTCTTCCCCGAACATCGCCGGACAAGTCTTCGGGAAACCCGACGGGTGCAAAAAACAGCGGAAAGACCCGTGAAAAAATCAACGGGAGAACGACGGAACAAACAGAAAACAGGCCCGGACGCCTATCGGCATCCGGGCCTGTCTTCTATCCGTTTTACAACCGGCTTATTTACTGATCAACTTCTTCACCTCTTCATATACCGTCTGGCCGTTGTAACCGAACTTCTCGTCGAGGACCTTGTAGGGTGCCGAATAACCGAAGTGATCCAGACCGTGAATCATACCGTTTTCACCTACCAGTCCCAGCAATGTCACGGGCAGACCCGACGTAAGGCCGTAACGCACCACACCCTGTGGCAGAACGGTCTGCTGATAGGATTTGGGCTGGTCGCGGAAAAGTCCTTCGCTCGGCACGCTCACGATACGGACCGCGATTCCCTCCTTCGAAAGCAACTCGGCACCTTCGACCAGCGTAGCGACTTCGGAACCCGAAGCGAGCATCACCACAGCCGGTTTGGCGGCATCGACTACGATATAGGCGCCTTTCGAAAGCTGGGCAGCCTCCTCACGGCGGCTGTGATTGAGTGCGGGCAGATTCTTAATATTTTGCCGCGACAGGATCAGCGCGACGGGACGATGCTCCTCGATCGCCAATTTCCAGGCTGTGACGGTTTCCTCGCCGTCGGCCGGACGCAGCACCAACATAGAACGCTCCCCCCGGTGATTCTTCAAATGTTCCATCAGACGGATCTGAGCCTCGTGCTCGACGGGCTGGTGCGTCGGACCGTCCTCGCCCACACGGAACGAGTCGTGCGTCCAGATATAGATTACATGCAGGTGCATCAGGGCAGCCAGACGCACGGCGGGTTTCATATAGTCCGAGAAGACGAAGAACGTACCGCACGCCGGAATCACGCCCCCATGCAGCGCCATACCGTTGGCGATGCAGGCCATCGTCAGCTCCGAAACGCCTGCCTGGAAAAACTTGCCCGAAAAATCACCCTTCGAGAAGGCTTTGGTTTTCTTGAGGTAGCCGTCCGTCTTGTCCGAATTGCAGAGGTCGGCCGAGGCGACGATCATATTTTCGATCCGCTCCGCATAGAAGGAGAGCACTGAAGCCGAGGCGGCGCGGGTCGCACCGTCGGGTTTGATCTCGAGTCCCTTGTAGTCCATCTCCGGCACCTTGCCCGAGAGGAAAAGATCGAGTTTGCGGGAGAGCTCCTTGTGCTCGGAACGCCACGTCTTCTCCCTCTCGCGCTGCGTGCGCACCCATTCACGAAGCTCTTCGCGGCGGGCGTCGAACACCTTGCCGCTCTCGGAGAAGATCTTGAACGGATCCTCCGCATCGCCGCCCAGGTTGCGGACGGTAGCGGCGAAATCGGCTCCGGCAGCCGTCAGCGGCTGACCGTGCGTCGAAACCTTGTCCTCGAAGCTCGATCCGTCGGCCGCAACCGCACCCTTGCCCATGACCGTACGGCCGATGATAAGCATCGGACGCTCCTTTTCGGCATTGGCAGCCGTAAGAGCTTCGCGGATCTGCTCTACGTCATGGCCGTCGATGGTGATGACGTTCCAGCCCCACGCCTCGTATTTCATCGCTACGTTCTCGGTATCCACCTCATCGACCTTGGTCGAAAGCTGAACGTTGTTCGAATCGTAGTACATGATCAGATTGTTCATCCCCAGGTGGCCGGCGATGCGGCCCACGCCCTGCGACACCTCCTCCTCGATACCGCCGTCGGAGATGTAGGCATAGATCTTGTGGGACTGCCACTCCCCGAAACGAGCCGCGAGGAACCGCTCGGCGATCGCGGCGCCCAGCGCCATGGCATGCCCCTGGCCCAGAGGACCCGACGTATTCTCCACACCGTGCAGCACGTCCACTTCCGGATGGCCCGGCGTGACGCTGCCCCACTGCCGCAGATTACGCAAATCCTCCACCGAATAAGTTCCGGCCAGTGCGAGAGTCGAGTAGAGCATCGGCGACATGTGTCCCGGATCGAGGAAGAAACGGTCCCGGAAGGGATAATCCATCTGGTCCGGATCGTAGCGGAGAAATTCGGTGTAAAGTACAGCCATGAAGTCCGCGCCGCCCATTGCGCCGCCGGGATGTCCCGATTTGGCTTTCTCGACCATCGCCGCAGACAGGATGCGGATGTTGTCTGCAACGCGCGTGAGTTCGGATTTAGTAATCATAAGTGATTGTATGCTTTTATTATGTTTGAATTTCTCGCTTCGCTGCTACATACGGCGTAACCCGGATAAACCTGCACCACCCCGATGCAACGGACTTGCGTATCCTGTTCAGGATAAATTGCGGAATCCTTTCACCCGGCCCGCGCCCGCGTCAGATCCGCCCGGTTCCGTTCCTGCGGAAAACCAGGCAGACAAGACCGCATTGAAAACCGGAAATCCCGCCCGCTCGATGTTCCATTCCGACAGCCTCCCGCTCCGGCATGTTGCAAGCGGCCCGGCGTTCGTGGTACAAATTTAATATAAATCCGGCTTATCCGACCTGCTTGAGCGCCAAAAATTTCTTCTTTTCGAACTTTTCCCGGGCATAAGGCAAGGTCACTTCGAAGCGGCGCTCTCCCGAAGAGGGGATATCGAACATCGTGTCCATCATGATCGCTTCGCAGATCGAACGCAATCCCCGGGCACCGAGCCGGTACTCGATGGCTTTATCGACGATATAGTCCAACACCTCGTCGTCGAACACGAGCTTCACGCCGTCCATCTCGAACAGCTTTTCATACTGCTTGATGATGGCATTTTTGGGCTGCGTGAGGATCGAACGCAGGGCCTCGCGGCCGAGCGGCTCCATATAGGTCAGCACCGGCAGGCGGCCCACCAGTTCGGGAATCAGACCGAACGACCTGAGGTCCTGCGGCATAAGGTATTGCATGAGGTTGTTGCGGTCCACGGAATCGGCATTCATCCGTCCGTAACCCATCGCCCGGGTGTTGAGCCGCTGGGCGATCTTCTTCTCGATGCCGTCGAACGCTCCGCCGCAGATGAACAGAATGTTGCGCGTATCGACCTGCACGAACTGCTGCTCGGGATGCTTGCGCCCGCCCTGGGGCGGAACATTGACCACCGTGCCTTCCAGAATCTTCAGCAAAGCCTGCTGCACTCCTTCACCTGATACGTCGCGCGTAAGCGACGGATTGTCGCTCTTGCGGGCGATCTTGTCGATTTCGTCGATGAAGACAATTCCCCGCTGGGCCAGCTCCACGTCGTAGGAAGCCACCTGCAACAGCCGCGAGAGAATACTCTCGACATCCTCGCCCACGTATCCCGCCTCGGTAAGTACCGTAGCGTCCACGATGGTGAAGGGCACGTTCAGCAATTTGGCGATCGTGCGGGCCATCAGCGTCTTGCCGGTACCCGTCGGGCCGACCAGCAGGATGTTCGACTTGTCGAGCTCCACTTCGCTCGCCTCGCCCGAAGCATGCAGCAGCCGCTTGTAGTGATTATATACGGCCACCGACATATAGCGTTTGGCATCGTCCTGCCCGATCACGTACTGATCCAAAAACTCCTTGATTTCATTGGGCTTGAGCAAATCCTCGAATTTCAACGAGGTATTCTTCTTCTCCTTGCGACGGGATGCGGCTTCGTCATGCAGCACATCGTTGTCGATGAGCATCTGGTATCCTTTCGCAATACATTTGCTGCAAATATTGCAACCCTTGGACGAACTCAACAGGATCGCACCATCGCGGCGTTTGGCCCCGCAGAACGAACACGCATCGCTCTCGTTGCCGTAAAGGTCTTCTCCGTAATTTTTAGCCATAGGTCTTTAGTTTTCCTTCGAATTTCGTTCCCGGTCCCGGTCGAACTTTCGGACGAGCCTCTGCCGGGATAAAGTCGAAAACAAACTCCCGCCATCATCTCTACCCGGCCGTCGATCGGCCTCGTTCCGACTTCGCACACCGGAAATATCGAACCGGGTTCTTCATTTATTCCGCTCGGCCTATCGAGCGCCCCGCTCTGCCTCCGCTGATCGGAAACGATACATTTTCTCTCCCGAAATCGACCGTCCCCTGCAGATTGAAACAGAAATATTATCCCCGCTTGGTCAGCACCTCGTCGATCAGCCCGTACTCCTTGGCCTCCCGAGCCGACAGCCAATAATCGCGGTCGGCATCCTTTTCGATCTTCTCGATCGGAGCGCCCGAATGGGCCGCAATGATCTCGTACAGCTCCTGCTTGGTCTTGCGGATCTCGCGGGCCGTGATCTCGATGTCCGACGCCTGCCCCTGAGCCCCGCCCAGCGGCTGATGGATCATCACCCGCGAATGGGGTAACGCCGAGCGCTTGCCTGCAGCACCGGCGGTCAGCAGCACGGCGCCCATCGAAGCGGCCAGTCCCGTACAGATGGTCGCCACATCGGGCTGCACCAGTTGCATCGTATCGTAAATTCCCAGACCGGCCGTCACCGATCCGCCCGGGGAGTTGATATAAATCTGGATGTCCTTTTCCGGGTCGGCCGACTCCAGGAACAGCAGCTGTGCCTGGATGATATTGGCCGCATCGTCGTAAATCGGAGCCCCCAAAAAGATGATGCGATCCATCATCAAACGCGAAAAGACGTCCATCGTCGCCACGTTCAACTGGCGCTCCTCGATGATCGTCGGCGACACGTAGGCCGCGTACTGCGAGCGGAAATCATGCAGTTTCAGACTATTGATACCGCAATGCCGGGTGGCGTATTTTTCAAATTCATTCATAACCGAACAGTTTGCAAGTTAATAAAAAACATCGGAAGCCGGTTCAAAAATTTTTCCGCGACTTGCCTCCGGTCCTACTCGATTTCCCGTACCCGGCCAACACACGATGCAGGCTCGAATCCGGCAAAAACGAGGGAAGAAGCAAAAAACAGAAGTATGACTACTAAACAGACTTTGAGGGAGTGATTGCAAAAATCAAACCCTCAAAGCTCTGATCGGATACCAATTTTCCGCTGTTTCTTAAATCTCCTTGGCCAGTTTTGCGAACTCTTCGGCAGAAACGGCCTTTTCGGTCACCTTGATCTTGGACTTCACGTCCTCGACCACCTTCATCTCATACAGCTTCTCGTAGATCTTCTGTCCCTGCTCGCGGTCCTCGAGAATCTTCTTGGCGTAATTGGCCAGCATATCTTCCGGAGCCGTCGGCAGTCCGTATTGAGCGAACTGGGCCTGTGCCAACGCCTTGGCCTCTGCAGTAGCCTCTTCGGGGGTTACCGTAAGGTTATCCTGCTTGATGAAATATTTCTGGAGGTAATTCCAGGTGAACAGTTTCACGAAAGCGTCGAAATCCTTCTCGATCTCCTCCTTGGTGAACTTGCCTTCGTTGATGACGTACAGCCAGCGCTTGAGGAACTCGACCGGCATGGTCAGCCCGGCTTTCTTCAACAGGAAATCACGCAACTGCAACGTGAACAGATAGTCGCTCTCGCGGCGCAGCTCTTTCGAAATTTCGGCATCGACGAACGCCTCGAACTCCTCGGCGGTTTTGACGTTGCCCGCAGGAAAAGCCATCTTGAAGAACTCCTCGTTCAGCTCCGGTTCGGCGAACTTGCGGATCTTGGTGATTTCGAGAGAAAATTCGGGTTTGATACCCTCCAATTCGTTCTCCTTGACCTGCAATACGGCGGCACGCTGCGCCGGAGTCTTGTAAAGTTCATTGACATTGACCTGCATCTTGAATCCGACCTTCTTGCCGATGAAGGGCTTGCGCTCCTCCTCGTTCATCGAAATCAGTCCGACGTAAGCGCCCTCGATCTTCATATCGCCGTTGTCGAGCGTCACCTCCAGCGCTTCGTCCGCCGTTACCTTGTCGGTATCCACCAGACGGCCGAAACGACGCAGGAAATTGCTGCGGTAATCGTCGTGCATCTTCTTATCGACCTTGATCGTGTAGTAGGTCATCTTATCTTTCGCCGACAGCTCGAGCTTCACCTCGGGAGCTTCGCCGATCTCGAAAATGAATTCGAATTCGGTCCCGTTCTCGAAATCGAAGTCGCCCTGCTCCTCCGAGGGGATCACGTCACCGACATAGTCGATCTTCTGCTCCTGCAGGTAGTTGAACGCCGCTTCCGAAGCCTGGCGGTAAGCCTGCTCCGCAAGCACGCCCTTGCCGTACATCTTCTTGATCACGCCCATCGGCACCATACCGGGGCGGAAGCCCGGAATATTGGCCTTGCGTTTGTACTCACGCAGGGATTTTTCGACCGCATCGCCGTAATCCTTCTCGCCTACGGTCACCTTGATGAGCGAGTTATTCTGCTCGCGCTGTTCTCTTACGATATTCATATTTCAGTTGTTTTATACGTTACAGTTCGGGTCGGCAAAAGTACAAAATAATTCATTAGCAAGCAACAAACACCCGATAAATATCTCCGCACCGATCCGTTTTTCTTTCAGGAAGGGCTTCGGGGAAGAGCACCCGGATCGACAGCCCCTCCGATCCGTAATTCGGGCGCCGAAATCGACGTCTTTTCCCGAAAAATAGCTATCTTTGTTGCCTATTATAATAAGGACATACCGGCTATAAACGGCCAACACCGCAGCCGGACAGAATATAAACGATACGAAATCCAATGACAAAAATCGTATGGATCGGACTGCTGGCGATGACGCTGGCCGCCTGCTCGGGACGCACGAAAACCCTCCGAACGGAAACCCCGGCCGCTACCCCCGCCGCGCCGCGCACCTACACCTACCGGGTCATCGAAAGCTATCCCCATTCGACCGACAGCTACACGCAGGGGCTCCTGTTCGCAGACGGAGTGATGTGGGAAGGTACGGGCGAATACGGACACTCCCGCCTGCAGCGCATCGACCTCGAAACAGGACGCACGGACGTAGTGGCTACGCTGCCCCGCAGCGAATTCGGCGAAGGCATCGCGCTGCTCGACGGCAAGATCTACCAACTGACCTGGGAAAACAACAAAGCCTACGTCTATGACGCGGCAACGGGCCGGCAGCTCCGCACTTTCGCCTATGCGGGCGAAGGATGGGGCCTCACGACCGACGGCGAGAAGCTCTACATGTCGGACGGCACGGCCAATATCTACACGCTCGACCCTGCGACGTTCAAACGCGAGAAACGCACGACGGTGACGCTCAAAGGCATGGCGATCAATTTCCTCAACGAGCTGGAGTGGATCGACGGCAAGTTGTGGGCCAACGTCTACACGACCGACCAGATCGTCATCATCGACCCGGCGACAGGCGTGGTCGAAGGGGTCGTAGACCTCACGGGACTGTTGCCCGACGAGGAGGTTACGCCCACGACCGACGTACTGAACGGCATCGCATACGATGCCGCCGGGAAGCGCATCTTCGTGACCGGCAAGAACTGGAGCAAACTCTTCGAAATAGAAATCATCGGAAAGTAAATGGCAAACAAGTTATACGAGGCGCTCGAATCCCGCATCCTGCTGCTCGACGGCGGCTTCGGCACCATGGTGCAGCAGTACGGATTCACGGAGGAGGATTACCGCGGCGAACGGTTCCGCGACTGGAACGTACTGCTCAAAGGCTGCAACGACCTGCTGGCGGTGACACGCCCCGGGGCGGTGCGCGAAATACACGTAAAATACCTGCAGGCGGGCGCCGACATCATCGAGACCGACTCTTTCAACGCCAACGCCGTGTCGCTGGCCGACTACGGGCTGGAGGCATACGCCTATGAGATTTCGCGTGCGGCGGCCGGGGTGGCACGCAGCGCAGCCGACGAATTCACGGCCCGCAACCCGCTCAAACCCCGTTTCGTGGCGGGCTCGATGGGCCCGACCAACCGCACGGCCTCGATGTCGGCCGACGTCGGAAACCCCGCAGCCCGCGAGGTGACCTTCACACAGCTGGCCGAAGCCTACACCGACCAGGCGCGCGGCCTCGTGGACGGCGGCGCGGATATCCTGCTGGTCGAAACCGTTTTCGACACGCTCAACGCCAAGGCCGCCCTCTACGCCATCGACACGCTGGCCGCACAGCTCGGACGCGCAATCCCCGTCATGGTCTCGGGCACGCTGGCCGACGCCAGCGGCCGCACCCTCTCGGGACAGACCGTCGAGGCTTTCTACGCCTCGGTATCGCATGCGCGGCTCCTCTCCGTCGGCTTCAACTGCGCCTATGGCGCCCGACAACTGATGCCCTACCTCGAACGGCTGGCCGCGGTGGCCGAATTCCGCATCTCGGCACACCCCAACGCCGGGCTCCCCAATGTCATGGGCGGCTACGACGAAACACCCGAGATGTTCGCCCGCGACGTCGGCGAATACATGCGCCGCGGGCTGGTAAACATCGTCGGCGGATGCTGCGGCACCACGCCGGCACATATCTTCGAGCTGGCGAAGATCGCAGGGAACTACGCCCCGCGCCCCGTGCCGGCACCCAAACATGTCACGACGCTGAGCGGCCTCGAACCGCTGCGCATCGTCCCCGAAGCCAATTTCGTGAACGTCGGCGAACGCACCAACGTCGCAGGCTCGGCCAAATTCGCGCGGCTGATCCGCGAAGGCAACTACGAGGAGGCGCTCTCCGTCGCCCGCGCCCAGGTCGACGCCGGGGCACAGATCGTCGACGTCTGCATGGACGACGGGCTGATCGACGGTGCGGAGGCCATGCGCACGTTCCTCAACCTGATGGCGTCGGAACCCGAGATAGCCCGCGTGCCGGCGATGATCGACTCGTCGAAATGGGAGGTGCTCGTGGCCGGGTTGCAGGTCACGCAGGGCAAGGCCGTCGTGAACTCCATATCGCTCAAGGAGGGCGAAGCCGAATTCCTGCGCCGCGCGCAGGAGATACACCGCTACGGTGCGGCCGCCGTGGTGATGCTCTTCGACGAGCGGGGACAGGCCGACACCTACGAACGTAAGACGGAGGTGGCCTCACGCGCCTACAAACTGCTCACCGATGCGGGATTCCCTGCCGAGGACATCATCTTCGACCCCAACGTGCTGGCCGTGGCGACGGGAATCCCCGAGCACGACAGCTATGCCAAAGCCTTTATCGACGCCACGCGCTGGATCAAGCACAACCTGCCCCATGCCAAGGTCTCGGGCGGCGTGTCGAACCTCTCGTTCGCCTTCCGCGGCAACAACGCCGTGCGCGAGGCGATGCACTCGGCGTTCCTCTACCACGCCATCCGTGCCGGGATGGACATGGGCATCGTCAACCCGCAGATGGTGCGGGTTTACAGCGAGATAGAGCCCGAACTGCTCGAACGGGTCGAGGACGTGATCCTCTGCCGGCGTCCGGACGCTGCCGAACGGCTCACCGAATATGCCCAGCAAGTGCGCACGGTTGCCCAGACGCAGCCCCAGGCTCCCGACGCATGGCGCGCGGGGACGCTCGGCGAGCGCATCGGCCACGCAATGCTCAAAGGCGTGGCGGATTTCATCGAGCAGGATGCGCTGGAGGGTTACGAAACCCTGGGCAGCCCGATGGCCGTGATCGACACGCTGCTGATGCCCGCCATGGAGCAGGTCGGCACGCTCTTCGGCGAAGGCAAGATGTTCCTGCCGCAGGTCGTGAAAACCGCCCGCGTGATGAAGCGCGCCGTGGCGGCGCTTACGCCCTACATTGAGCAGGGGGCGGCCGGGGTGTCGAACCGCGCGGGCAAGGTGCTGATCGCCACCGTGAAAGGCGACGTGCACGACATCGGAAAGAATATCGTGGCGGTCGTGATGGCCTGCAACGGATACGAAATAAAGGATCTGGGGGTGATGGTCGAGTCGCAGCGCATCGTCGACGAGGCGGTGGCGTGGGGCGCCGACTGCATCTGTCTGAGCGGGCTGATCACCCCGTCGCTCGACGAGATGGCGCATGTCTGCGAGGAGCTGGAACGCCGCGCCCTGCGCATCCCGGTCATCATCGGCGGGGCGACGACCTCCGACCTGCACACGGCGGTGAAGATCGCCCCGGTCTACGCGGGCGTGGTTGTCCATTCGCCCAACGCCAGCCGCAACAGCCAGATACTGGCACAACTGCTGGGCCCCGACGGGGCGCTTTACGCCGACAAAGTCCGCACCGGACAGCAGGCTATGCGGAGCGAATACGAGCACGCCGAGCGCACGCGCAACCTGATCCCGATCGCCGAGGCGCGCAAAGCCCGCAAGGGCGCCACACCGCACCGTCCCGTCGTACCAGCGCACCCCGGACGGATGGTCTTCCCCGATTTCGACGTGGCCGATGCCGAGCCCTACATCGACTGGAACTTCTTTTTCCCGGCATGGGGGCTGAAAGGGCGTTACCCCGAGATCCTCGACCACCCCGAAAAGGGGGAGGAGGCCCGCAAGGTATTCGCCGACGCGCAGGCGCTGCTGGCACGTATCCGCGACGAGCGACTGCTCACGCTGCAGGCCGCCGTAGGCATCTTCCCGGCGCGTTCCGAGGGCGACGACATCTGGATCACAGACCCCAAGGGCCGCGAACACCGCCTGGCGATGCTCCGCAACCAGACCCGCGGGCAGGACAACCTCTCGCTGGCGGATTTCATCGCCCCCAAAGGCGATTGGATCGGCTGCTTCGCCGTGACGGCGGGCATCGGGCTGAAGGAGCTGTGCGAAAAATTCCGCGCTGCGGGCGACGACTACAACGCCATCATGGCCAAGCTGCTGGCTGACCGCCTGACCGAGGCGTTCGCCGAAGCCGTGCACTCGTTCGTGCGGCGGCAGATGTGGGGCTACGAAACCGGCGAAGCGCCCACTCCCCGGCAGGTCATCCGCGGCGAATACCGCGGCCGCAGGATGGCGTTCGGCTACCCGGCGTCACCCGACCACTCGCTCAAGCGCGAGGTTTTCGACCTGCTGGCGGCCGAACTGACCACGGGCATGAAACTCACGGAAAATTACATGGTCGATCCCGGGGAGGCACTCTGCGGACTGCTGCTGGCCGACGCGGACTACTTCTCGGTCGGCACGGTCGACACCGAACAACTGCTCGACTATGCCCGGCGCCGCGGGCTGGATGTCGAACTGGTTAAAAAACTCATACCGCATAATATCTGATACCCCATGAATGTCGTAGACATCATCAATAAAGCCATTTCGGAACGCCGTACGCGCTTTGCCTTCGAACTGCTGCCGCCGCTCAAGGGAGACGGCTGCTGCGGCGTCTTCGGAAGCATCGACCGGCTGATCGGCTTCGACCCGGCCTACATCAACGTGACGTTCCACCGCGAAGGCATCAAGCAGGCGGTGCGCCCCGACGGCAGCGTCGAATGGCACGTCGTGCGCCGCCGCCCCGGCACGGTAGGCATCTCGGCCGCCATCCAGAAGAAATACGGCGTGGAAGTCGTGCCGCACCTGATCTGCGGCGGGCAGTCGAAATACGATATCGAGGATGCGCTGATCGACCTCGATTTCCTCGGGCTGCACAACGTGCTGGCGCTGCGCGGCGACAAGTCGCAGAATGAAAAGTTCTTCATGCCCCATCCGCAGGGACACACGCATGCCGTCGACCTCGTGCGGCAGATCGCGGCCATGAACCGCGGCCAGTTCGTCGACGGCGAGGTCGAGGAGTGCCACCACTCGAAATTCTCGATCGGCGTGGCGGGTTACCCGGAGATGCACGAGGAAGCCGCCTCGCCCGAGGCCGACATCGCCTGCCTCAAGGCGAAGGTCGACGCCGGGGCGGAATACGTCGTCACGCAGCTCTTCTACGACAACGCGCGGTTCTTCGACTACGTGCGCCGGTGCCGTGAGGCCGGCATCACCGTCCCGATCATCCCGGGCATCAAGCCGTTATCGACGGTGCGCCACCTGACACTGCTGCCCCAGACCTTCGGCTGCCATATCCCCGAGGAACTCGGGCGCGAGGTGCTGCGCCACAAGGACGACCCGAAGGCCGTCCGCGAAATCGGAACCGAGTGGGCCGTCGCCCAGAGCCGGGAGCTGGTCGAAGCGGGCGTCCCCGTCCTGCACTACTACCCGATGGGCAAGGCCGACAACATCATCAAGATTGCAAAAGCGATATTTTAAACGACACGAATGAATCCCACTGAATTCCGCCGCCACCTGCATGCACACCCCGAACTGTCGTTCAAGGAACACAACACGGCAGCCTTCATCGCCGACCGGCTCACGGAGCTGGGCATCGAGCACCGTCCTATCGCCCGAACGGGCGTGCTGGCCTGGATCGAAGGACGCGGGAAAGCCGATCCCAAACGCCGCGCCGTAGTACTGCGCGCCGACATCGACGCCCTGCCGATCACCGAACAGAACGACATCGGCTGGCGGTCATGCACCCCCGGCGTCATGCACGCCTGCGGCCACGACATGCATGCGGCGGTACTCTTCGGGGTATTGCAGCAGCTCGCCGCCGAACCCGACTTTCGCGGCACGCTCTTCGGGCTGTTCCAGCCGGGCGAGGAGTGCAACCCGGGCGGTGCGTCGCTGGTGCTGGCCGAAAACCCGTTCGACGGGTACGAGGTGCGTGCCGTGGTGGGCGAGCACGTCGAGCCGCAACTGGAGGTCGGGACGCTGGGATTCCGCGCCGGGAAATACATGGCCTCCAGCGACGAACTGCGCTTCTCGGTACGCGGCACGGGCGGGCACGGCGCCATGCGCCCGCAGTTGAAAGACCCCGTAGCGGCCGCCGCGGAGTTCGTGACGCGGCTCATCGCGCTCAACCACGAGGAGTGCGTGCTCTCGATCGGACGCATAGAGGCCGGAGGCGCCACGAACATCGTCCCCGACGAAGTCTACCTGGAGGGGACGCTGCGCACGTTCGACGAGCGTGAACGCGAAATCATCCACCAGCGCATTCGCAACATCGCCGCCGAGATCGACAAGCGCCTGGGGGTGCGGATCGCCGTCGACATCAGCCACGGTTACCCCTGCGTGGTCAACGACGAACACCTCGTGAAGCAGGCCGCGGCACTGGCCCGCGAGGAGAAATTGCAGGTCGAGATGCTGCCGCTGCGCACCACGGCCGAAGATTTCGGCTTTTACTGTACCAAATACCCGTCGCTGTTCTACCGGCTGGGCGTAGGCGCCGCGGCAGGACGCCCCCACACAGCGACATTCAACCCCGACGAAGGGGCTATCAACGTGGGCATCGGCTTCATGAAGCGCCTTGCCCTGCAAATTCTGAAGAAATGAAAAAGCAAACACAAAAAAAGCGCCCGGCAAAGGGTGCGAAGAACACCGACAGAGCGGCAGTCATCCTGAGCCTTTTCCGGGAGTTCCCCAACAATAAATTCTCGCTCAAGCACCTGGCTTCGGCCTCGGGAGGCGCCACGAAAGAGGGGCGCCGCGAAACATTCGAAATTCTGGGACGGCTGCACGACGAAGGCATCGTCGAGGAGTGCGCACGCGAGAAATACCGCCTCACGCACAAGCACCTGCCCCACTTCGAAGGCGTGGCGGACATGACGGCCACGGGGTCCATCTACGTGCGGGTCGAGGGCGAGGAGAAAGATATCTTCGTCAACCAGCGCAACACGGCCAACGCCCTGAACGGCGACCGTGTGGAGGTGGTGGTGATGCACCGCGGCCGCGACGGGAAAATGGAGGGCGAGATCACACGCATCGTCGAACGCAGCCGCAAACCCTATGTCGGCATCGCCGAAGTAGGGGCGCACCAGATATTCGTACGGGCGGATTCGCGCCGTATGCCGATGGACATCTACCTCTCCAAACGGCTGTACCCCGATGTGAAGGACGGCGAAAAGGTCGTCGTGCGCATAGCCGACTGGGCCGAAGGGAGCAAGAGCCCCGTGGGCGAGCTGATCGAGCGGCTGGGCATGGCGGGCAACAACGACACCGAGATGCACGCCATCCTGGCCGAATACGAACTGCCCTACCGCTTCGAGCCCGAGATCGAACAGGCGGCGGAGGGTATCGACGGCCGGATTACGGCCAAGGAGATCGCCCGGCGCCGCGATTTCCGCAATGTGACGACCTTCACGGTCGACCCGGCCGACGCCAAGGACTTCGACGACGCGCTTTCGGTACGCAAGGTCGGGGAAGGCATATGGGAGATCGGTGTACATATCGCCGATGTGACGCACTACGTGCGCCCGCACTCGGTGATCGACGACGAGGCCGTAGAACGCGGCACGTCGGTCTACCTGGTAGACCGCACCGTCCCGATGCTGCCCGAGCGGTTGTCGAACGAGCTCTGCTCGCTACGCCCGCACGAGGCGAGCCTCTGTTTCTCGGCGGTATTCACGATCAACGAAGGGTTGGAGATACTCGACGAATGGTTCGGACGGACGGTGATCTACTCCGACCGCCGGTTCACCTATGCCGAGGCGCAGGAGATCATCGAGACGGGCCGGGGTGATTTCGCCGAAGAGGTGCTGACCCTCAACCGACTGGCACAGGCGTTGCGCAGGGAGCGTTTCAAGAACGGGGCCATCAGCTTCGACCGCGAGGAGGTGAAATTCCAGCTCGACGAGGCTGGGAAGCCCATCGGCGTCTATTTCAAGGAACAGAAAGAATCGAACCAGATGATCGAGGAGTTCATGCTGCTGGCAAACCGCCGCGTCGCCGAGTTCTGCGGCAAGCGCAAGACCGACAAGGGGCGCACCGTGGAACGCACGATGGTCTACCGCGTGCATGACAAGCCGAGCGAAGAGAAGCTCGACCGTTTCCGGCAGTTCATCCTGCGCTTCGGGCACATCTTCAAGGCCACGGGCGGGCGGGCCGTGGCCAAGGAGCTGAACAAGCTCTTCGCCCAGATCAAAGGTTCGACCGAGGAGAACGCCGTGTCGACGATGGCCGTGCGTTCGATGGCAAAAGCCTTTTACACGACCGACAACATCGGCCACTACGGCCTTGCATTCCCCTACTATACGCATTTCACGTCGCCCATCCGCCGCTATCCCGACATGATGGTGCACCGCCTGCTGGCGCGTTACCTCGCAGGCGAGAAGGCGGCAGACAAGACGACGCTCGAAGATCTGTGCGCCCGCGCTTCGGAACGCGAGGTGATCGCCTCCGAGGCCGAACGCGCCTCGATCAAGTACAAGATGGTCGAATTCATGAAGGAGCGCATCGGCGAGGAGTTCGACGGGCACATTTCGGGGCTCACCGAATGGGGCATCTATGTCGAGCTGGACGAAACCCACATCGAGGGCATGTCGTTCCTACGCGACATCGAAGGTGATTTCTTCCAGTTCGACGAAGCCAATTACGAGATCGTCGGCCGCTCGACAGGCCGCCGCATGACGCTGGGCGACGCCGTACGCATCCGCGTAAAACGTGCCGACCTGCAGAAGCGCCAGCTCGATTTCGAGCTGCTGATAGACAACGGCCGCCCCATGGCCCCCGCACCCCGCGAGGACGGCCCGAAGGTACGCCGCAGCAGTCCGCCGGGC
>OLNV01001141.1_pt1 | contig 18166 bp, 9 predicted proteins | sample 1672891 | NCBI WGS metagenome assembly OLNV01 (sample SAMEA3136734, study PRJEB25190) | human gut metagenome | biome: human gut; feature: human-associated habitat; material: faeces | place: Austria | collected 2013 | reverse complement strand
TTACATACGTAGGTATGAAGACCAAGGAAGTAAAGATCGGTAAGAAGAGAGAGTTCAAACTCTCAATGGAAGACGACAATGCCATTGGCGAAGTTGTAGTCGTTGGTTATGGTCAGCAGAAGAAGGCTTCTGTCGTAGGTTCCATCACCCAGACTACTGGTGAGGTTTTGGAACGTGCAGCTGGTGTCAGCGACGTTGGTTCAGCCTTGACAGGTAACCTCCCAGGAGTTGTTACAATCCAAGGCAATGGTATGCCTGGTGAGGAGGAACCTCAGATTATCATCCGTGGTTCTAGTTCATGGAACAATTCCGACCCTCTCGTTCTCGTTGATGGTATTGAACGTCCTCTGAGCAGCGTGGACATCTCTTCTGTGGAGAGCATCTCTGTACTGAAGGATGCTTCTGCTACTGCAGTCTATGGTGTGAAGGGTGCCAATGGTGTCATCTTGGTTACCACCAAGCGTGGTCAGGAAGGCAAGGCTAAGATTGATGTTGGTTTCAATGCTACGTTGAAAGCTCCTTCTAAGTTGCCTAACAAGTACGATTCTTATGATGCGTTGATGCTTCGCAACCAAGTGATAGAGCGTGAACTGGGCATTTATCCTGAAGGTGTTTCATATCTTCGTCCTCAGTCTTTTATAGACAACTATCGAAACCAGACTACGCAGGAGCAGCGTGAACGTTATGCCAATGTGGATTGGCAGGATGCACTTTTCAAAAAGTCTGCTGTGTCCTATAATGCCAACGTGAACGTGAGTGGTGGTACAAAATTCGTTAAGTATTTCGCTTCTGCTGATTTCGTGCATGAGGGTGACCTCTTCCGTGAGTATGACAATGGTCGTAACTACAACTCTGGCTATGGATACAATCGTATCAATGTTCGTAGTAACTTGGACTTTGCCATCACAAGTAGCACTACTTTGAAGGTAAATGTGGCTGGTAGCAATGGCGTAAGAAAAGCTCCTTGGAGTAACATGAGCAATAGTGAGTGGCAGATTGGTCAGCAGTGGGCTGGTGCTTATAACATCGCCCCAGATGTGTTCTTGCCACAATATTCTGACGGCACATGGGGATTCTATCCAGCTGCTTCCAATGTAAGTAACTCTGCACAGAATCTTGCTATCGGTGGTACAGCACAGGCTACAACCACTCGTATCAATACAGACTTTACCCTTGAGCAGAAATTGGATTTCATAACCAAAGGCTTAAATTTCCGTGGTACTATCTCTTGGGATAATGTTTTTGTTGAGACAGGACGAGGTATCAATGACTTGAATAATGAAGCCCAGACTAAGTATATTGATCCTGAAACAGGTCAGGTTACTTATGGTAAAGAACTTGAAGGAAATAATAAGTTTGATTGGCAGCAAGGTGTGAACTGGTCAACGGAAGGTGGTTCTGTAGATAATAACCAGACTGTTCGCAACCTCTACTATCAGTTGCAGCTCAACTGGGCTCGCAAGTTTGGACAGCATGATGTATCAGCCATGGGCTTGTTCTCACGTCAGGAGAATGCACGTGGTAGCGTGATGCCAACTTACCGTGAGGACTGGGCGTTCCGTGCTACCTATAGCTATGCAGGTCGTTATAACATCGAGTATAATGGTGCCTATAACGGATCAGAAAAGTTCAGCAAGGACAATCGTTTTGCCTTCTTCAATTCAGGTGCTATCGGATGGACCATCACTGAGGAAAACTTCATGAAGTCTCTGCGTGACAATCACATCATCGATATGTTGAAGTTCCGTGCTTCCTATGGTGAGATTGGTGATGACAACATAGGTGACCCATTTGATTCTAGTCGTCGCTGGTTGTATATGAGTCAATGGGCGTATGGCGGCAAGACCATGATGGATCTCGACCATACAGAGAGCATCTATACATGGTATCGACAGAACACTCTTGGAAATGATAATGTGAAATGGGAAACAGTTAAGAAAACCAACTTCGGTATTGATTATGGTTTCTTGGGAGGCTTGATTACTGGTTCTTTGGATTTCTTCTGTGATCGTCGTAATGACATCTTGATTTTCGGCTCCAACCGTTCTGTTCCTTCTTATTTCGGAACGACAGCACCTACTATTAATAAAGGTAAGGTTCGTACCAGTGGTTACGAGTGGGAATTGAAACTTAATAAGGTGTTTGCTAATGGCTTGCGACTCTGGGGTAATTTCAATATGACCCATGCCAAGAATAAGGTGATTTTGAAGGATGATGCCATCTTTACTCCAAATTATCAAAAGGAGGCAGGATTTGCCATGAATCAGTATCACTCTTATATAGATAAGGGCTTTATCAATAATATTGATGATTTGATTGGTTCTCCGGCGCACGACTCCAATGACAATCACCGTTTGGTTGGTGACTATTACATTGTTGATTTCAATGGTGATGGTGTTGTTGATAGCAGGGACTCGGCTCCTGTAGGTTATAGCAGTAGTCCGCAGAACACCTATAATGCTACTATTGGTTTCGAATGGAAAGGGTTCTCAGCTTTCGCTCAGTTCTATGGAGTAACTAATGTGACCCGTGACGTATCATTGACAAGCTTTGGTAATATGCTTGATAATGTTTATGATACTGGTACTTGGTGGAATAAGAATCAAAGCAATGCAGAATGTATCCTTCCTCGTTGGGGTGCCACTGCTTCAAGTTACACCTATGGTACACAGTTTATGTATGATGGTTCTTACATTCGTTTGAAGAATGTCGAGATTGCTTATACCTGGACCAAGGGTTGGATTAAGGCATTAGGCGTAAACTACCTCAAGATTTACTTGAATGGTAATAACCTCTGGCTCTGGACTCGTATGCCTGATGACCGTGAGGCAAACCTCGGTGGTGGTGGCTGGTTGGGAGCATACCCTACGGTTCGCCGCTTCAACTTAGGTGTTAAATTCTCATTGTAATTATTAAAAAAAATATTCAGATGAAAAATAAGATAAAGACATTATTGTTGACGGGATGCGTCTCGCTGGCTCTCGGTACTTCGCTGAGTTCTTGTCAAGACTACTTGGACAAGGAGCCAGACTCAACAGTTTCTGCAGACGATGCCTTTGCCAATTTCCGTAATTTCCAAGGTTTCGTTGAGGAAATATACAACTGTATCCCTGATAAAGAGAAATGTAACTATTGTCCTTCATGGAACTGGGGTGATGATGAAATCTTCAATCCTGAGGCTGATAATAGAATGACCCATCAGGTTGATTTAGGTAACTTCCGTGCATGGGAATCTACTGGTAACTGGCTAAAGCGTGATGGTTCTTCTACTTCCACAGATAAGTTCGCACACGGTATTTGGAACCATGCGTGGTATTGCATCAGAAAATGTAATCTCGGTTTACAGAATATCGACAAGTTTGTGACTGGAAGTGCTGAAGAGAAAAAACTGATAGAGGGTCAGCTCTATTTCTTCCGTGCATGGTGGCATGAGGAAATGATGGAGTATTTTGGTGGTATGCCTTATGTGGATACTTATCTCGGTGACAATGCCGAGCAGAGATTGCCACGTCTTTCTTATCAGGAATGCGCTGATAGAGCGGCAGCTGATTTCCGCAAGGCTGCCGATTTGTTGCCTATTAATTGGGATAAGACTTCTGCAGGTGCTGCCACACAAGGTAAGAATGATCTTCGCATCAATAAGATCATGGCTCTTGGTTATCTTGGTAAAACCTATCTTTGGGCTGCTAGTCCTTTGATGAAGAATGGTGCGCAGATTGGTGCCAGCAAGAATGGCAAGACTTATGATTATGATCAGGAATATGCTAAGAAGGCAGCTGAGGCTTTTGGTGAACTGCTCTCTCTTGTGGAAGCTGGTCAGACACAATATGCATTGGCAGAGTTTAAGTACTCAGACATCTACAATCATGAGAAATCTCCTGATGCCAATAGCTGTTTTTCTGATATATTCTATACCAAGAAGCAGAACTGGAAAATGCCTGGAACGGTTGAAGCTATCTTCCGTGGTCCATCTCCTGAAGTTAATAGCTCTAACTGGAATACCTCTAAGGTCTTTGGCCCTAAGGTACAGAAAGTAGTTGCTCATGATAATGTCATTCACCAACCTACTGCCAACCTTGTAGAGGCTTATGGAATGGCTAACGGAGAACCAATCTATTTGGTTGAGAATGGTAAGTATGTACTCAATCCAAAGTCTGGTTTCGACCCTGAGCATCCTTTCAAAAATCGTGATCCCCGTTTCTACCACGATATCGTCTTCGATGGTTTTAAGTATTTGAACGGAACACCTGGTCAGTATGCAGATTTACAGTATTGCCAATTATATACGGGTGGTAATATGCGCCCAATAGCAAATGCAAGCCGTACGGGTTATTTCATTCAGAAGTTGGTGCCTCATACTTGTAATGAAGTGGATAAAGATTACGATTGGGGTTCAGCTTTACACTGCTATTTGCCATATATGCGTCTTGCAGACATATACTTGATGTATGCAGAGGCTTGTGCTGCATTCGGTGGTGCTTCTGGCAAGTCTTCAAACTTTGGTAAGACCGCAGAAGATGCAATTAATACACTTCGCGACCGTTGTGGTGCAGGTCATGTTGCTCCAGAATTTGTTGCAGACAACCATAAGTTCATGGATGAGGTCCGTCGTGAGCGTGAGGTAGAACTTTCTTTCGAAGGATTCCGTTTTTGTGACTTGCAGCGTTGGTTGCTTCTGACAGAGGCACCATATAATCAAAAATTCTCACAGGAGTTTGACCGTGTGGAAAGTGCAGACTTCTATACGAAGAAAGATCCTAAGGACGCTCGGGTTGCCAATTATCGTAGAAAGTTGATATTGACTCGTAATTTTGGTACCAAGCACTATTGGTTCCCATTGCCAATCAAGGAGACTCAGATCAGTTCAGAGTTTAAACAAAATCCAGGCTGGTAAGGTTTAAAATTATAAATTAGTAATACTAAATGAATAATGATAGTATGAATTCAAGATTCAAATCATATAATTATAAGCTTTTTGTAGCAAGTCTCGTGGCTTTGGCTCCTCTTGGTGCCAATGCCAAGACTGCACAGACAAGCGAATCCGATACAGCCAGTGCCGACAAGGAGATGGTTCAGGTGGCTTACCGAAAGGTAGCCAAGGATGACATCTTGGGCGGTGTGTCTGTAGTCGATGTAGAGAACTTGATGAAGAAGAATTACCATACTTATAGCCTCGACAATATGCAAGGTTATGTAGGTGGTTGGAATGGCAATTCTCTCTGGGGTATGGATGCCGACAACGCTGGTTATCTCGTCTTGGTAGATGGTGTGCCTCGTGAAGCTAACAACGTTCAACCAAGTGAGATTGCACAGATTTCTTTCCTCAAGGGTGCGCAGGCTGTGGTGCTCTATGGTAGCAAGGCTGCCAAGGGTGCTGTAGTCATAACTACCAAGCGTGGTCATAATGACGGCTTGAAGGTCGAGGTGCAGGCTAATGCAGGTTTGAATGTAGCAAAGTCTTATCCTGAGTATCTTAGCAGTGCAGAGTATATGACTCTCTATAACGAGGCTCGTCGTAATGATGGTCTGTCTGAGCTTTATTCTGCTGAGGACATCTATAATCATGGAGCAGGTTTGAACCCTTATCGTTATCCTAATCTCGATTTCTATTCTTCTGATTATCTCAGAAAGATGAACAGCCGTTATGAGGCTACTGCAGAAATCAGCGGTGGTGGTAAGCGAGCTCATTTCTATAGCAATATCAACTATTATCGCCAGGGCGATTATTTCAAGTTTGGTGAGGCTAAGAATAATAATACCCAGCGCTTCAGCGTTCGTGGTAATGTGGATATAGACATTACTGATGATATTAAGGCTTGGGTCAACTCCAGTGCAACCTTCTATGATTCTCATTCTGCAAAGGGTAATTACTGGGAAGCTGCTGCTACTTGGCGTCCTAATTTTCCACAGAATGCAGCTCCTCTTATCTCCACAGATATGATAGCCCCTAATGCTAAGGCTGCTTGGGACTTGATGAGCGTTGCGAAGTTGGTAGATGGCAAATACTTCCTTGCTGGTACTCAGGCAAACTCCTCCAATGTTTTTGCTGATATCTATTCTGCAGGAAGTAGTAAATTTACTAGTCGTCAATTCCAGTTTGATACGGGTATCAATATCAACTTGCACAAGGTGTTGAAGGGCTTGTCTTTCGAGACTCATTTCGCAGTCGACTATGCTACCTCTTATAATACTTCTTTCGATAATAGCTATGCTGTTTATATCCCAACATGGGCTAACATTGATGGCAAGGATATGATTGTCGCATTGAAGAAGGAAGGTGAGGATAAAAAGTCTGGTAACCAGAACATCAGCGGAAGTACAGATAACCAGACCATGTTTTTCTCTGGTCAGTTCAACTACAACAATACTTTCAACAAGGTTCACAATCTGTCGGCAATGTTGATAGCTTCTGGCTTCCAGCAGTCGAAGTCTGGACAGTATCATAAGAACTCTAGTGCCAATCTTGCATTCGATGCTTCTTACAATTATGCCCAGAAGTATTACGCAGATTTTGGATTAGCTGCCATTCACTCTGCCCAGTTGGCTCCAGGTCATCGTGAGGCTCTCTCACCATCACTTTCTTTGGGTTGGAGACTCAAGAATGAGTCTTTCTTGAAGAATTCCAAGGTGGTAGATGACATGATGATTAGTGTATCAGGTAGTATTATCAATGAGGATATTGATATAGCAAATGGTGACAATCGCTACTATCTCTATCAGAGTATTTGGACTTCTGATTACGGCTATGGATGGTATGATGGATCTAGCGATAAATACACCTATTCAAAAAGAGGTGAGAACAAAGACCTTGATTTTATCAAGCGCAAAGAGTTGTCTCTGAATTTCAAGACATCCCTGTGGCAGAAATTGGTGACATTGGATGCAAGTTTCTTCATCAATTCGATGGAGGGTTGTCTCATCTCTTCACCAACATTCTATCCATCTCATTTGAATACTGGTTATCCAGCGGCTTCGTTTATGCCTATACTGAATTACAACAATAATCGTAGAGTAGGATTTGATTTCGCAGCCAACTTCAATAAGAAGGTAGGTGATGTGGATCTCTCACTTGGTGTGACAGGTACTTACTATACAACCAAGGCTACCAAACGAGATGAGAACAACGTAGAGCAGTATCAGAACAGACAAGGAAAGGCACTTGATGGCATTTGGGGTTACAAGAGCGCAGGTCTCTTCCAAAGCGAGGAGGAAATCAAAACTTCTCCAGACCAAAGCTATTTTGGTGGAACAGTTAAACCTGGTGACATCAAGTATGTGGATGTAAATGGTGATAATAAAATTGACCAATACGACCAAGTCTTCTTGGGTAAGGGTGGTTGGTATGGAGCACCATTCACGCTTGGTGTCAATCTTACAGCTAAGTGGAAGAACTTTACCTTCTTCGCTCTTGGTACCGGTAACTTCGGTGCTTGGGGAGTCAAGAATAATTCTTATTGGTGGGTAAAGGGCGATAGCAAATATTCTGCTGTAGTTCGTAACCGATGGACAGAGGAAACCAAAGAGACTGCAACCTATCCTCGTTTGACATCTCTTGATGGTAACAACAACTTCCAGACATCAGACTTCTGGATGTACAAGACGGATGCTTTCCGCTTGGCTAAGGTCCAGATAACTTACGACTTGCCTAGTACTTTGTTCCAAAAGACATGGCTTAAGGCGTTGTCGGCATACGTAAGCGGAGCTAACTTGCTTACCATTTCAGGAGAGCGCGAAGTCTTAGAGATGAACGTTGGGTCTGCGCCTCAGACACGCTATTATAATATAGGTGTGAAGGCAACATTCTAATCATTTTAAAATGTAGAAAGAAATGAAAGTAAAAAATATATTTATATTAGCAGCAATGTCGCTTACTTTGGCTTCTTGCTCAGATCTCTTCGAGCCTGCAGATGAAAACAACCGTGGCTTGAATGAGATTTACAATGAGCCAACATACGCTCAGGGACTATTGGGATATGGTTATGCGATGCTTCCTTACAATACGAAGAGTGTTACTGATATTGCTACAGATGACGCTGTAAGCAATGACTTGACAAATAGCTTTCTCAAGATGGCTACAGGTTCTTGGACTGCTAATAACGATCCTATGTCTAAATGGTCAAGTTGTCGTGCTAGTATCCAGTATCTCAATATCTTCCTTCAGGAGGTAGATAAGGTAAACTGGGCAAAGGACGAGAATGCCCGTAAGATGTATTGTGATAGCCGTAAAGGTGAAGCTTATGCTTTGAGAGCTCTCAACTTGTATTATCTTTTGATGAATCATGGTGGATGGACAGCCGATGGCAAACTGCTTGGCGTTCCTAATTTGACAGAACCAGAGACTTCTACTGATGATTTCAACAAGCCACGTAATACATTCCAAGAGTGCTTGGATCAAATCTATAGCGATTTGGACGAGGCTGCCAAGCTTCTCCCTCTTGATTACAATGATTTGACTGATGATAACGATGTTCCTGCCAAGTATAAGGAAATCGGAGTAAAGACCGCAGGAGACTACAACCGTGTGTTTGGTTCCATTATGCGTGGTCGTATCAGCGGTCGTATCGCTGAGGCTATTCGCTCACAGGTATCTTTGCTTGCAGCTAGTCCTGCTTTCTCTGAAGGTACAAACGTGGATTATGCTAAGGCTGCTGACGATGCAGCTACCGTTCTTGACCGTATCAATGGTGTAAATGGATTGTCTGCTACAGGTAATAATTGGTTTATGCAAACCAGGGAAATCGATGCGCTTGGCTCAGGTGCTTGTCCTGCTGAAATTCTTTGGCGTGGCAGTCGTACCAATGGTGCTGATGACTGGGATCTTGGTCTGAACCAAGAGTCTGATAATTTCCCTCCGTCTCTTTATGGTAAGGGTAGAATCAACCCAACTCAGAATCTGGTCGATGCATTCCCTGCTGTAAATGGTTATCCTATCACCGATGATCGTTCTGAGTATGATAAGTTGAATCCTTACAGCAATCGAGATCCTCGTCTTGACCTTTATATCATTCATGATGGTAGTACTTATAAGAGAAAGACCATTCATACAGACATTACGACGGCTAATAACAATGATGGTTTGAATAAGATTTCCAATTCTACTCGTACAGGCTATTACATGAAAAAGCTGTTGCGTGAGGATTGTAATCCTGACCCTAATTCAAAGAATCCTCAGTATCATTATCCTGTGTATATTCGCTATACTGAGATATTCCTCGATTACGCTGAGGCTGCCAACGAGGCTTGGGGACCAAAGGGTAGGGGATCTCACAACTACTCAGCTTACGATGTAATCAAGGCAATCCGTAAGCGTGCCGGAATTGGCGAGTTTGGCGGGGATCCATACTTGGAAGAGTGCGCTGGTGACAAAATTAAAATGCGTGAGTTGATTCGCAACGAGCGTCGTTTGGAACTTTGTTTTGAAAATAAGCGCTTTAGCGACCTTCGCCGTTGGAAAGCTCCTCTAAATGAGGCTGTGCGTGGTATAGAAATCACTTTAGAGGCTGGTGCCCCATTATACAAAGTCATGAAGGTTGAGGATCGCAACTATAAAGATTACATGTATTACGGTCCTATACCACAGAGCGAAATGTTGAAGTGGAGCAACTTGCAGCAGAATAAGGGCTGGGAAGTAAAAAATAACGACTAATATTTAAAATGATGAAAACAATGAAGATAAGCAAATATTTGTCCATGGCTGCATTGGGAATCTTGGCTTTTGGCTTTAACTCTTGTGAGAATGGCAACCAAGAATTTCCTGATTATGAGGGCGGTACTACTGTATATTATCCTTATCAGTATATCGAACGTTCTGTAGTTTTAGGCAATGATGAGAATCGCGATAATACGGATGATAACAATCATGTATTGTATATCGTATCTACAATGGGTGGAGCATATAATGGAAGAAACATCACATTGAATGTAGATGTTGATAATTCATTGTGTGACAATCTGTATTTTGAGGATGGAGTCACTCCTGTAAAGCCAATGCCTAGCAATTATTATACAATTCCTACCAAGACGGTTGCGTATAATGGAAAATTGCAGGGACGTCTTCAGGTTAAGTTGGAGGATGCTTTTTTTGCTGACCCTGATTGTGCAAAGAATACATATGTAATCCCAGTTCGCATCAAGGAAATGGTGGGAGCCGATTCTATTCTTTCGGGTTCTCCTGCCGTTGCAGGTACAACTCCTGTTCGTACTGATGCTTCAGCTTGGTTAATTGCTCCTAAGGATTATATCCTTTATTGCGTTAAGTTTATGAATCCATGGGATGGCTTTTATTTCCGTAGAGGAACTGACAAGATTACAGAGAATGGACAAACTCATGAGGTAAAGCGTGAAGGTGCAACTATTGAAAAGGATGAAGTGAGTCACATTACAACCAAGAGTTTGAAGGAATGTAATTTCGAAGTCTCTGTAAATAAAGCTGACGGCTCTAAGGTCACTTGCAACTTGAAACTTACGTTCGATGATAATGGTAATTGTACCGTTACTTCTGATACAGAGGGCATGACTGCTTCTGGTACAGGTAAGTTTGTAGAAAAGGGAGCTAAGTTGGCTTGGGGTAACAAGGATCGTGACATCCTGACTCTCAATTACAAGGTTGATTTCGGTTCAGGCATTGTTTTGGAAACATTCGATCAGTTTGTTGCCCAGACTCGTGGTAACACCAATGGTATTGTTCAATTCAGTCCTCAGTATATCAGGAAGTAATATTCTTGATAGATAAGTGTCATTCTAATAATTTGATTATTATGAAATTGAAAAATATTAATTTAGGTTTAGGCTTGATGGCTCTCTTGGCTTTGTCTTCTTGTGCTGATGACAAGTTCTCGGAGTACAGAACTGATATGACCAAGAATTTGAAGGAATATCAGTATCTGAATAACTACGAGCCTTTGAAGAAATACGTGGAAGATATGAAAGCTGCCGGCAAGTGCAATCCCAACTTTAAGTTGGGCATTGCGCTCGAAGCAGCCGAATTCAACAAGCAGGGACTTGTATATTGTCTTGCTGGTAGCAATTTCAATGAGACTGTAGCCGGCAACGCCATGAAGATGGCTTCTTGTGTTGCTGATGATGGTCGCATGAATTTTGATAATGTAAGTGAATATGTTAAGAAAGCTACCGATGCAGGCCTTTCGGTTTATGGTCATACCTTGGCTTGGCATGAACAGCAGCCTAACAAGTATCTGAATGGGCTGATTGCTGATAAGGTAATAGAAGTAGATCCTGATGCTAAAGTTGAGAAGACTGATTATGAACTTGACTGTTCTACTCTTTCATCTTACGATTGGCAGGAGTTGCCTGCTTCTGTAAAAACAGAGTGGAACAAAGGTGGTGCTGTGGTCATAACCAATCCAGAGCCGATAGACCCATATTATGTGCTTCAGTACTGGCTGGTAAATGGCATTCCTCTTAAAACAGGCACAACTTATAAGATTACCATCCTTTGCAAGGCAGAAGGAGAAGGTAAATCGCCTGCTAATATCCGCTTTAAGATGGGTGACTGGAATGATAACGTCGAACATAACTTCGAGATTCCTGTAGGTGGTGATTATAAAGAAGTTTCGTTCGAGATAGCTCCTAAAATAGATAAAAATGGTCTCCTCTTCCAGCACGGAGATTTTGTAGGTAAGATTTATTGGAAGTCTATTAAAATCTCTCATTTCGAGGCTCCTTCTGTTGAAATCCCTGTAAGTGTTGGGCATCTTACCTTTGATGATGGTCAGAACCTTGGTGGATGGGGTATGGATAATGCGCCAAAGATTGTAAATGGTGTTTGTGAGGTTGGTAACAACGCAGCCAAGAAAAACCCTTGGGATGCACAGGTTAACTATGAACCAGGTTCCGCTTTCGAGAATGGTAAAACCTATCACTTGAAGATGAAAATCAAGGGTTCTGTAGCTGGTGAATTTGGTGCTGGATTCCAGAATCCTGAAGGATACATAGGCTGTGGTGACTTCCCTACCATCAAGGTTACAACTGATTGGAAGGAAGTTGATGTGGCTACCACATGTAATGGTGACAATGCCTTGCGCCTGCTGCTGAATATCGGCAAATATGCGGGTACCCTCTATATTGATGATTTTGAAGTTTACTACACGAAGCCTTCAAATACTATTCCTCTTACAGATGAGGAGAAGAAGAACATTCTTACTCCTGTTTTGCAGAAGTGGATTTACGGCATGATGGCAGCTACCGAGGGTAAGGTGAAGGCTTGGGATGTTGTAAACGAGTCTATCTCTGGTAAAGATATTGATGGCGATGGTTACTACGATCTCCAGTCTGCCACACGTGGTACAGTTTCTCCAGATGATGCCAAGAACAAATTCTACTGGCAGGATTACCTGGGTGACCTTGATTATGTTCGCACTGCTGTAGCTGCAGCTCGCAAGGGCTTTGCTGATGCTGGTGGAAAACCTGAGGAGTTGAAGCTCTTCATCAATGATTATAACCTCGAAACTGCTTACGACGATAACAAGAAGCTCAAGAGCTTGATTCACTGGATTGAGGAGTGGGAGAAGGACGGCGTTACCAAGATTGATGGTATTGGCAGTCAGATGCACGTTTCATGCTGCATGGATCCTGTTGAGCAGAAAAAAAGAGAGGATGCTTACGTGAACATGCTCAACCTGATGGTTAGTACAGGTAGGTTGGTTCGTATTTCTGAGTTGGATATGGGCTTGGAGGTTCCGAACGTGGATAAGAACAGCAAAGACCCATATATCCAAGTAAAGACTACTGATATGACCGAGGAACAGCACAAGGCAATGCGTGCTTACTACGAGTTTATCGTCAAGAAATATCTTGAGATTGTTCCTAAGGAGCAGCAGTGGGGTATCTGCCAGTGGTGTGCTACTGACAGTCCTGCCAATAGTGGTTGGCGTCCTGGTTTGCCAGTAGGCCTCTGGGATTTGGATTATTATCGCAAGCATACCTATGCAGGTTTTGCTGCAGGCCTTGGTGCTCCAGAATATTGGAAGGAAGCCAAGTAATTACTCTAAAAGACATTAGTTTTAGGTTTATCATACAAAGATTAACCGAAAAAAGATGTTAGTCGTTAAGGTTGGCTGTGTTGTGATGACACGGTCAACCTTTTTGCTTTGTAACATTTGTCTTGCAATATGTTAAATGTGAGTCAGTAAATAAAAAATAATTCTGATTTTTGAGGTTGTATCACTTCTTTTTTGTATCTTTGCGCTTAAATATCACTATACTGATATATAATGGCTATTTTATGGCTTAATGTTCACTTAAATGATAGTTAAGTATATGAAAGATTTGTATGAATATTCTACTCCGGAACTGGTGAGATTGCTGGGAAATCGCTTTAGGGAATACAGAATGCGATGCAATTTGACACAGAAGGAAGTGGCAGAACTGACAGGCATTGGTATGACTACTATCCACAAGTTTGAGAATGGATGTGCTAGAAACATATCACTTTCTACATTGATTCTCTTGCTCAAGGTGGTGGGACAGATCAATGCGCTTGATAACTTAATGCCCGAATTGCCACCATCCCCTTACTTGATGACCAAGGGAGATAAAAAGGTACAAAGAATTAGACACTGATAATAGCGAATGATTTATGGTTAAGACTTTAAAAGTAATCTTGTGGGATGAGGAAGTTGGTAGGTTGTCGTGGGACGACAAAAGGCAAATGTCCTACTTCACTTATAATCCAACTTTTGTGCATAGGGGTATTGATATATCTCCTCTATGGGCATCCATACGCAACAATAGAGGACTTATGCCTATTTGGGGAGAGGAACAGAGAATTTATCAAAAACTTCCTGCTTTCCTGGCTGACTCATTGCCTGATTCTTGGGGCAATCAGTTGTTTGATCTTTGGAGACAGCAGAATCATCTCTCCAATACGGAAATTTCTCCTCTTGATAAGTTGTCATTTATCGGTAGAAGAGGAATGGGTGCTTTGGAGTTTGTCCCAGAGTATGAGAGGAGTAAGAAATCAGAGAGGATTGATGTCAATTCCTTGGTTGCACTTGCTGAACGCATATTTACTGAACGAGAGGAGGCTCAGATTTTACCAGAGGAATCTCTTACCATGCAGTCGCTCTTGACTGTGGGAACTTCTGCTGGTGGCAGGCAGCCTAAGGCTGTTATTGCTATCAATTCGGCTGATGGTGAGATAAGAAGTGGACAAATCTCGGATCTTGATGGATATGATTACTACTTGTTGAAGTTTGGAAATGCTGATTTCAACTCTGCCGAACTAGAAATGACATACTACGATCTTGCCATCAAGGCTGGCATCAATATGATGCATTCTGAACTCTTGACGGTTGATGGCAGCAAGTACTTCATGACGCAGAGATTTGATAGAAAAGATGGGAAGAAGCTTCATACTCAAACTTTGGCGGCTATGTATCCTGAGGCAAATAGTTATGAGCAACTTATTTCTGTTTGCAGGTCGCTCCATTTGCCAGAGGCTGATTGTGAAGAGGTTTATAGAAGAATGATATTCAACGTGCTGGCAAACAATACTGATGATCACAACAAAAACTTCTCCTTCATGATGGATAGGATGGGTAATTGGCGGTTATCACCTGCTTATGATCTTACCTATATCCTCAATATGGGTGGAGTGCAGCCCAATCAAGACCACTGTATGTTTATCAGGTCCAAACTGCGTAATATTTCAAAAGAGGATGTCTTGCAATTTGCATTCGATAATGGTATTCGAAAGCCAGAGAGTATTATAGGTGATGTAAAGAATGCTTTGTTGCAATTTAGGACTGTGGCTGTAAAATATGCAGTGGATGAAAAATGGATAGGCAGAGTGGAGGCTACCATCCTTTCTCATCTGAAAGAATGGGGTGAGTATGAAGATGATAAACCGACGTTATCTGTAGAGATTAATGGTCATCAAGTGACTGATGTACATATAGAGCAAGCCTACAAGGGCAACTTTCATTTATGTGCAAAGATAGATGGCAGGGAAAAGAAGTTTGTGATAAGCAAAAACAAGAATGAGTTTTCCCTTATAGAGAGTCTCGGAATCGCTAATCTTACAGAGAAACAACTGTTGACTATGGTTGAAAAATTCCTATGTAAGTAAAGAAATATAAAGGTCGGTTGTGTCGTGAAGACACGACCGACCTTTTTGCATTTTTTTAATGATGAAAATATTCTCTTTCTCCTATGTGTCATTCTTGAAAGAGATTGTCTAGTGTGACTTCGCTGTTTACTATACTTGAATGGATGCCATTGGCAACACCAAATGTTGTGACAAAGGTATTTACCAATGATTTTGTGCAATGGGTTCGGTCTCTGAATAATTCCATCCTATTGCGCAGCTTTATCTCATAATCTGCTGAAATTTTGTATTGGGCTTGACTAAATTTCATCTCGCAGAGGTTGATGACTCGGTCGGCACGCTCTATGATGAGATCTATTTGTGCTCCTCTCTGATTCTTGGTTTTGTCTGCCTTGTCAAACCAAATGTAAGCCTCGCTAGCCACGCCACCAATATTCAATGCCTTGAGTATTTGGCTGATATGGAACAAACAGAGTAATTCGAAAGTTAAACCTTGCCATGCCTCAACACTGTGAGAGAGATAATGCTTGCTCCACCATTGCTCATCAAAGGAGTCGATATTGGGCTCTATATACTTTAAATAAAATAAGGTATAAAAGTCTGTCAACTTATATAGGCGGTTTTGCGTCTTCTTGCCATAATATCTGAACTTCATGATGAAGTCACATCTCTCCAGATTCTTTAATATCTGGCACAACTTCTTTCCGTCCAGTTCGGCTACTTTAGCAATTTCTGCATTTGTCATGCCGCCTTTATGATTAGCCAAGAGCCTGACCACCTTGATGTAATTGTCTGCATGAGTAAATAAGGCTCCATATAATTCGTCAAATTCTTGTCTTAGTGCCCCTCCCTTGTTAAAGCACAGGGCATCAACATTCTGTACAAGGCTAAGACTTGGATCTATTAAACTCAGATAAAAAGGAATGCCTCCAAAGAACATATAGCATTGGGCTATCTGGAAGCGATCCCAAGAGCATCCCCGCGATTTTAGGTATAGTTCTGTCTCATACAAAGTAAATGGGCGTAAATATATCTGGCAAGTGATGCGAGCATGCAGACCTCCTTGGTTTTCTATGAGCTTGTCTACCATCCATGATGTGGCAGAACCGCTAGCGATGAAAACTATATCGCGACGACGGGCTGCCCATCCATTCCAAAAGTTTTCAAATGCTGGGGTGAAGTCGGAACGCAAGGAATCTATCCAAGGCATTTCGTCTACAAAGATTATCTTTTTGCGGTCTTCTGGCAAGGATGACAGATATTCTTCCAAAACATCAAAGGCATCAAACCAATCTGATAATTTGCGAGCTGATGTCTCGCCCATGGCTTGTTTTAATGCTTTGGCAAAACTGCGCAATTGGGTGCGTTGGGGGAGATTGTGTCCTCCAACGAAAGTGAAGTCGTACTTCCGACCAAAGAATTCATCTACTAGATAAGTCTTGCCGACACGTCTTCTACCATAAACGATAACAAGTTCAGAGCGATCTGAGTCTATACAACGTTGAAGCTCTGCCTTTTCTTTATCTCGTCCGATTATTAAATCTGCTTTCATACTTCTAATGTTTTGGTTCGACTGCAAAATTACGATATTTTTCCTTAAAATGGCACGAAAACGCACTTTTTCTCACTTTTTTTTCGAGAAAAAGTGCGTTTTCGTGCCAAAATCTTTAATTTGGCTTCCCAGAGAAGGACGTGATGTATTAGGCTCATCTGTATATTTTTCCTCTGTTTTGACCAAACATTTGGGGAATCTGGAATATTTTGGGCAAAAACATTTGGGGAATCTGGAACATTTGTTTATTTGACTTTTCCTGATTTCCTCTTCAAATAGGTTTGATGGTGTATCATTTTCGTTATAATGTTGGCTATCAAACCTATTTGGTACTTCTCACAAAGTATTTGTTATACCACGCAAAGTCTTTTTCAGCCTTTTTTGTTACTTTTGCAAGCGGAAATGAGAAACATTTCTCGTTCCACGAATGAACAATTATTATCAATAAATTTAAAATTAAAAGCTTATGAAAAAGATTTTTACTTTGATTGCTGCTGCCTTGATGGCAGTTAACGTGAGTGCGGCTAACAAGGTGCTGAAGATTACTGGCACCGCTGACAAGGTTAATCCTTGGGACAGCCAGTGTTATATCAACCTTAAGAATCTAGAGAAGGGCAAGGCTTATGTCGTGAAGTTTGATGTGTACACTACAGCTGGTACCGAATTCAAAATCGGAACAGAGGCTATTGACGAGACTCAGACAGAGCATATGACGGAGTGGAATGCTTCTGCAGTGTTCAATTATACTGAGGAACTTACCTTGACTAATCAAAAGTCAGAGGCAGTAATAAACTTCCCTGGTAAGACCACGGTTACTTGTCACTCCCACTGTACTGCAAAGCCAGGAATGGAGATAGATCATACAAATGGTAATACCCAAAATTGTAATCCGGAAATTTTGAAGGATTATGAGTATGCAGCTACTGCACTCTTGCTGAATGTAGGAAAGATGCCTAAGGATGCAGTCATCTATATTGGTAGCATTAAGGTGTATGATGCAGATGGCAACCTCCTTTCAACAGAGGATTTTGATAATGCAACAGTTGGTGAGTATGATGCTACTAAGACTATTCACTATCCAGCTTGGCAGAATGCTGCTACATTTGAAATTGTAGAAGAGCCTACTACAGGCATTTCTAATATTGAGAGTGCAAATGTAGCTAAGGATGGCAAGTGCTTCAACCTCGCTGGTCAGCAGGTAGGTAAGAACTATAAGGGCGTTGTCATCAAGAATGGTAAAAAGATGGTTATCAAGTAATAGATGAGACGTTTTACAATGCTCGCATCGTACTATATATAATAATGTGTACGATGATGTAGAATCTATATAATATAAATATTAAACAAATGGTATAAAAAATCCCAGAATCGCTCTTCCAAGCAGTTCTGGGATTTATTATGGTGATATTTGTCATCAATATCTCCGCTATTATATTTTTTATGTATTGCTCAGATTCTTAATGATTTCCAAAGGTAGCTGGGTAGCTTTGGAAACCTGTTCGGCAGAAAGTCCCATTGCCAGCAATCGTTGTGCTGTTTCTGTGTTG
>OLNV01001140.1_pt1 | contig 18169 bp, 8 predicted proteins | sample 1672891 | NCBI WGS metagenome assembly OLNV01 (sample SAMEA3136734, study PRJEB25190) | human gut metagenome | biome: human gut; feature: human-associated habitat; material: faeces | place: Austria | collected 2013 | reverse complement strand
ATTTCTCGGTGGATGATTTGTCAGGTAAAGCCAAAGACAAGGTAGCTCTTCAAGAGCGTGTTGGCCTCCCAGTTCGTGAAGATGTTCCATTGATTGGTATTGTATCACGTTTGACAGACCAAAAAGGTTTCGATTTGGTGGTTAACGAACTTCACAATATTTTGCAACATGACGTCCAGATTGTTCTTTTGGGTACTGGTTACAGAGACTATGAGAATTCTTTCTCTTGGTTTGGTCATGCTTATCCAGAGAAAATGTCTGCCAACATTACCTTCAACCTAGAGTTGGCTCAACAAATTTATGCTGGTTGTGACATTTTCCTTATGCCTTCAGCTTTTGAACCATGTGGGCTCTCACAAATGATGTCTATGCGTTATGGTACCTTGCCAGTAGTTAGTGAGGTTGGTGGTCTTCGTGATACTGTTGAACCATACAACCCTGTGACAGGCTCAGGTACAGGCTTCTCATTTGGTAACTTTTCAGGTTACTGGATGGTTCAAATCCTTGAAAAAGCTCTCGATGTGTACAAAAATAATACTGATTCTTGGAAACAACTCCAGCACAATGCTATGACTCGTGATTTCTCATGGGATACAGCAAGTTTGGCATATGTTGATTTGTATAAACAATTAGTGTAATACAAAGGTAACTTTTCTCGAAAGGGAAAAGTTATTTTCATGTAAAAAAGTTTAAAAGCGCTGTAACTGCAGTTAGAAAAAACAAGATAGTCGACCAAATCTTGTTGCTAAAGCAAATGAGAGAGGCGCTCTAGAAGTATAATTCCCCCTTATCCTATTATTTACCCTATAAGATGTCTATCAAAGGTATAGAAGTATAAGAAAGGATTTCTATGCAATTCGAAAATTTAACAAAAGGACAATTTATCCGTGATTTTAAAGATACGCTCCACCAAGAACAGTTGATTAGAGTAGCTAAGGCTACACCAACCGAAATCTTCACAGCCTTGGCTGGTTTGATTCGTAAGTATTACACTGACACATGGATTGAACGTAAGCATGCACTTTCAGACAATCAAGAAAAGATTGCCTTCTACTTCTCAATCGAATTCCTTCCAGGTCGTATGTTGGAAACTAACCTCCTCAACCTAGGTATTCTTGACCTTGTTAAAGAAGGTTTCGCAGAACTTGATATCGACTTCCGAGAAGTAGTAGAAGCTGAGCATGACATGGCACTTGGTAATGGTGGTCTTGGTCGTTTGGCTGCTGCCTTCATGGATTCACTTGCGACTACTGGTTACCCAGGTTTTGGTAATGGTCTTCGTTACCGTTATGGACTTTTCAAACAACGTATTGTTGATGGTTATCAAGTTGAATTGCCAGATAGTTGGTTTGGCTCAACAGGGAATGTTTGGGAAATACGTAAAGACCATGATATCGTTGATGTGAAACTCTTCGGTGATGTTGTCCTTGAAAGCAATGAAGAAGGTCGCTTCATTCCAACTTATAAGAACGCTCAAGTTCTTCGCGCTGTGCCTTACGATGTGCCACAAATCGGTTATCAAAATGGTGTGATTAACAACCTTCGTCTTTGGGATGTTGAAATTCCTGAAGAATATGAGTTGGATTACCCAACATTGGAAGCTCGCCGTCGTGTGAAAGATATTACAGCCATTCTTTATCCCAACCTTAGTTCTCGAAACTTGCAACCGTCTTCTAGAATGTTATAATGACCTATAGGTATGAGCATCAAAAAGGAGGGAATTTTATGGCTTTACGTAGCCAATTAATTACCAAGGAGTTTCCAGACTTAGATAGGGTGGAGCGTCTAAACAATGAGGCCTTTCCAGAAGAAGAACGTATTCCTTTGAGTGAGTTCTTACAACTAGATGGTCGTGATGATTATCATTTCTTTGCCTTTTATGACGAGGATGATTTTGTTGGATTTGCCTCAGTTCTATACAATGCCAAAGTTTTTTATGTGAGTTTCTTTGCCATTGTCCCTCAAATGCGGAGTCATGGCTACGGAAGTGAGATTATTGATAAACTGGTAGAGTTTTATGGTCCATCTCGTTCTATGGTTTTAGAAGTTGAGCGTTTGGATGAACCCAATGACAATCCAGAACAACGAGCGGCGCGTTGGGATTTCTATAAGCGTAATGGTTTCAAGACGTCCAATGCTTTCTTGGAGTATGAGGGTTTGAGTTTTGAGATTCTCTATCGTGGAGATCACTTTGACGAAGAAGCCTACAGAGAGATATTTTATAAGCTTCAGGAAAATGCTTATTTTGACTTCAGTATTAAACATCGTTGCTTGAGTGATTTATAAAAAATTGAGTTAAACAGGTACTATTTGGCCTGTTTTTCATTTGTTTTCAGGCTTGACCAATCGTTTTCAGAATATTTTGTCGTCCTATGCTATAATGGAGGTACTATGAAGAAAGTAATTTTACAGTATTTGGCAAGTGCTCTGACTGTAATCCTCATACTTGGTCTTGTGGTTTTTGATCGGCATCGAAACCAATACTTGGTCACAAAGGTCAATGATCCCGAGATTTCCTATATTTATCAGGATTCTCTTGAAAATCTAGACAAACTGGCTCTGAGTCGAGCTGGGGTCATTCAATCCTATCAACTCGATCCCCTGTCAGTTAGGAAGGAAAACGGGAAGATTCGTCTAGCTCTCCATATTAATCATTCTTATGATATGCAGGTAAATCTTGTCCTTAAGGCCGATATTTATGGTGATTTATCCGTGGTTGAAGCGACTCCGTCAAAGGCTTTGAAACTGGCTTTGGAAGCTGAGACTTATCAGAAACGGTTGACCTTAATTTCGCAAAAGGTAGATGCTATTATAACTCGTGATCACTGGGATCAAGGTATTAAACCGGCCTATGTGGCTCAGGTCAGAAGTAAGATGAAGAAGACTTCTTTGAACCAGTTGGACAAGGTTCTGCAAAAAATCGATCAAGAAAGTAAGGAAGTGGGCTCAGATACCTATACAGACTTTTTCCAAGCTTCTAAACTGCCTAATCGTGACAAGCTCAATTTGGTTATGACTCACATGCAGGTTTATGTAGATAAGTATCAGTTCCTTCAATTAGGAAAGTCAGGTTATAAATTTTCCAAGACACTTGAGCCAACCAGCCCTTTTTACAGTTACTTCCGCGAAGCTATTATGGAGACTTATCAGACGGATTTAGGACTGGGCGAGGATGAGTTGGGCATCAAGCTCCACCTTTTTAGGTCGTGGATTGATAAGCAGTCAATGGACTATATTAGGGCCAACTACAAGGGCAAGACGGATTTAGACAAGCTTCTGGGCTACAGCAAGGACAAGAAGATTCATCTGGATTATACTACAGGTGCTTCCTATCATAATCGAAGTTTGGGAGACTTTACCTATCCAGAGAACATGAAAATTCAGCTACCTCAGACCAGTGTCATGGGATCTTACGGTGTCAGCAATTCCCGCTTTATTGAATTTATTGTCAATATGGATACAGGGAAATTTGTTTCTGAGTGGAATGTTTACAAGAAAAGGAAAGACGGTAGCATCGACTCTAATCCTAAGCATTACAAGATTGAAGATGGTGCTGACATTGCCGATACGGATTCTGCTAATTATGGGCTGTCTAAGGGCTTGAATGCTGACTTACCGGCCTATCTCAATAATAGCCATACCTATCTCGATGTTCGTCACCCTGCTGACAATGCGATTAGACGCAAGATGGTAAGGAAGTGGAAAAATGCCAAGAATGTCTTAAATGGTGGGCGCTATGCTGATATTGTTAAGAAAGGAGGCTTGAAAGACCTTGAAACATGGAGACAAGTTAAAGCTGAAGACCGGCTCCAGGTCTACAATGCTTACCTTGATTATATTCGTTCTAATCTTGTGCTCAATGGGTTTGACAGCTTTTACCAAGAAACCTACAAGCCCCAAGGTAGAGCCAAAAAAGACTGAGACCCTAGATAATGTTCTTATTGCTAAAAATTTCTATCGTGTAAGGGATGCTTATGCCATCAAGCTCTACGGGCAGGATGAAGGGATGTCCTTTGATGTGGCTGGCCAAAGACTTTTTGGATCAAACATTGCTATTAAGGATGGCCTGTTATATGGCTCCAGCCTTGGAGATTTGACCATTGAGGTTTATTTTCAGGGCGAGGTGTCCTACCTTTTAGAGGCTACCCAGAAGCTCCCAGTGGACAAAAATCGCATCAAGGCTAATCACTATAGTCAGGACATTGTTCTGCATAACGTTTGGTCTAGTCTGGAAGGTCAAGAAACCTCCAACAGTATCATCACTCAGTTTCAAGACAAGGACTTGCTTAAGTTGCGCATCAGCTACAACAAAGAGTTTCTTCCCACAAAGATTCAAGGCTTCTACAATAGTCAAACCTTTAATGGTTGGCGGGATCTATTTTACATAGATTATCCATATAGTGATCAGGAAGCCTTCAACCAGGCTCAAGATGCCTATATAGAGCATATCCAGTACATGGAAACGCATCCTGAGGAAGAAGCAGGAGAGTTTGGTTAATAAAGCAAAATCACCTTTATCTTGAGATAAAGGTGGTTTGTTTGTTCCTAAGAATTAGGTTTTAGGTTTGACTTGTGGCAACTTCTGGAAAAAGTTTGTCTAGGATTTTTGGAGTAATAGCTTGTCCAGGGCCTTCAGCACAGTAGGTGTGCATATACATCGAAGGGTTAAAGTTGAGCTCGATACAAGTGCAATGAGGTTTTTCCTTGCTAGCAGGCTGAGTTTTATCTGGAATGATGAGGTCAACCCCACAAGCCCAGGCCCCCATGCTAGTCGCCATAGCTGCAGCTAATTCTTGATAGGATGAATCCATAGTCTCAGTGACATCAATAGAGTCGCCACCTGTAGAGATGTTAGAGTTACGGCGGAGATTGACCTTTTTCCCTTCTGGGAGAATATCATCAGGTGTATAACCTTGCTGAGTCAACATCAATTGTTCGATGTCTCCTAGATCAATGATCTCCAGCGGTGATCGGTGATCACGGCCTCTCAATGGGTTGGCATTTTTCTGAGCGACTAATTCACGAATGGTGTGTTTGCCATCACCGACAACATTGGCAGCGACACGAAGGAGGACAGCTTCACAACGCCCATCTAGAATGAAGAAACGGTATTCGGTTCCTGGAATAAATTCTTCAACAAGGACAGCGGTATCTTCTGCGAAAGCAATTTCAAGGGCTTTTTGATAGTTGTCAAGACTAGCAGGTTCTTGGAAAATGGAAATTCCCAGACCAAAGTTGGTTGATTTTGGTTTGACTACAATTTGCTTGTCCTTGATAAGAGGATAATAAGCTAGACCTTGTTCCAGACTGGTAAATTCATCGCCAGCGGGAACAGGGAAACCAGCATCAGCCAGGATTTTTTTGGTCACGGTTTTATTAGCCATGGCAAGAGGTACTACATAGTTGTCTTTTGAGGTCATGTTACCATTTTTGACGTACTCAACATGATCTTTATGCCAGAGTTTAAGGAATTGATCCTGCTCATCTAGGATTTCAAAATGAATCCCTTTTTGAATGGCATCAAAGAGCAACATCTGAGTAGAAAGTTCCATCTCCTCATAACCCTTAAGAGCATAGTGGGCAGTCCAGTCATAATCGTGATAGGCAAGAGCCTTGTCGAGGGCAAAGTCAGCAAGGGACTTGTCTTTGATATGAGGAAGTAGTTGAGCAGCTAGTGTCTGACTAGGATCCGCAAAGGCATCTTTCACTTGTTTGACCAAACCTTGATGATAATCACCAAGCCCAAAATGTTGCACCAGTTGGTCCAGAGCTGTCGTAATGTTCTGAGTTTCAGCTTCAGAAGGTAGAGGTTCTAAAGGATGAGAGAGGGCAATTTTCTCATTTAGCGCGTGACCTTGAGTAAGAGCTTGGTCAACATTTTCAGGGGCATCTAGCCATAGGAAAGCTAAAAGGAGCAAGTGAACCGTATCCATGGTATCTTGGCTAATTCCGATACGCTCAAAGGGGTTAAGGTCGAAGTTACGGAATTCCAGGTAGGTGATTCCCTTGTCAAGGAAGGAGCGATTAACCTTTTGTCCGCGGAAACGAACAGCCGAGTAAAATTCCTTCTCCGCAATCAAATCACCTTGTTCGATATAGTTTTCGATGGCAGAGACATAGTCCTCTAGGCTTGAAAAGGATACTTGGATTTCTTCCTTATTGACATAACCATGGTCGCTGTTTCGGAAGGAACGCACGGGTTCTGGCACTTCTTGGTCGAAGAAGCCTTGCTCAGCAACAGGTGCAGCACCAAAGAGATAAGTAATCACCCAACGGTAGCGCAAATAGTTCTGAGCCAGCTTAAGGTAGAGGGCGTTTTTGAAAATAATCATGTCAGTCTGGTCACTTTCTTTGAATAGGGCCTCAACCAAATCCTCCCCTAGTTCCATATTATAGTGGATACCTGAGATAGCTTGTAGTTTAGTTCCGTATTTTTCGGCCAAATAGTTACGATAATGGCGTTCGAATTCATTTTCCAGTTGGGCGACTTGGATTTCTTGGGCCTTAATACGAGGAGGCATGGACAAGGGCCAGAGAAGTTCATCTTTACTGATGGAACGTCCAGCTACATCGGTAATGGCTCCAAGAAATCGACGAGCCTCAGTGGTAGATTTAGCGACTGGTGTGATGAGTTCCATCTGAAACTCACAAAAATCTGTTTGAATATAGGGATGGAAACTACGAGCCCCTAGACAGGAAGGGTGAGGCGTATGTGCTAATTTTCCCTGTCTATTGACACGAAGACTTTCGCGCTCAATTCCAAAATTAGCTTGGAGAATAGGACTGGTAGCCTCCAGTTTTTGAAATAGTTGGTTTATGGTCATAGAGTCACCTTTTCATCTAATGTTAGTGTTAGTCTATTATAAATAGGGACAGAAAACAAATTTCTGCTACGTTTAGTTGTAATTTACGAACATTTATGATAAGTTTGTGAAAAATGAGCAGGATTTAGAGCGATATTTTTATCAAATATCATAAAATATTTACAAATGTTAGTGAAATGATATTATGCTTGCAATTTTACTCAATTTAACCTATACTAATGACATATATATGAGAACGAAAAAATCCCTAGGGTCTGCCCTCAGGGGCTTTTGTATGCTCTCAAAAAGGGTCTAGCCGTTCTTTTATAAATAAAGCATGAGCAATAAGACTCTTGGTTTTAAGTTTCTCTCTGCCTAGAGCAGATGATATTTTTCGTCGTGGTAGGGCTCATCCGGAATCTATTTGCACTTGTTCGAATTGCTCGCGATTCGACAGTTCGCTCTGCCCAACAGTGATGCTTTCACCATGATGATATTCCTATAACTGCAGAAGCAGTTATAGGAAGCGGAGTTATCGAGACTTTGGCTCGATAACTAGTCATGGAACGACTGAGTCGGTCGCTGATGTCCGCCATCACTTAAGAAAGCATCAAAAAAGAAAAATATCAAAAAAACAATAAAAAACGGAGGTAATTATGTTTCAAACCCTGATCGCCCAGATAAAGGAATACAAGAAACCCTCAATCCTAGCGTCCCTCTTCATGACGCTAGAAGTTATGTTTGAGATTTCCATTCCCTTTGTTATGGCCAATCTTTTGGACAAAGGTGTCCAGCAATCTAACATGTCTAACATTTGGCTCTATGGTGGCCTCATGTTGGTCTGCGCCTTCCTGTCGCTTTTCTGTGGGATGCAGTCGGCACGCTATGCGGCCTTTGCCTCTGCTGGATTTGCCAAGAATCTACGTCAGGCTATTTTCAAAAAGGTTCAAAACTTCTCTTTTGAAAATATCGATAAGTTCTCAGCTGGTGGTCTGGTAACGCGTATGATGACTGATGTTACCAACGTTCAGAACTCTTATCAAATGATTATCCGCATCTGTGTGCGTGCCCCACTCAACCTGATTTTCGCCATTACTGCTAGTTTCCTCATCAATGGTCAGATGGCTTGGATTTTCGTTGGCGTAACACTCTTCCTTGGTCTGGTTTTGGCCATTATTACCAAAATCGTATATCCTCTATTTACTCAAGTATTTGAGGCTTATGACAACCTTAACAACAGTATCAAGGAAAATATCACCAACATGCGTGTGGTGAAATCCTACGTTAAGGAACAGGAAGAGACAGATAAGTTCAAGAAGGCCTCACGTCGTATTTACAAAATGTTTATGCGTGCCATTCGTGTAGTTATCATATCTAATCCAGCCATGATGTTGTCTATGTACGCGTCATTCCTCATGATTTCCTGGTTTGGTGCCCATCTCATCGTTGGTGGTAGCTTAACTACAGGGGAATTGACTTCGATGTTCAGTTACACCATGACCATCCTTATGTCACTCATGATGTTCATGATGATCTTTGTCATGTTGTCTATCTCTATGGCCTCTGTAGAGCGTATCAATGAAGTGCTTAACACTGATTCAACCATTGTTTCACCTGAAAATGGTTTAACAGAAGTTGCAGATGGTTCTATCAGTTTTGATCATGTGGATTTCTCATACACGGATGAAAATGGTGACAAGACCCATGTCCTCAAAGATATCACTTTGGATATTAAGTCTGGTGAAGTTATTGGTATTCTTGGTGGAACGGGTTCGGGTAAATCAAGCTTGGTTCAGCTTATTCCTCGCCTTTATGATGTGGAATCAGGTCAAGTTAAGGTTGCTGGTCACGATGTTAAGGATTATGATTTGGATAGCTTGCGTAAGCAAGTTGCCATGGTTCTTCAAACCAATGTCCTTTTTTCAGGAACCATTAAGGAAAATATGCGTTGGGGAAATAAACAGGCGACAGATGAGGAAATCATTGAAGCTTGTAAGATTGCCCAAGCTGATGAATTTATCCAAGAGTTTAAGGATGGCTATAACACCAAGATTGAACGTGGTGGAGCCAATGTCTCAGGGGGACAACGTCAACGTCTTTGTATCGCACGTGCCCTCCTCATGAATCCGAAAATTTTGATTTTGGATGATTCGACCTCGGCAGTTGATACTAAGACAGATAGTTTGATTCGTCAAGGTTTTACGTCAAGTCTTAAGGAAACGACTAAAATCATTATTGGTCAACGGATTTCATCTATTCAAGATGCGGACCGTATCGTTGTTATGGATGACGGTCGTATCGATGCTATTGGTACGCATGACGACTTGGTGGCTAATAATGCCATCTATCGTGAGGTTTACAAGATGCAAACACAAGGGAAAGGAGTAGCAGATGCAGAATAAGAAAAAAGCCAGCTGGGGCTCACTAGCACGACTGCTACGCTTTTTGTGGCAAGACTACAAGCTTTCACTTAGTATCTCTTTTGTCCTTATCGTTGTAGCTTCTTTGGCAACGGTTAATTTGACGGCTTCAATTCAGTCCTTGGTGGACGTTTACGTTCAACCCATGCTCAAATCGGATAGCCATGACTTTGGGCCATTGTTACGTTTCTTGACTTCAGTTGGGGTCTTTTGTCTTATCGGTGTGGTTGCCAACTATGTGGCTTCCCTCCTCATGGCGACGATTTCACAAGATTCCCTACGTTCCCTTCGTAATCAGCTCTTTGCTCGTATGCAAAAGCTCCCTGTTCGTTACTTTGACACTCATAAACACGGTGACATCATGTCAATCTATACAAACGACATTGATGCCCTCCGTCAGGCCATTGAACAATCTATTCCACAGTTGCTACAAACAGCCATTACCATTATCGGTGTGACAGTAACCATGCTTACCGTGAGTCCTCTCCTTTTTATCGTGGTTCTGGTCATGGTAGGTATCATGTTTATGGTTATTAAAAATGTATCCGCCAAATCAGGCCGTTACTTCGGTGAACAACAAAAGAACCTAGGGATTGAGAATGGTTTTATCGAAGAAATGATGTCAGGTCAAAAGGTAGTTAAAGCTTTTGTTCATGAAGAAGAAAGTATGGCTGACTTTGATAAGATTAATGAACAACTTTTCCAATCATCATACTTGGCCAATCGCTATGCTAATGTTCTCATGCCCATTCTTGGGAACTTAGGAAATGTTTCCTTTGTTTTGACTGCCTTGGTTGGTGGGGTCTTTGCCCTCAATGGTGTGGGTGGCTTGACTATCGGTGGTCTCATGGCCTTCCTGCAATTGAACCGCTCCTTCAATGGTCCTATTACTCAGGTGTCTCAACAACTTAACTTTGTTCTTATGGCACTTGCTGGTGCAGACCGTATCTTTGACCTGTTGGATGAAGCAGAAGAAGTTGACCAAGGTAAGGTCACTTTGGTCAATTACGAATTGGTAGACGGTCAGATGGTCGTGACAGACAAGAAAACCAATCTTTGGGCTTGGAAACACCCCCGCCCAAATGGCGACTACGAGTTGGCCGAGTTGGTCGGAAATGTGGTCTTCCAAGACGTTGATTTCTCTTACGATGGTAAGAAACAAATCCTTCATGACGTTAATCTTTATGCAGACAAGGGACAAAAGGTTGCCTTTGTTGGTGCGACGGGTGCAGGTAAGACGACGATTACTAACTTGATCAATCGTTTCTACGACATCCAATCTGGTGTGATTACTTATGATGGTATCGATGTGAAGCTGATTGAAAAAGATTCTCTTCGTCGATCACTTGGTATCGTACTTCAAGATACACATCTCTTCACAGGGACTATCGCTGAAAATATTGCCTACGGCCGTGCGGATGCGACTCGCGAGGAAATTCTTGAAGCTGCTCGTATTGCTAACGTGGATTCCTTTGTGGAACATTTGGACAATGGTTACGACACTGTTCTTACAGATGATGGCGCAGGCTTGTCTAACGGACAACGTCAGCTGATTGCCATTGCGCGTGCTGCTCTTGCCAATGCACCGGTTCTCATCCTTGATGAAGCGACATCTTCGATTGACTCTCGTACTGAAAAAATGGTACAAGAGGGGATGGACCGACTTATGGAAGGACGTACGGTCTTCGTTATCGCCCACCGTCTTTCAACCATCGTTAACTCTGACGTTATCATGGTTATGGATCATGGACGTATCATTGAACGTGGTGACCATGACAGCCTTATGGAACAAGGTGGTACCTACTATCGGCTCTATACTGGTGGTCTTGAAATTGATTAACATTAAAAGAACTCAGGTTTTGCCTGAGTTCTTTGCATATGAAGAAAAGGTTTCTTTTGAGACTTTTCTTATAAAAACGACAGATTTGCTCTCTTAAATCTCAACTTCTTCTATACCGTGTGCGTCCAGGCGATGTATCTTTTAGCAAACTTGTCTGAGGTAGTTGACATCATGTGATGCTATAAGAATTGTACCTGGATAGCTCTCGAAGAGCTGTCGGACTTGGGGTTGTGAGATGTGTAAGAAATTTTTGGTTGGTTCATCTAAGATTAGGAGTTGAGGGCTTTCTAAGACTACATGCAGTAGGATTAGTTTTCCTTTTTGCCCACCAGATAGGTCAGCAATTGAAGGTACTGCACCCATAAAATGAGACACAAGAAAACACTCTTGTTGAATTCTGGTAAACTAGAAACAGGAGTGTTTTGTTATGGTCAAAAAAGCATATTCAGTAGAAACTAAGCTAGCCTGTATCGAATGATTCTATTCTGTTCTCAAATCTGAAACCTTCCATCTCTATAAGTGAAGAAACCTAACTAAAGATAGTATAATAGATATTGTTAAAAATTACATCATATTTTATAATGAAACTAGAATTCAACAGAAATTAAATGACCAATCTCCTGCAGAGTACAGAAAGATGGTCGCATAAGAGGTTTTTTCTTGTCCCATTATTGGGGTGCAGTGCCAGTAGTGGGGCTTTTTTGTGTCTATTGAAAGATGATCTTCACTTACATTAAAGTATTAGATAAAAAGTAAAATAAAAGAGATTAAGTCAATTGTTTTATTTTTGGATTGTTAGTAGTTTGAATTTCAAGAGAATATTTTTACAAATGTTAGAGTCTTTGTAGTTATTTACATGAAAAGGTTTTAGATGTTTTCATGAAAGAAAAGTATGGTCGCTAAACAATTATTTATATTGATTAAAAATTAGAGAAAATACTTGCCTAAACATTAAAAAAAGGATATGATAGACCTCTGAAGAAGGTTAATAGATGCATAAAGTGCGTGTTTATCCGATAATGTCTTTATTTTTGACGTGCCTTTAAGGTACAATGATTAACAAATAGGAAGTTTATGAATGAAACAAGCAAATCATGTTGTTGAAAAAGTGACAAAATACGCTATTCGTAAGTTGTCAGTTGGTGTTGGACCGGCTGCTATTGGAACATTCTTAATAGCAGGTGGTCTTTTCGTGTCTAAGCCAGTTTCGGCGGATCAGGTTACTACGGATTCATCGATACATCTGGCCTATGTTACTGAAAATGAATTGACAGCCGAAGAGCAAAAGCAAGTGGTTCATGCTATTCCAAAGGCATATCAAAATGATGATACTTTTTATCTGGTTTATAAACGTAAGGGAGACAGTCAAGCTACTCTTCCTAAGACAGGCAGTTCTGACTGGGCGGCAACAGGTTTAGGACTGACGACAGCAACTTTGGCTGTGCTCCTATTTTCAAAAAAACATCGTAAAAAGATTATTGGATTGGTCTTGATTGGAGCAGCTGGGCAAAGCTTACTTATCCCTCTTGAGGTTCTTGCTTTGCAAAATAAGGAGTTGCAGGCTTATAATCGGAATCTAGCTGTCTCAGATGAGGCGGACCTAGCTAAGGGTGTTATTACCATTGATGGTTATGAGTATGTCGGTTATCTGCGTTACTCATCTAAGCCTGAGCTTGAACAACCTTTGGAGAATGCTTTGAAAGGACTTGAGCCATCAAGAGAAGATAGAAACACAGAAAGCCGGTATGAAATAGATAAAGAAATAAGTTGGGAAAAAGGAACTCAGGAAGCGGGTCACGAAGGTGAAGTTCTTGTTCAACCAGCAGTCCCAGAGTACACTGACCCAATCAGTGTTAATGGCACACAAGAATCAGGTCACGAAGGTGAAGTTCTTGTTCAACCAGCAGTCCCAGAGTACACTGGATCGATCAGTACTGATGGCACACAAGAATCCGGTCATGAAGGCAAATCTCTTGTCCAACCAGCAGTCCCAGAGTATACGGACTCAATCAGTGCTAATGGCACACAAGAATCCGGTCATGAAGGTGAATCTCTTGTTCAACCGGAATCTCCAGAGTATACAGGTCCAATTAGTGCTAACGGAACACAAGAATCAGGTCATGAAGGTGAATCTCTTGTTCAACCGGAATCCCCAGAGTATACAGGTCCAATTAGTGCTAATGGCACGCAAGAAGTAGGTCACGAAGGGGAATCTCTTGTTCAACCAGCAACCCCAGAGTACACTGGATCGATCAGTGCTAATGGCACGCAAGAATCAGGTCATGAAGGTGAGGCCACTGTTCAACCGGAATCCCCAGAGTATACAGACAACCTTGAAGCTAAAGGGACTCAAGAACCAGGCAACGAAGGTGAGGCTCTTGTCCAAGCTGAGAATCCTGTTCATACCCCAGTTGTCGGAAGTATCACAGAGACTGAAACGCAAGCCATTGATTATCCTATCGAAGTTATTACTGATGATAACAAATATGTGGATGAAGAAGTTGTTGATCAAGAGGGCCAAAAAGGTAGCCAAGAAATCCATAAAGTTTACCAAACCATTGATGGTGTTAAGATTGGTGAGCCGACTATTGTGTCAGGTAAGGTTATTGAGGTGCCACAACCTAGAAAAATCCGTCGTGGCAGCAAGCCTCTAGATGGGACAACGACTGAAGAGTCTATTGTAGAGCTTCCATTTAAAGAAATTGTCCAAGAAGATGATACACTTGAGAAAGGCGTTGTGCAGGTTGTCCAAGAAGGACAAAAAGGACAAAATAAAATTACCAAGATTTATAAGACCTTTAAGGGTAGTAAGACTGCTGAAGAACCAACTGTTACTGAAACAGTGCTAGTTCCTGCCCGAGATCGTATCGTTCGAAAAGGTACTAAGATATCTGAAAAACCAGTTCTTACACTGACACAGGTTGACAAGGATGACTTGGGTCGCAGTGCTAAACTTAGCTACAACTTGACTAATCCAGGTTCAGCAGCTATCACGACTATTAAAGCGGTCCTTAAGCAAGATGGACAAGTTGTCCAAACGCTTGATGTTCCTAGCACGACTTTGACTGCTGACTTAACCAACTTAGCCTATTACAAGCCTTATACCCTTACGACAACCATGACCTTTGATCGTGGCAACGGTGAGGAGAGTCAGGTTTTGGCAGACCAAACTATCCAACTGGATCTCAAGAAGGTTGAGCTTAAAGATTTTGCACGTACAGATTTGATTAAGTATGACAATCAAACAGAAGTGGATGAGACTCGTCTGACAGCTGTACCTCAGGATCTCACGAATTACTACTTGAAGATGACTTCTGCGGATCAGAAGACCACTTACTTGGCAGTGAAAGCCATCGAAGAAACAACAGTTGATGGCAAGGCGGTTTATAAGGTAACTGCAGAAGCGGATAATTTGGTGCAACGTGATGCCCAAAACCATTTTGCGAAGACTTATAGCTATTACATTGAGAAACCGAAGGCCAGTCAAGCCAATGTTTACTATGATTTTGCTGAGTTGGTCAATGCCATTCAGGCTAATCCATCAGGTGAGTTTAGACTTGGCCAAAGCATGAGTGCTCGCCATGTCGTTCCAAATGGCAAGTCATATATCACGACTGAATTTACTGGTAAGTTGCTCAGTGATGGTGACAAACGCTTTGCCATCTATGATTTGGAGCATCCATTGTTTAATGTCATCAATGGGGGAACTATCAAGAATATCAACTTTGAAAATGTAGATATCAATCGCCCTGGTCAGAATCAAATAGCGACAGTTGGATTTAACCTTAAAAACAAAGGTCTGATTGAAGATGTTAAGGTGACTGGTTCGGTGACTGGTAACAATGACGTGGCAGGTATCGTCAATAAGATTGATGAAGATGGCAAAATTGAAAATGTCGCCTTTGTCGGTAAGATTAACTCTGTCGGTAATAACTCGACAGTTGGTGGGATTGCTGGTTCAAACTACATGGGATTCGTTAATAGAGCCTATGTGGATGCGACTATTACAGCTCAAAATGCCAATGCAAGTATGCTGGTGCCATTTGTTACTTACATGCTCAACAGTTGGAAATCAGGAACTAAGGCAAAAGTGACCAATTCAGTGGCTAAAGGTGTTCTTGATGTTAAAAACACAAGAAATGTTGGTGGTATTGTTGCCAAGACATGGCCTTACGGTGCTGTTCAAGACAACGTGACCTATGCCAAGGTTATCAAAGGTCAAGAGATTTTTGCTTCTAACGATGTCAATGATGAAGATGGTGGTCCGTACATCAAAGACCTCTTTGGTGTTATCGGTTACAGCTCCGCCGAAGATGGCACTGGTAAAGATACCAAGAGTCCTAAAAAACTCAAACATTTGACTAAGGAAGAAGCCGGCAAGCGTGTTGAAGGTTACAAGATTACAGCTGATACATTTGTTAGCGAGCCTTACGAGTTAAATACTCTTAACAATGTTTCTAGTCAAGCAGATTTTGCCAATATTCAAGACTATAAGCCAGAATACAAGCAGGCTTACAAGAATATTGAGAAATTCCAGCCGTTCTATAACAAGGATTATATTGTCTATCAAGCCAATAAACTGGCCAAAGACCACAACTTGAATACCAAAGAGGTGCTCTCAGTGACACCGATGAAAGACAGTAATTTTGTCACAGACTTAAGCGATGCTAACAAGATTATTGTTCACTATGCTGATGGTAGCAAAGACTACTTCAAGCTTTCAGAGAGTTCAGAAGGGTTGAGCAACGTTAAGGAATATACTGTTTCTGATTTGGGTATTATGTACACTCCAAATATTGTTCAAAAAGACCATTCAAGCCTTATCAATGGAATCGTTGATATCTTGAAACCAATTGAATTGCAGTCTGACCCAATTTACCAAAAACTTGGTCGTACAGGTCCAAATAAGGTCAATGCTATCAAGAACCTCTTCTTGGAAGAAAGCTTTGACGCTGTTAAGACTAATTTGACGAACCTTGTGACTAAGCTGGTTCAAAATGAAGACCATCAACTTAATCAATCATCTGCTGCCCAACAAATGATTCTTGACAAGGTCGAGAAAAATAAAGCAGCCCTCTTGCTAGGCTTGACCTACTTGAATCGTTATTACGGTGTGAAGTTTGATGATGTTAATATCAAAGAAATCATGCTCTTCAAACCAGATTTCTATGGTAAAAATGTGGATGTCCTAGACCGTTTGATTGAAATTGGATCTAAGGAGAATAATATCAGTGGTTCAAGAACCTACGATGCCTTTGGTGAAGTTCTCGCCAAATATACTAAATCTGGAGATTTAAACGACTTCCTTAATTACAACCGAAAACTCTTTACCACTATCGACAATATGAATGATTGGTTCATCGATGCCACTAAGGACAAGGTTTATGTTGTAGAGAAAGCTTCACAAAACGAAGGTGTTGGCGAGCACAAGTATCGTGCTTACGATAACTTAACACGTGGTCTACACAGAAAAATGATTCTACCATTATTGAATCTTGATAAGACAGAGATGTTCTTGATTTCAACCTATGACACCATGTCTTATGGAACAGCTAACAAGTACAATACTACTCTTGAAAAACTGAAACCTGAGATTGATCTAGCTGCCCAACGTCAAATCAACTACCTTGATTTCTGGCATAGATTGGCTACAGACAAAGTTAAAAACAGGTTGTTCAAAGATATTGTCAATCCTGTCTGGGAAGGTTTCTATGTCTGGGGTCATGGTTGGCCAGGTTGGCCAGAGCGTTACGGCCAATTCAAGAACAGTACGGAAGTCTATGCGCCAATTCGTGAAATCTATGGTCCAGTTGGTGAGTATTATGGAGACAATGGAGCCATGGCTGGTGCCTATGCTGCTATCTATGACAATCCATATGATAATCGTGCCAAGGTTACTTACGTCATGTCTAACATGATTAGTGAGTACGGTGCTTCGGCCTTCACGCATGAAACGACCCACCTCAATGACCGTATTGCCTACTTTGGAGATTATGGTCGTCGTGAAGGAACAGACGTTGAAGCTTATGCCCAAGGTCTTCTTCAATCACCAGCTACTCAGGGGCATCAAGGTGGATACGGTGCCTTAGGACTGAACATGGCCTTTGAAAGAGAAAACGACGGTAATCAGTGGTACAACACTAATCCAAACAAGTTGAACTCACGTGAAGCCATCGACCGTTACATGAAGGGTTACAACGATACCCTCATGCTTCTTGACTCACTTGAAGGGGAAGCAGTCCTCAGTCAAGGAAATCAGGACCTCAATAACGCATGGTTCAAGAAGGTAGATAAACAGTTACGAGGTAACAGTAAAAATCAATACGACCAGGTTCGTTCTCTAAGTGATAGTGAAAAGGCTATTAACTTGACTTCTATTGATGACCTTGTAGATAATAACTTTATGACCAATCGTGGTCCTGGGAATGGTGTCTATAAACCAGATGATTTCTCTTCTGCCTATGTCAATGTCCCTATGATGTCTGCTATTTATGGTGGTAATACCAGTGAGGGATCTCCAGGAGCTATGTCCTTCAAGCATAACACCTTCAGACTCTGGGGTTACTATGGCTATGAAAAAGGCTTCCTAGGTTATGCAACTAACAAGTATAAAAAAGAAGCAAAAGCGGCTGGTAAGGACACCCTTGGAGACGACTTTATCATTAGCAAGATTTCTGATGGTCAGTTCAACTTACTAGAAGACTTCAAGAAGGCCTATTTCAAAGAAGTGAAAGACAAATCATCACATGGTTTGACGACAGTTGCAATTGACGGCACAACAGTAAGCTCTTACGATGATTTATTAGCCTTGTTTAAAGCTGCAGTAGCAAAAGATGCTGCAACTATTAAAACAGATAATAAGGGGAATAAATCTGTGTCAACAAGTCATACGACGAAACTCAAAGAAGCTGTCTATAAGAAACTCCTACAAGAGACAGATAGTTTCACAAGTTCTATTTTCAAATAATAGATGAAAGAATTCCCTTTGGCGAAAATGAATTGCACCCCAAAAAGTTAGACAGAAAAGATCTAACTTTTGGGGTGCTTTTATTTATGTGACTTTAAGTCCGTTTCGCTCCGAAGGTGCGAAACAGATAAACCACCCG
>OLNV01001139.1_pt1 | contig 18171 bp, 15 predicted proteins | sample 1672891 | NCBI WGS metagenome assembly OLNV01 (sample SAMEA3136734, study PRJEB25190) | human gut metagenome | biome: human gut; feature: human-associated habitat; material: faeces | place: Austria | collected 2013 | reverse complement strand
TTGCGGTTGAAATCCTCAAAGATACTGATGTTGAAGTGAAACCTGTTGATTCAAGCCAATTCCCTGCTAAAGCTAAACGCCCACTTAATTCAACAATGAGTTTGGCTAAGGCTAAGGCAACAGGGTTTGTCATCCCAACATGGCAAGATGCTTTGAGAGAGTTTTACAAACAAGAAGTGAAATAAGAATATGGGAAAAGTACTATTGTTTGGTTTATTAGTGGTTATTTTGGTAGTTTTCTATAGCCTTGGATAGTGCGATGAAAATAGTGGTACCAGAAGGGAAACTGTAAATAGAAATTTCTGACATTATCCAATTTTGGCAAAGAATATTTCGCAATAGTATTCAGTCCCTTGGTTGTATTATATAATTCAGAAGCAGATTATTTATAATTAGTGTTATTTGTTCTAAAAGAATATAGTTATCAAACTTTTTTGAAGAGGTCTTTAAGACCTCTTTTTTAGGAGGTGAAATGAATTGTTAGTGGGATTTTCACTTTTTAAAAAATCTATAGTATAATAAAGGGAAAAATCATTTTTGTAGGAGAAATAATGAGTTCAGAAAAAGGCACTTTAGTGAAGAATGTAGATGACCCAAAATTCATTTCAGAGATAATAGATAATAAAATTTCTATAAAGGAGAATTATATCTGGAATATGTTGGGAACTATCTCTTCTTCTTTAATTTCAGTTATTCTCTTGCTCTTAGCTTCTAGACTTCTTGATTCTCAAAATTCAGATATTTTTAGCATTGCATACGCACTAAGTCAGCAGTTCTTTATTTTGGGATATTTCCAGATACGTAATATGCAGTCTACAGATGTTCAAGAAAGGCACTCATTTGTTTCCTATCATAATACACGTATAGTAACAGTTATTATGATGTTATTAACCTCTCTTGGATATATTTTTGTGCAAGGATATAGTTTTTATAAAGCAGTAATTATCTTACTCCTAGTGTTGTATCGAGCAATCGATGCTTATTCAGATGTTTTTCAGGGTTATTTTCAACAACAAAACAGATCAGATTTAGCTGGAAAAGTTCAGTTTTATCGTAGTTGGATTTCTATATTAGTCTTTGGATTAAGCTTGATTTTAGCAAAATCACTAATGATTTCAAGTACTATTATTTGTTTGATAAATCTATTTCTTACAGTTGTCCTAGATTATAGAATCTCTACTAGAAACTTTGAAATTAATTTTTATCCATCAATATTTAAAGATAACCGTAATATTATCTCTATATTAAAAGAAGCATTTCCCTTATTTCTAAATGGTTTTTTGATTACTTATGTCTACAATGAAGCTAAGATTGATATTGATTCTCTCTTGTCTCAGGGGTTATTTTCAAATGGTATTCAACGAGACTTTAATGTATTGTTTATGCCCGTCTTTGTTTTATCCCTCTTATTTTTCGTTTTAAGACCTTTAACTACACAGCTATCAATCTATTGGTATGAACAGAAATATAATCTGTTTTATAAGCAGGTTTATCTTTTATTTGCAACTATGACTGTTTTAGGCATAATTATTATAGGTCTAGGCTATCTAATTGGTACAGAGATTCTAGGTTTTATTTATGGAACGTCATTGGTAGAATATAAAGTGCCTTTTGTGATTCTCCTTATTGGAGGAATCCTAAATGTATTAGCACTTGTTATTGATATAGTTATGACAATTTTTAGAAAACAAACATATCTTGTGATTGCATATATTACTAGCTTTATTGTAGCTAAATTTATCACAATGCCGTTTGTAAAGGGAGAGGGGATTATGGGTGCATCAATGTCATTCTTGATTTCAATGATTATCTTTTTTTGCACTAGCATAATAATTTATATTTGGGTAAATAATAACAATAAAAGAAAGAGAAGTTAATGAATATTTTATTTACGTTAAATAACGCTTTTGTTCCTCAAGCTGCAACATGTATGTGTTCAATTTTTGAAAATAATAAGTCTATGAGTGAAATCAATATTTATTTGATTGCTTCGAATATTTCTATTGATAATAAGCAAAAATTAATTAATTTTGCTGAAAGGTACGGTCGCAAAGTACACCTGATTAATTTAGGAGAAATCTCAGACCTTATAGATTTTGATTTTGATACCAATGGATGGTCTTCAATTGTATTAGCTAGATTATTCCTTGATAAATTGCTTCCTGACGATATCAATCGAATTTTATATTTGGATGGAGATACTCTCGTACTAAAAGATATTTCTAATTTTTATAACATTGATCTTGGCGATAAAGTTTTAGGGATGTGTCCTGAGCCTACTGTTGATAAAGAAAGAAGGAAATTCTTAGCTTTAGGAGAGGTTCCATATCATAACTCAGGAGTATTATTGATTGATTTAAAAAGATGGAGGAGGGAAGAAATCGGTAAAAAAGTTATTGATTTTTATAAACTGCACGATGGAAAACTTTTTGCTCCAGATCAAGATGCGTTAAATGGTGCCCTTAATAAGGATATAGCAACGTTATCAATTTCATATAACTATTTCAATATTTATGATACTTACCCTTACAGAATTTTAAAACAATTAAGTTTTCCTTCAGACTTTATTTCCAAAAATGAATTTTTAGAAATAAAAAAATCACCTTCAATTATCCACTATTTAGGAGAGGAACGCCCTTGGCGTAAAGGAAATACACATAGGTTTGCCAAGCAATATCTTGATTATCAGAAACGAACACCTTGGTCTGAAACGCCTATGGAAACTGGTTGGGAATTATACTTTATTTGTTTTAGGATTTTTAATATAGTTATGAAACCTTTTCCAATGTTACGTTATAAGATAATTAACTCACTTATACCAACATTCATGAAATATCGAAAAAAACAACTTCAAAAGAATAAGAAATAGTTGTAATGAATAAAGAAAGAAAATAATAAATGAGAGTTTTAATGATAATTCCTGCCTACAATGAGGAGGAAAGTATTTTCGACACGGTAACAAGTATCTTGAATTACCGCAAGAAAGTTGATTTTGATTTGGATTATGTGGTTATCAATGATGGATCAACAGATAAGACAAAACAAATTCTGGAAGATAATCGTTTTAATGCGGTTAATCTCGTGATGAATCTTGGGATTGGTGGTGCGGTTCAAACAGGATACAAATATGCACTAGATCATGACTATGATGTAGCAGTTCAATTTGATGGAGATGGCCAGCATGACATTGAATCCTTGTCAGATTTGCTAGAGCCAATTCGAAAAAATGAAGCAGATTTAGTTATTGGTTCTCGTTTTGTTGGTGATGTTAAGTCGGAATTTCAAACAACTTTTATGAGGCGCTTCGGAATTAGTGTTATTTCCAACCTTATCAAATGGACAACTGGACAAAGAGTTTTAGATACAACTTCGGGGTACCGTTTGGCTGATAAAGATGTTATTAAACAGTTCGCTAAGCGTTATCCAATCAAATATCCAGAACCAGAGACTATTGTTCATATTTTGAAACGTAAATATCGAGTTGTTGAGCAACCAGCGAATATGTTTGAACGTACTGGTGGCGTTTCTTCCATTACGCCCATCAAATCTATTCGATATATGCTTGAAGTGTGTTCGTCGATTGTTATTGCAGCCTTTATGAGGGAGAGTGAATAATGTCAGTTTTATCTATTGTGATGTTGGTAGCTTCCATCTTTTTCCTTTATCTAGTCATTAGAAATATTAATAAGAATAATATCTTATTTGAACAGGCTTTCATGTGGATTGTCATCAGTCTGGTAATGATTGTTATTTCTATTTTTGATGTTATTCCTGGTTATTTTGCTAGGTTACTTGGATTTGAATTGACATCGAATTTTTTGATGTCGCTAGCTATTTTTTTCTTGTTAGTGATCGCTTTTTTACAAACTATGACTTTATCAAAACAAAAAGAACAGATAAAGCATTTGGTTCAGGAATTATCTATTCTCAAAAGTCATGTAGAAGAGAAAGAGGAAAAGAATGAAAGATAATCATACTTGGGTGATTTGCGCTTATGGAGAAAGTGATTATCTAGAGGCTTGTATTCAATCTTTGAAAAATCAAACTCTCCAATCACAAATTATCTGTTATAGTTCAACACCACTTGATTCGATTAAGGACCTTTGTCAGCGTTATGCTATCCCATTTTATACGAAACAAGGTGGAGGAATTGGCAAGGATTGGAATAACGCCATCTCTTTTGTAGAAACGAAATATGCTACCATCGCCCATCAGGATGACTATTATGAGCCAAGTTATGCAGAAAAAGTATTGTCCAAGATGGATAAGTGTAGTGATGTTCTAATCGGATATTCTGATTATTTTGAAGAAAAAAATGGTCTAAAGATTCCTGCTAACACCAATCTAAAGATTAAAACCTTAATGCTAAAAACAATGAATCTTTTTCCTAGCAGTCATTTTTGGCGTAATCGTGTAATGGCTTTTGGGAATCCCATTTGTTGTCCAGCTGTCACCTACAATCTTGAAAAATTGAAGAATTTCTATTTTGATGAGGAAATGAAGGTTAGCCTTGACTGGTATGCTTGGTATAAGATTAGTGAATACCAGGGACGTTTTGTCTATATATCAGATAAGTTAATGTGTCACCGAATTCATGAGGAATCTGAGACTTCTAAGACAATTGCTGATAATACTCGTAGTCAAGAAGATTTGTATATGTATCAACTCTTTTGGCCAAAATGGATAGCAAATCTCTTAATGAAACAGTATGTGAAGAGTCAGAAGACGAATGGATAGTGTACAAAAAAATTATAAAGCAGAATCATTTCTGCTTTTTTTGTTGCTCAATAGCAAGAGGACTTTTTCTTTTTTGTATAAACTATAGTATAATTAAGGTGGTATGCACTTTCAAAGATTACTACTTCAGTCAATCTTTGAAGCTTACTAATATTAGTAATTTTCAGGTACTAATTGATATTTTGTTAAACAAAATGGATGGAAAAATGAATAATTTAATCTCAGTGGTTGTGACTTGTTACAATCATGAAAAGTATATTGAGCAGTGTCTGCGAAGTGTTTTTAATCAGACCTATACTAATATCGAATTAATCGTTTTGGATGATGGTTCGACGGATAGTTCAACTCAAATTATCCAAGAGGTTTTGAAGGATTCACCTTTTGAGACAAGATTTGAAACTCATGAAAACCTTGGGGTAGTAAAGAATCGAAATTTAGGATTAGAGCTTATAAGAGGTGACTATTTGCTATTTGTAGATAGTGATAACTACCTCGATGCGGATTATGTGGAACAGTTGTACAGTAAGTTGACGGAAACAAATGCTGATATTGCGTACTGTGATCTTTTTAATCCAGAAAAAGAAGAGTTCTACCTTAAAAGCCGTGAATTTGACCTAACTGCCTTTCTAAATGCTAGTTTTATTGATAACTGTTCTTTAATTCGTAGAAGTATTATTGGAAATGCTCGTTATGATGAGATGTTAAATCGTAAAAAGCTTGAAGATTATGACTTTTTATTGAACTTAATCATTAATAACGGTGCTAAAGCGGTATATCAACCAAGCACTAAGCTTAATTATCGTGTCTTTGAAACAGGATCAATTTCTGGACGTGACTCCGTTCGCTACCATTATGAAATCTATCTTGACATTCTTGAGAAGTACCTTGATAAGCTTCCTCATGAAATTTACAAGGCAGTTTGTGAGAACCTCATGGTTTTGGAAGAGCGGTTGGATAGCTTGCTTAAACATCACGATGATGTGACAGACTATGTTAATCGCTTAAAAAAAGAACGTGATCAACTTGAACGAAGCTTGAAAAAAGAACGTGATCAATTTGAACGAAGAAAGTATACACAATCTAAGCAATTGAAGGATGCCCATAAAGAAATAGAGCTTATCCGAAGTTCACTGTCATATCGTTTAGGGAACGCCCTTATCACTCCTATAAAGACAGCTGTAATAATTGCGAAGAATCCAAAGGCTATTAAAAATTATTTGAGAGCTTTAAAAGTCAAAATGATACAGTTACGTCGTCGAATGACACCTCTTAAGGTTCGCCAGTTACGACGTCTCAGAAATAGTCAACGCTCTGCCTTGTCCCATAATGGTAAGAAAGCGTTGGTTTATGTTATTTTTGAGTCTGAAGCTCGTCTTCAAGAATACAAATTACGTTTCTTGCAAGCCTTGGCTCCATTGGTAGATGATGTTATTGTCGTTGTCAATGGACAGCTTCATGATGATGATATTAATACCCTTGAGGCCTACGGTAAGGTTTTGACTCGTGATAACAAGGGATATGATACTGCGGCCTTTAGAGAAGGGATTTTTGCCTTTGGTAAAGACAAGCTTAAAGATTACGACCAGCTCCTCTTGGTGAATGATACTAATATTGGTCCGATGAGAGATTTGTCTCAAGTATTCCAGGAAATGGCTGACAAGCAGCTAGATTTCTGGGGAATCTCCTTTGGAGAAGAGCAAGAGGATGTTACTAGAGAGAATCCTTATGGCTACATTCCTAAGCATCTTCAATCTTATTTCCTAGTTATTGAAAAGCTCATGCTAAATGATGATGCCTTTTATGAGTACTGGGCGCATTTGACGGATACAGATTCTCGTGATAAGGCTATTGGTCGACATGAGACACGTTTTACCAAGCATTTTGCAGATTTGGGATATCGTTTCGATGCTGTTGTGCAAGAATACGAAGATTCTGCCATATATATCCACCCGCTTAAGATGCTCAAAGCAGGTAGTCCTTTGGTGAAATACACGGCTCTGAAAAATTATGATGAAGACCAGTTCTTGTGGCAAGGTCTGGACCGTGATTCGGAAGTCCCTGACTTGTTAGAGTTTGTTGTAGAAGAAACAGACTACCCAGTGTCAATCTTGGAAGATATTGTGAATAAATTTAAGGCGGTTCCACGTGATCAATATATTTTATTGATTGATGGGGTTGAAAATATTATTCCGCAATGTACCCGTTATCGTGTCTTGAACAAGGCAGAACAATTGCGTAAGCATGGTTTTGCAGTCAAAGTTGTTAACCTATCTGATTTCCAACTGTCGATGGCTCAAAATGCTAGTCATATCATCATCTACCGTTCACCAATCTCACCTGAACTTTTGCGTCTCTGTCATTTGGCTAAGGAATTTGGAAAACCTGTCTTCTTTGATATAGATGATTTGGTTTTTGATACGGTTTATACAGACCAATTGAGTTATACGCAAGGGCTTAATTCGGTTGAAAAAGGAAACTATGATGCAGGCGTTCGAAATTATGGTTATATGCTAGAAAACTGTGATGGTGCCATTACTTCGACTAACCAGTTGCAGGAGGAGCTGTTTAAGTATCAAAGTAAGGTTTTACTTAATCGAAACTTGGCTTCTGATGACTTAATCGCTATTAGTAGTCAATACATCAAAGATTACTCTCAAACATCCGATATTGTTAAGATTGGTTATTTCTCTGGTTCCATTAGTCATAATGAGAATTTTGAATTGATTAAACCAGCTATTAAAGAATTGCTTACAAAATATAGCAATGTCCAATTACATATTGTCGGAATTCTTGATATTCCAGAAGATATGAAGCCCTTTGAAAATCAAATTGTAACTCACGATTATGTGGACTGGGATAAACTGCCTGCCTTGATTAGCGAGGTTGACATTAACCTAGCACCGCTTGTGGATTCTATCTTTAATCGTGCTAAATCTGAGATTAAATGGATTGAAGCTGCTTTGGTGAAAGTACCAACAGTAGCAAGTAAGATAGGAGCTTTCTCAGATGCGGTTGTTGATGGTGAAACAGGATTGTTAGCTACCGATGAAGAGTGGTTTGACAAGCTTGAATCCTTGGTTTTATCTCCAGAATTAAGACAGAAAATAGCAGAAGCTGCTTATCGTGCTGTTCTTGAAAATTGTACCTTAAGCAAGAAAGATGATATGGTGACTTATTTTGAACAGAATTAAACAAATAAAAGTTGAAAATTTATTTTTCATTTTAGCGACGATTTTTATTTTCTCATTTATGTTTGTATTTCCAATTAATCGTGTGCCAGATGAAACAAACCACGCGCGTATGACCTGGGAGACCTTCCATAAACCAACCGATACATCATTTAAGTGGATGGATGAGATTCCAAGTAATGATAAGGTTAAGTTAGCGGAATATAAACAAATTTTTGCTCAAAAGATTGATATGAGTAAGGAACCCTTTCAATTTGGTGTGAGCTTAAAAACAATCTCCTTTATTCCACAGTTGATAGGGATGACGATTGGAAGTTGGATTAGTCCCACAGTTGGGATGATCATCTATATGGGGCGTATCTTTAATGCACTGGCTTATATATTAGGGATTTACTTTTTAATACGTTATTTCAAGTATGGAAAGACTGCTTTAATGTTTATTTCACTTTTACCTATTATGGTTCAGCAAGCTTCATCACTTTCTTATGATGTGATGAACTACTTGGAAGTGATGTTGGCTCTTGGTTTTATCACTAATCTTGCCTATTCTAAACGGTTTACCAATCGTAATTTTATACAGGTGGTAGGTCTAGCGATTTTGCTTCTAGCAACCAAGCCAAATAATATTTTATTGTTGGGTTTGATTCCGTTTGTGCCTTTTGAGTTTGAAGGTGCCTTAGCCTTTCTAAATCGTCCAGTGCAATCCGTTAAGACCTTTATTTCAAAATATAAAGCAGTTTTCTACCTTCTCTTTGTAGTCGGCCTTGTAGTGGTTCTTCAGTTCTTAATGAAGAATCAGGGCGGTCTTCGTCATTATGGCGAGGTTTTGCGTAATACACTCTTTAATCCTGAGTTGAATGACAATTTGAATGGTATCTTGTCGCTTGGTATGTTCGGCTATCTTGGTAACCTGACTTTGCAAATGCCACTTTGGTTAATCTTTATTGATATCGTAGTTCTTACTATTTTATTCCTATCAAGTAAGAAGGATTTCTTTACAAAAGATTTTGCTAATGCCTCTTGTATTCTCTTCATACTAGAGGTTCTAGCTGCTGTTACAGTAATGTATATTGCGTGGACACCAATTGTTCTTGGACAGGGAGCTAATATATCAGTTGGTGCTCAAGGACGTTATTTTACGCCATTTATCATTCTCTTGTTACCGTTAATTGCTAATACAGCTAAAGTTGATTTAGCTCGACAGAAAAGATTGAAGATAGTAGCTATTACTTTGATTGCAAACTTCCTAGTTGCTATGTATTTGATTCTTTTCCATTACTGGGGGGTATTTGCATAATTTATGACTAAGACAATTTTATTTATATCTCCGACGGGGACTCTGGATAATGGTGCCGAAATTTCTATAGTAAATCTTATGAAATTTCTGGTGAAAAAAGGTTATCGTGTATTAAATGTTTTTCCTGATTACAAGGTGCCGTCTCAAGAGGATTATCAAGCAGAACTTCAGAAAGCAGGGATTAAAACCTATGGTCTTTCAGCTGTTAAATGGTGGTGGCAAGAAGCACCGGGTGGTTCGCCAGGAAATCATTTTTTGCGAGTGAAGTCATATAATAAGAATGTCAAAGATATTCGAAATATTATTGTGGAGAACACGGTAGACCTTGTTATTAGTAATACAGTAAATGTTTTTCAAGGTGCACTTGCTGCAACTTTTGAGAATGTCAGACATTTTTGGTTGATTCATGAATTTCCTGAGGGAGAATTTGGTTACTATAAAGAAAAACTTGACTTTATAGACAAGTTTTCTGATGAGATTTTTGCTGTAACAGGAGCGTTGACCGAGGATTTACAAAAGCATTTCCCAAATAGGAAGATTTATTCTTTTGCACCCTATACTCAAATTGAAACCAAAGAAGGGGTGTCACTTGGATCCAACGACCACCATCGTATCGTTTCAGTTGGTCGCTTGACTCAGAGAAAGAATCAGCTTGAGTTGATTAAAGCTTTTCAAATGCTTAATCTAGCAGGCACTGAACTTGTATTTTTAGGTGCATGGGATGAGGATTATAAACAACTCTGTGATGATTATATTGCAGAGCATAATTTGAAAAATGTTTCATTTATGGGATATTTAGATGATCCTTGGTCAGAGATTACTGATAAGGATTTAGCTGTTTTCCCGTCGAGTATGGAGACGTTTGGTCTCGTTTATGTTGAATCTGTTTTAAATGGTATTCCAACGATTTTATCAGATAATGCGGGATATAAATCAGCCTTCGAGTATATGAATGAGCAAGGTCATATCTACCCTTTGGGGGACTTGGATACCTTAACTAGCATGATTTCAGAGGTCCTTGGTAGATTTGACCAAGAGAAACTTGAAGCAGTAAAAGCTGTTCCAAGTTTAAAAGAGAGATATTCTCTTGAGAGTGTCTATGCTAATATTACTGAAAAGATTGGGGACGATGAATTGCGTCATAAAAAAGTAAATCAGAAAGATATCGATTTTTTAAACAACCGAAAAGCACTAACGAAGAGTGTGAAATCTGCTGTAAGAAAATTATTTCAGCTTAAAAAAATGAGTTAGAGGTTTGAATGTTTCAATGATTGAATTTATGTCTAAGAAAAAATCTTTAGTCATTTATACTATGTTTTTAATAGTATTGATCTATGGATTAAAAATTGCAAATACATCTTATGGAATGGATACCAATTGGTTTATTCAAAATCCATCAGGCTATATGAATTATTGGATAAGTATTGGACGTTTTGGCGAGGTGATTCTAAAAAATATTTTTGAAAGAGTTCACCAATATATATGATAAATACCTTAACTTGTATACTTTTAGGAATACTTCATTATATTTAACTTATCTTTTTAGTGATTATATAGAAATTAGATAAAATAAGAAACTTTTTATAGTTCCTAGTCTATTTACTACAAGCCAGTTATTTGTTTTTCAATATTATTTTGTTCTTCAGAATTTTGAGTTTTCGCTGGCAATGTTACTGACTGTTATAGTGGCTAGTTATTGCTTAAAAGTGAGAACTTTTTCTGGATTAAAAAAATAATCATTTATATTATCCTAATTAGCCTAATGACCTTAGTTATAGGTGTCTATCAAACATTTATTTTATTCTTCATACAGATAATTGTTGCGATGCTTTTGTTGGAATATAAGAAATCAAAATTCTCTTTTTCTGAATTAATAGTAAAAGCTTTTCCTAGTGTACTAGTTTTACTATTAGGCATAGCTTGTTATTGGTTATTAGATAGACTTATTGTCTTTGCTCTGAAAACAACACAAGCTAATCACTCCTTAGGAATGATAACGTGGTTTGATAAGTCATTTGTAGATGGTTTATCAAGTTTGAGAGTGGCATTTACTTCTATGTTCCCCACTTTAGGTGATACACCGAATATTTATGGCTTTAGTTTTATAGTAGGAATTTTATTTGCTTTTCTTATCTTAATAATTTATTTCTATAAAGGATATGATGTTAAGATTTGCTCTTTGTTACTCTTCTTGTTATTCTTTACTGGTCTGGGAATTGTTATAGCTTCAGGAACTCTACCTACTCCGAGAAGTATGGTGCCCCAATACCCTTTTTTAATCGCATTTATTGCATTTTATTTGAGTATACTTATAGATAATGATAAATTGATAACTAATGTTATTCTTGGTATAGTGCTCTTATTAACGTTTACTCAGGTAAAAATGTCGAGTAATTTAGTGGTTGCTGAAGATGCAATTTTCAGAGAAGATCAACAAAAAATTCAACTAATTTATCAAGTAGTTGAAAATTTACAACTTGAAAATAAAAGTGACTATAAGTTAATGATTATTGGTTCCTCACCAGCTAAGAATAAACAAAGATTTGGTAATTTTGGAGATTTGGTAGGAGTTTCTATGTTTGAATTTGGAGGAACGTATGCAATTTCTACTAACATTGTTTCAATAATGGAAAACATGGGGATGTCATACCAATCACCAACATATGAAGAGTATATGAATTATTGGAAAAATAGGACAACTTTGGAGCAAAAAAATACTGATTTTGGTATAGAGGTTATAGATAATATGATTATTGTTAAAGTTACTCCTAACTTATAAAAACTTTTTCTGATTTTAAAACAAACTATTTTTATCAAAATTTGATTATGGAAGATAGCCGTATAAAGACAGTTTTGGCTGTCTTTTTTGTTTTTCTATTTCAGTCCAATCATGAAAAATACCTTCCAAAATGGTATAATAAAAGCTACTATGTATAATTGTGTGTATTTGAGAGATGTGTGACGAATGGAGGTAAACTTTGAAGGATATTTTTATCATAGGTAGTAGAGGTTTGCCTGCTCAATATGGTGGTTTTGAGACATTTGTTGAGAAGTTGGTTTCTCATAAGGTATCACCTGCTATACGTTATCACGTTGCTTGCTTATCTGACGAAAGTACTGGTAACCATTTTGACTATAAAGGTGCGGATTGTTTTACGGTCAATCCTCCAAAGCTAGGTCCTGCGCGTGTCATAGCTTACGATATGATGGCTATCAATTATAGCTTGAAACTTATTAAAAAAGAGAGAATTCAATCCCCAATTTTCTATATTTTAGGAAATACCATCGGTGCCTTCATTGTTCATTTTGCCAAGAAAATTCAGTCCATTGGTGGGATTTTGCTAGTCAATCCTGACGGTTTGGAATGGAAACGTGCTAAGTGGTCTAAACCTGTTCAAAGCTATCTCAAATACTCTGAAAAAGAGATGACAAAGTATGCGAACTTAATTATTTCTGATAATCGAGGCATTGAGACCTATATTCGAAATACTTATCCGTGGTCTAGGACGACTTTTATTGCCTATGGAACCGACTTATCAAAGACGACTTTGACTGCTGAAGATAGTTCTGTTCGAGATTGGTATCAAAAATGGCAGACGCAAGAAAAAGAATATTATTTGATATTGGGGCGTTTTGTACCTGAAAATAATTACGAAACTGCGATTCGAGAGTTTATGAAGTCGTCTACAGAGCGTGATTTGGTTATCATCTGTAATCATGAAGGAAATGCTTACTTTGATGAACTACGACAGATTACAGGATTTGATAAAGATAAACGTGTGAAGTTTGTTGGTACTGTCTATGATCAGGATTTGCTTAAGTATATTCGCAACCAAGCCTTTGCTTATATTCATGGACACGAAGTAGGTGGAACGAATCCGGGCTTATTAGAGGCCTTGGCTCAAACGGACCTCAACCTTATTTATAATGTAGACTTTAACCATCAGGTTGCTCAAGAGACTGCCTTGTATTGGAATAAAGAGGATGGGAATTTGTCTCAGCTTATCGATTCTGTAGATGGTCAAGTGTCATTTGAGGACTTGGGAAATGCTGCTAAAGCAAATATGAAAGAAAATTACACCTGGGAAAAAATCGTGGGTGAATACGAGGAGCTATTTTTATCATGAAAGTAACTATTCTCATGTCTACTTATAATGGCGAGAATTTTTTAGCAGAGCAAATAGAGAGTATTCAGCAACAGACTTATACGGATTGGACCTTGTTAATTCGAGATGATGGTTCTAAAGATAAAACGAGAGAGATTATCAAACGTTTCGCTTTAGAAGATGATCGCATTACTTTTATCAATCCTGATCAAACTGAAAATTTAGGTGTCATAAAGAGTTTCTTTACGCTTTTGAAGTATCAAGAATCTGACTACTATCTTTTCTCAGACCAGGATGACATCTGGCTACCTGAAAAGTTATCTCTTCAGCTTGAGAAAGCGAGTAGATACTCATCTGATAAACCACTTTTGGTATACACGGATTTAAAGGTTGTGAATCAAGATTTAGAGGTGATTCATGAGAGTATGATTCGTACTCAATCTGACCATGCTAATACTGAGTTGGTTCAAGAAATGACAGAAAACACTGTTACTGGTGGTGTGTCGTTAATTAATCATGCTCTAGCCGAATTATGGACTGGCGAGGAACCCAATGAGCTTCTGATGCATGACTGGTATTTAGGTTTGCTTGCTTCAGCATTTGGTCATCTGGTCTATATTGATCAACCAACAGAGCTTTACCGTCAGCATGCAGATAATGTTTTGGGTGCTAGAACTCTTCGAAAACGTATGCAGAATTGGATTCGACCTCAGACTTTATTTAATAAATACTGGAAGTTGATCAAGGCTAGTCAGAGTCAGGCAGAAAACCTTCTTTCTTTGCCACTGGATACTGAAAGTAGGGAGTTGGTTGAAAACTTTGTGACTATTATGGATCAAGGATTAAGAGAGCGTTATCACCGTCTGAAAACATATGGTTATCGTAAAAACAGGGCTTTTCATACCTTTGTATTTACGAGTTTGATTTTGACAAAATTCATGTATAAGGAGGACTAAATGAATTTCTTTAGTCAGAAAAATAGGATTTTACTTAAGGAACTGATTAAAACGGATTTTAAATTACGTTATCAAGGTTCTTTCATTGGTTATCTTTGGTCTATTTTGAAACCTTTGATGATGTTTACAATTATGTACCTTGTCTTTGTTCGTTTCTTGAGATTTGATGATGGTACACCACACTATGCAGTAGGATTGCTTTTGGCTATGATTTTTTGGGGCTTCTTTACAGAGGCTACCAATATGGGGATGCTTTCCATTGTTTCACGAGGGGATCTCTTACGTAAACTTAACTTTCCAAAACAAACAATTGTTATCTCATCTGTACTAGGAGCTGCGATTAACTTTTTGATTAATCTTGTTGTTGTCTTCGTATTTGCTTTGATTAATCATGTTCCTATTGGGTTTAATACCTTGGTTATCATTCCTCTTTTCATTGAAGTACTATTGATGGCAATGGGAGTTGCTTTTATTTTATCAGCACTCTTTGTTAAATATCGTGATATTGGTCCAGTTTGGGAAGTAGTACTTCAAGCAGCTATGTATGCAAGTCCAATTATCTACTCAATCACTTATATTCTTCAAAGAAATCAAGAGTTTGTTGCTAAGATTATGATGCTTAATCCTATTGCTCAGATTTTACAGGATATGCGTCATTTTATCATTGACCCAGTTAATCCAAGAGGATGGGATATTATCAACAATAAGTTGATTGCCTTTGTTCCTTATGCGATTCCTGTAGTGATTTTTATCATTGGTTTCCTTGTCTTTAATCGAAATGCTAAACGATTTGCGGAGATTCTATAATGTCAAATAATATTGCTGTAAAAGTAGATCATGTAAGTAAGTATTTTAAATTACCAACTGAGGCGAGTCAGAGTTTGAGAACGACTCTAGTCAATTGCTTTAAAGGAATTAAAGGGTATACTGAACAACATGTCTTAAAAGATATTTCTTTTGAAGTTGAAAAGGGTGATTTCTATGGAATTGTTGGACGTAATGGTTCTGGTAAGTCAACGCTTCTAAAAATTATTTCTGGGATTTATGTTCCGGAGAAAGGTAAAGTTACTATTGATGGTAAGTTAGTATCTTTCATTGAACTTGGGGTTGGGTTTAACCCCGAATTGACTGGTCGTGAGAATGTCTATATGAATGGTGCTATGCTCGGCTTTTCAACGGAAGAAGTGGATGCCATGTATGATGACATTGTAGACTTTGCTGAACTTCATGATTTCATGAATCAAAAGTTGAAGAACTACTCAAGTGGTATGCAGGTTCGTCTAGCCTTCTCAGTAGCTATCAAGGCCCAAGGTGATATTCTTATCTTGGATGAAGTCTTAGCTGTAGGTGACGAGGCCTTTCAACGTAAATGTAATGATTATTTCATGGAACGTAAGCAATCTGGAAAGACAACTATCTTGGTTACCCATGACATGTCAGCAGTTAAAAAGTACTGTGATAAAGCAGTTTTGATTGAACATGGTTTAGTCAAGGTTGTCGGTGACCCAGATGAAGTTGCTAACCAATATAGCTTTGATAATGCTGCTGGTCAAAAAGTTTCGAATGACGACGTTGTTGTTGAGAATCCTAAGATTAATAATCTTCAAGTAAAACTCTTGAATGATAATATTATCAGTCCTGATCAAGATATTTCATTTGAGATTTCATATGATGTCAATGAGGAAATTGAGACCTATATTGCATTTTCATTGACAGATATTGACCGTGGTATCTGGATCTACAATGATAATTCTATGGACAATAAGACGAGTGGTTCTGGAAGAAAAACACTCACATATAAGTGTAGTCTTGCCCATCTTAATAATATCAAGCTTAAGCTTCAGGTTTCTGTCAGAGATAAGGATGATCAGATGATAGCTTTTGCTGATTCAGATAACTCACCAATTATTCTCTTGAATCGAAATGATATTGAGGATGATGATAAGTCTGCTAAAGATTCTGCAACTGGTATGGTTCAGAGAAATGGAAAATGGGAGATTCAAGAATAAATGAAACGTCTCTTATTGTATGTTCATTATAATAAGTACGACGAATTAAGTGGTCATGTGCTCTACCAATTGGAGCAACTTCGACCACTTTTTTCTAAACTTATTGTGATTTCAAATAGTCAACTAACAAAGTCTGCAACATCAACCCTCAAAGAGACTGGTGTGGATGAGGTTATCCAGAGAGAGAATTTAGGCTTTGATTTTGCAGCCTGGAGAGATGGTATGGCTCATATTGGATTTGAAGATTTAACAGATTATGATTCCGTTACTCTCATGAATGATACTTGCTTTGGTCCTCTTTGGGATATATCTGACATCGTTGAAGGATTTGAAGAGCGCCCGAATGTTGACTTTTGGGGAATGACGAATTTTAGAAAGACCAAATATTTCGATGAGCATCTGCAAAGTTATTTTATATCTTTCAAAAAACATGTTGTCGATTCAGAAACCTTTCAACAATTTTGGACTTCTATAAAGACTTTTACCGATGTTCAAGATGTTATTGACAATTATGAAACTAAGGTTACCAGTGTTCTTACTGAGGCGGGGTTTCGTTATGATGCTGTCTTTAATACCGTTTCTGAAGAGACTGGCGATTTAATTCACCCTGATTTTTCTTACTATAGACCGATAAGTACACTTGAACATAAGGTACCGTTCATTAAACTAAAAGCATTTACTGACAATGAAAAAAAAGGGAGACTACTTTTAGACTATATTACTAAGCTATCGGCATATCCATTAGCACTAATTAAGTCCCATCTTAACAGCTACCATTCGCCAGATAGCTTAGTCATTTTAGATGAGAAAATCATTGAACCTTCATTTCATTCGGTAAGTGGGAAAGGCTATCATTCGGCTATCCATGTACATATTAGTGACCTTGAGAGACTAAAAGTTTTCTCTGATAAAAAGTTATCTGCCTTTTATTATTTCACTTTATCAAGCCATTTGGATAAAAATATCGTTGAGAACACCTTATTAAATAGCTTTGATAAAGATAGATTTCAGCTAGTCTCTCAAAGATTTGATAATCATTACTATGCCTTAGTATCCTTGGCATCTCAGTTTAGCGAGTATGACTTTGTTGGGCATTTTCACACAGAAGACTTTGGAAATGAGGGCAAATTTGTTGATGAAGCTACAAGACTTGCTTTAGTGAATATGTTATTAGATGAAGAGAGAGTGGCATCAATCTTTGACCATTTTCCAGAGGTTGGTCTGGTTTTTGCTGATTTATCAAAAGAACTCTATTGGACAGATGCAATTGGTACTTTAAATCAAAATCAGGCAGCTAAACTAGATAACGAATGTCAAAAAACAATCAAAAATTCACTTCATGTTTTTCAAGGATCTATGTGGTTGTCAAAAGATTTTTTGGAAAAAATTATTCTAAAGGATAATCACATTTTCTATAACACTGACGAAAATACTCTCCCTTATCTTTTCTATCGAAAAGCTTGGGATGTAGGAATTGATTATCGCATTATTTCTTCCGAAAAAACATCTTTTGCAGAACGTTATAAGCTCCATCTTATTGAAATGTCGCAGGTAGCAGAACCACTGACGTTAAAGAAAAAATTTTCAGCATATCGAAAAGCCTTGTTAAAGAAATTAGGTTTAAAAAAATCCTCAGCTGTGTAACTTCCCACCTCCCAATTACGAATAAGTAAGTAGGAGGTTTTTTCTTATGTATAGTATTGTAGCTGAGGAGTCGGGGCTTTTGCCTCGTGAGCGTCTCTTACAAAAGGGTGCAGAGGTCTTGTCTGACCAGGAACTGTTGGCGATAGTGCTGCGAACGGGGACTAGGTCTGAGTCGGTTCTATCTATGGCCAATCGTATTTTGAAAGGGATGACGAGTTTGGCGGATTTGTCTCG
>OLNV01001123.1_pt1 | contig 18382 bp, 19 predicted proteins | sample 1672891 | NCBI WGS metagenome assembly OLNV01 (sample SAMEA3136734, study PRJEB25190) | human gut metagenome | biome: human gut; feature: human-associated habitat; material: faeces | place: Austria | collected 2013 | reverse complement strand
GTGAAACTAAGCCAAAACGATAAACTTTTTAAGTTTTAGCAAGTGAGTTTGACTAGGAAACAGACCGATGTGAACAAGAGCTCATGTCGGTCTGTTTCTGTTATAACGGAGAACTTTTAGCAGTGAAAAGGATGGCGGGATTAATACTCTTGCCATCCTTTTTGCATGTAAGGTGGAGATGGCTGCCTGTGCTGCGACCGGTATTGCCAGTGACACCAACAATGATACCAGGAAATACACTTTCACCTTTGCGAACTATGATTGAGGACAAATGACAATAGCTGATATAAAAATTGCCATGTCTCAATGTAACATAGTTGCCAGAACGATTGTCATACCCTACCTTTGCAACAATACCATCCATCATGGCATAGGCAGGTTCGTTCTTTGCACGAAGATCTAAACCATTGTGCCATGACAGTTTGCCTGTAAATGGGTCACGACGATAGCCATAAGGACTGGTGACCTTGATAGATTTCAGTGGATAAGCGATGCTTGGATAGCTGCTTATCCACTGTTTTTGTTTGTTATCCACTGAGTCTGTTTTCTGTTGAGGTAGATTCATAATTATAGAATCTACTGATGAGTTAGCAGAAAACGGATGCTTCTCCTCCACTTTCCTGATTTTGTAACGGCATGCGTTGTTGCTGACGGTATTGAACTGCGCCTTTGCGCTTGATACCGACAGACAACAAACCATCCCTAATGCCATTATTTTTCCAAACATGATGCAAAGTTAGGGAAAGAAATCCAGAATACTATAAGAGACCGTGAAAGTATAACATAAAATAAGATTAAAGTATGATTGAGAGTATGAAATAACGTTGTAATCATAATAAAACGGAAAAGATTGGGCAGTAGAGTACTGTCATTCTTACATTCGTGCGCGAAGACTTAACTTTGCATAAGACAAGCTGCACTCGGCAATAAGAAAGTAAACTTTCATTGCGCTCGTTTGTATTGTCTTTGCAAAGTATTATTCAAAATATGAATCAGAATATGAAAAGAAACTCATTTGAAGAAAGCGAAGTGCCGTATCAGACACTTGCAAAGTATGGATTGACCCATGAGATGATAGAAGACCTGCCGATGCATGCCCTGAAGGACATCAGCAATGGTCGTCCATCACCAGTGTTGCCAGTGAGCATGGAGGTAAACGAAGGATATAGTATCAAGAGCAGAACCCGATTTGCCCTGGTGAGAATGGCAGATGAAAATGTGGATGTGATGTTCTATCCTGTGTTGAAATATGCCCCACTGGACAATTTTGCCAAGGAACAGCAAGAACTGCTAAAACAAGGCAAGGCTGTAGTGGCGGATATAGACATGCCTGATGGTGCACATATCAAGGCATTCGTGCAGATAGACAGAGAGACCAACCAAGTGATGGCTGTGCCGACACCTGTGATAGGCAGAAACCTACAGGTGTTGTCTGATGAGCTGAGCTTAGGAGGTGCCGAATTGAAAACCATCCAGAATGGCGAGACACTGACCTTTGTGATAGATGAAGAACCTGTAACCATGGGTATCGACCTGAAAAGCGATACAGGCATCCGATATGCCAATGGCGATGGTGAGCAGTGGCGCAAGGAAGGCAAACGAGAGTGGGATAAATACACCTTCGGCATCTATGGTTGTTGGGTAATGGATGATGACGGTAATCTTGATTATGTTCCAGAGGAGGAATATACCGAGGAACTGTGGAATGAGCAGAAGAAGGCTGCTGGCCGTCATGCGTCTGCTGTCGCAAGAAAATAAAACATCAAATTTAGGGAAGAAATGAAAAAAGGACCATATTATACAGAAGACATTCTCGTGGAGAAGATGCAGAATGGTGAATACGGTTGGCTCGACTACGTGAACCATTTCAGTGAGGACTGGCAGAACGAGTATGAGGAATACTGCAAGAAACACGCCATGTGTATCGGCAACGAGAGTGCGGAGCAGTTTGTGAAGTACAAGGACGAACTGTTGGAGCAAGGAATGGAAAGAGAGAACGCTTAATACAATCATATTATGGCGATAAGAAAGAACTTAAATCCACGGCAGATGGACCTGCAGCCGGAAATGCGTGACATCTTGATGCGCAATGGCATGCAAGCCCATATCATAGCCAATGGCGATGGTTATCAACTGGCGGTGCAGGGACACGACTCCCCACTGCTGACCTATAACCTCACCGAGAAACAGATGTTGGCATTGACCGATTGGGGAACCAACTCTGCCAACAAGAAGGCATACAATGTCTTTACCAGTATTATAGGCAAAGACTTCTATATGCCGAGAAACTTTGTCCATGCAAGAAATGCCAATGGAAGAGTGGCTATGGGACTGCATGGATATAGGATTGGTGCAGGAGAGTACGGTAGATTGGGATGGAGTCCAGAGTTTTTGGGTTGGACACCGAGAATGCAGGATGGCTATCATCTCCGCAGAGTCGGAGGACAGATGTTCTATGCCGGAGCACCGATGGTAGCGGAAAGACCAGACAGAAGGCTGAAACCTGGTGAGCTAACCTCTGGAGGCTATGGCTTTTACTATAAGGGACAGCAACAAGCAGACGTATTACAAAACCTGCAAGCCGTGGTGACACCTGTAGAGACACGTCCAAGAAGCAAAGAGCCAGCCAAGCCCTATAAGGAGCTAATCAGTTCGCCAGTATATTTCTCCAACGAGAAATGGCAGGAATGCCTGTCTTCGCACGGTATCATCATCGATGAGAAGGCAAAAACACTCACCATCCAGTCTGAAGGAACCAACAGCGATATGGTGTATGACTTAAACGACGAAGAGCTGAAAGCACTCACCAATAATTCCGTCAAGCAAGTATCTGTAGCCAAACGACTGGAGATACTGAATAATGTCATCAAGGATGATTTCGCTGATAAGATAACCATGGATATGCTCAACAGCAAAGAGCGCATCCATATCGGTTTGCGGCCAGAGGTGCAGCAGGAGTTGGATAGCAGGATGCAGATACAGTCAACAGTTGAACCCCTGCAAGTACAGCAAGAGCCAGTGAACAACAAAGTAGGTGTTGTGGATGGCCAGGACTTGGATGAGAGTAAGGGATGGTTTCGTGAAGGGAAGCACGGAAGAGAGGTAAGTGTTGGTGAGATACGAGTGGAACCAGCGGAACAGGAAGGCAAGTATCGCATGACCGCCATCATCAACGGAGAGCGAGTAAGTCATGAGATAACGCAGAAGCAGTATGACAAGTTCATGGCAGTGGATGACTACCATCGCATGAAACTCTTTTCCAAGATTTTCGGTGAGGTCGATATGAAAGACCGTACCGGTCTGGGTACCAAGATAGGAGCTGCATTATTAGCAGGATTGGGCGTTGCTGCAGAAGTGGGAAGTGAACTGCATCGACCACATGAAAGTCCTGTGGTGATTGTAGATCATCATCATGTTGTAGTGCCGCCTCGTCCTTATTTCAAACCTGGAGTAGATTCTCCGATGGATGTGGCAGCGAGGAACTTTGAGGCAGCCATGAATCAAGAGATATTGCATCCACACATGGGTAAAGGACTATAAAGGAATACGCTTATGGCAAACAATGAATTGACATACAATGACTTTTTGCTGCGACTGAACATACAGGAGTTGTTGGTAGACGCAGGCTATCAGTTGAATAAACGAGATGGCTTGCGCTATCCATCGTATGTGAGATTTGACAGTCAAGGGAAGCGAGTGAGAGGCGACAAGTTTATTGTCACAGGCAATGGCAAGTGCTGTTTTCAGCCACCAGAGCAGAAGAACTATAATGTGATAGGATTTATCAAAGAGCATCCGACGCTTTTTGACGACTATAAGCCAGGGATGTCATTGGACAGGCTGGTGAACATGGTGTGCAATAGGCTCTTGAACAATCCCATTGACGTGCGTGAAAGCAGAGTGGTGGAGCCCAAACGTGATGCCAAACCCTTTAATCTCTCGGACTATGACATATTACGTTTCAATCCAAGGGAAAAGGACAGCCAACGGAAGCATTATCCCTATTTCAAGGAACGAGGCATCAATATGAGGACACAGTTCGCCTTTCACAAACAATTCTTCCTGGCGACCAGACATCGGACTGACGGCCTAAGCTTTGCCAACCTCGCCTTTCCTCTTTCGTTACCATCTAAGCCTGACAGTATCGTTGGAATGGAAGAACGTGGCAGACCCAGGCGAGAAGACGGTAAGGCATACAAGGGAAAAGCAGAAGGAAGCAACAGCAGTGAAGGACTATGGATAGCCAACCTGACAGGCAAGCCATTGAAGGATGCCACCAACATCCTATGGTTTGAGAGTGCCTACGATGCTATGGCAGAGTACCAAATCAACCCAGTGAAAAGCGTGTATGTCTCGACAGGCGGCACACCCACTAAAGGACAGATAAAGGGTATGCTGGAAGAGACCCGACAAGCAAGCCATTATTTGGGCTTTGACAAAGACGAGGCAGGACGTGGCTTTGTGAAGAACTTCAAGACCACCGCAAAGGAAATGGGATTTGCAGACTGCATGGTGCAAGCCTACCATCCCTTGGGACAATACAAGGATTGGAACGATGCCCTGCTTGGGAAGAAAGACCAACGTCTGATAGACCAAGGAGAGATAGACTTCGACTATATCCAGTTTGCCAAGGAGCAAAAAGCAGAGAAATTGCAAGAGCAAGCGAAACAAGAAGAACGTACATCGGGCTATAGAAGATAAAGCCAGGTACCATTATCAAAAAAGAGAAATATGCAGCAGACATATCGGTATAGAAATATCATCATCAAACCACATTGGATGCAGTTCGTCATTAACGAGCTGCACCTGTTTGTGCTTATCAGTGTGGGCTTCGTATATGCAGGTATTGATGATGCCATTCTCTCCACTTTGGTGTTTGTCCTTTTGCTTTCCCTATGCTTGGCATATCGGCTAGCCTATCTATGCAGGATGCGATATGTCATTGGCAATGAACAGCTGGTATATGAGCATGGCGTGTTCCATCGAGAGGTGGACTATCAGGAACTGTATCGTGTGGTGGATTTCAATGAGAGTCAGACATTCATGCAGCAACTGTTTCATCTGAAAACCGTGAGCATATACTCCGGAGACAGGACAACGCCTAGGCTTGACATCATCGGCGTGCCAATGAAAGAAGAACTGGTGACAGCCATCAGAGAACGAGTAGAAACCAACAAACGCAGGAGGAGCATCTATGAGATTACGAACAGGTAAGATATGGCTGATAGCCATTATTGGTATGACATCCATATCGGAAGTCAAGGCACAAGTGGCATCAAACCCATTGGAATGGATGGCATTGGCAGAAGGTAACGAACAGATAAACGGTGAGATAGAGAATGAAATCAAAGGACAGAACAAAACCGCATTGTTGCAGAATGCAATAGCTGCCGAGTTCAACCAGATACACAAATGGGAGAAGAAGTACAATAGCTACTTGAAATCCGTGAACGGTTATGCCTCGTCGCTGAAAGCCTGTACCCATCTGTATGATGACGGAGTGAGGATTTTCATCACTCTCGCCAAGTTGAAGACCGCCATCAAAAACAATCCGCAAGGCATCGTGGCAAGTATGAGTATGAACAACCTGTATGTTGAGACCGCAACGGAATTGGTATCGGTGTTTAATCTACTGAACGATGCTGTAGCAAAAGGAGGAACAGAGAATATGCTGACAGGAGCTGACCGTTCAAAGACCTTGTGGGCTTTGAATGATAAGTTATCGGCATTTCAGAAAAAGCTCAGCAAACTGTATCTGAGCATCCGCTATTACACCATGAGTGATGTGTGGAACAATGTCACGGCAGGAATGATAGATAGAAGTAATGGGGAGATTGCCACCCAAGCATTGGGACGTTGGCGAAGAGCGGCCAAAGTAAGTACACCACAATAATATAAAAGCATTCGAGTATGAAAACAGTTATTATTTGCTTAGCAATGATGCTTTTGTCCTTTGGCAAGGTGCAAGCCCAGAACGACCCGGTGTTGACAGGAATGATATACGCCTATACGGACAAGGCAGAGAAGGAGCTGAAGAACCAGGAGAAGGTGATGCTGATGCAGACCACCGGACACATCTGGATGAAAGAGGAAGTGGCAGGAACCACCAACCTGCAACGAGAGTTCAATAACTATTTGAACTCGTTCCGTTCCATTGTGGTATACGCAGCACAGGTGTATGGTTTTTACCATGAGATAGACCGGTTGGTGGATAACTTGGGAGGATTTACCAAGCAATTGGATAAACATCCGAGCAATGCACTTGCCGTAGCACTCTCTGCCAAGCGCAACAAAATCTATCGGGAACTGATCATGGGAAGTGTAGAGATTGTCAATGACATCAGACAAGTCTGTCTGTCAGACAATAAAATGACCGAGAAGGAACGAGTGGAGATTGTATTCGGCATCCGTCCCAAGTTGAAGGTGATGAACAAAAAGCTGCAACGGTTGACGAAAGCTGTTAAATATACCTCGATGACAGACATCTGGGCAGAGATAGAAGAAGGAAGTCATGACAAGGCAGACAAGAAAACCATCGTAAAGGATTGCATGAACCGATGGAAGCGGAACGGAAAGATCAAATAATAACAAAAAGATACGACTATGAGTATATGGGCAAAAATAGCAAAGTATGGTGGTAGCACCCTGAAAGGCATAGGAAGCTATGCCAAGCAAGGACTGAAATCAGCAGGAAACGCTACCGTACATCCAACACAAGCACTGAGAAGCACAGGAAGTGCAATGAAGACGGCAGCCGTAGGCAGTGCTGCAGGATATGTGGCATGGGAAAACCTTGTCAATGACAAGAGTATGGTGGAAATAGCCAGTAATGCCGTCGTCGGCAAAGAAACCACAACGAAAATCTCAGAAGCTGTGGAAGATGTAAAGGGATTGAAGGACAAAGCAGGAGAAGCCGTGGATGCCGTGAATGGAGCCATGGGTGACATCAACAGCAAATGGAGCGGCATGAGCAACTTTTTCCGTGGCATCTTTGGCGGTAACGGACTGGAGATGTTTGGTAACTTCTTCAAGAACTTAGGGAAAGGCAACGTGTCGGGACTGAGCCTTGCTGGACTGGTGACAGCAGCATTCCTTACCTTCGGACGTTTTGGTTGGCTCGGCAAGATAGCAGGAGCCATGCTAGGCATGATGCTCATCGGCAACAATTCCAACATCAAGAATATTGTGAGCGGTGAAGGTGGTCATGGGAGAAGAGAAAATGAAACAGAAGACGTGGCACGTACAAGTGGCATGAAACGATAAAGAGACAACGACATGAGATATACAGAAGAAATGATGCTGCAATCGAAAAGCGGCTATTGTATGCCCTTTGAGGAGCGAGGGAAGGATGTAGAGTTGGCACTTGGCTATGGGAATCAAAAGCATCCTGTAACAGGAGAGCCATTTTTCCATCACGGACTGGACTTCGAGGCAAATCACTATCTGCTGTCAGCCTTGGCAAGTGGAACGGTAGCAGGCATTGGCAATGATGCGATGCACGGCATCTACCAAGTGATACGCTACGGCAAGTATGAAGTGACCTACGCCCATCTTGCCAATGTGTTTGTGAATTTCGGGCAGATGGTGAAAGCAGGACATATCGTGGCATTGAGCGGTGACAGACTGCATTTCGAGGTAAAGTTTGACGGCAAGGAAATCAATCCTATTGATTTTCTGACCATGCTGTATGGCAATGTGAAGGCGATGGAACAGACCGGCAAGACTGGTTTTCCTGAGTTTGAGACCTACGACATGAATATAGCCACACAGTATGACAAAGACCAGAAAGAGATAGAAGAACTGATGCTGTGCTTTATACCATCGTATATGGAAGCCCTGTATCGAGGGATGTATGTGACACCGCAACATACCGAGCAGTCGCTGAGAAACATTTTTTCGCTATCAGCAGCGAAACACTATTTCTATGAAGCTATGCCATCTATCAGTAATCCGTTGGGTATAGGACAGAGAGCCATGCCCTTGGCTTGCAAAGTACAGAACCTGCTGATTGCGGATTTCTTGAACTATCTAGCATTGCGACATGGCATCTATCTGTCCACATTAAGCGAAGTTCTAAAAAAAAACTCCATGACGAAGCCATAAAGACAAGTAGCATCATCGACCCACTTGCAGATTTGGACATCGATGTTCAGAGCTTTGACATTCCCAGGTTGGTAAGCGTCTATCCAGACCGTGCAGGAGTGAGATGGTGGACAAAGGCATGGTTCAATAACAGGGAGGAAGGAGAATGCTCCGTGGAGATAGAGTTGCAGCAAGCCATTCTTTTCATCCATGACAGGATAGAGAAAGATGCTTGGCTGGAAGAATACTTTCCTAAGCAAATGGAAGTGTATCATCAAGCCATAGAGCAGACAAGAGAACAGATATTAGGTCAACTTAACGTAACGCTATAATGAATACGATCAATAACCCTATACGGTTTGCGGAACTGGAATATTGCCTGCAAAGCTATTTTGACGGTAAGTTAGTACCCAAGATGAAGCAGGTGCAAGACACCCTGGCAAACAAGCAGGTAGAAGAAAAAGGCAGATACCAGAGTAGTTTGGCCGGAATCTTCGCTTCAGTCAATCCCTATGCCGATAACACAGACTATGTGTTGAAGCATACAGGCAAATGGAATAGTAAGACCACGGAGGACTATCTGGCGATGTGTAACCAGAAGATATGGAAAGACAAGGCCATCGTGAAGGACTTGGCTACGATTGCTGGTGAATGGCGCAATGCCGTGGTGAAAGAAATTGGCAGAAGCAAGTATGATGCCCTGTCGAAAGCCTGTGGTGAGGATTTGGCATACGCCTACATAGCGCAAAGGATGGAAAATCTGATGATAGGCAAGTTAGTTAAGGACAATACACCCAAGTCAACGATGGACTACATCCTGAGAAAGGCTGCCCAAGACAGTATCTGGGGAATGCAAGAAGAACTGATGAAGTCCCCATTGACAGCAGAGATAGAAACACGTGGCGAAAAGGCATACAAGCCAAGCAAGACGGAGAAGTTTGCAGGAAAGGCTACCGCCTCGGTAGTAGATGCCGTGACCATGGGCGGTATTGGCAGTTGGAAGTCGTTGGCAACCTTTGTTGGAAGTGACATGGCATTGGGATATGCATTAGATACCAAGAAAGGAAATACAGAACACCGTAAGGAGCAAGCCATGGAACTGAGCATCAGCAAGGGCGTGTTCGGGCAGAGCGGCAATGCCTTTGCCGGTTTTCGCTCACAAGCCAAGAAAGTGAATGCGACAGACAATGGTTATCTGAAAAGTATCAATAGCAAGCTCAACAATAAGATACACATTCCACAAAAAGCAATAACACGTATGGCATGGACAGACAATAGCTATAAGTTCCCTTTTCTACAAGAACAAGAGAAGCGGAACAATCCGAAATACAAAGATGTGCCGCTCATTGTGGCACCAGGCAAAGAAGACGCCTATCTGAAAGATAAGGCCAAGAACGAAGCTGCCAAGGTTGCAGAAGCAGAGCGTATCATCAAAGAAAAAAATGAGGCAGAGTCTCTACAAGAAGATGCAGAACAGCAACAATCAGAAGAGACGCAGCAGGAACAGCCAGAGCGTGACAACAGCAATGGATGGGACGGGCTATTGAAGAATTTCGGACTGGACGGATTCAGCGACATCGGTAATAATCTCGGTTATGTGATAGCCATGCTGCCCGACATCCTCGTGGGTATGTTCACAGGCAAGACACAATCATTGGGACTGAAAGACAATATGATGCCAATAGCTGCTGTTTTGGCAGGAATGTTTGTGAAGAATCCATTGTTGAAGATGACACTCATCGGCATGGGTGGAGCCAACCTGTTGAACAAAGCAGGACATGAGGCGTTGGCAAACAAGCAAGAAGGCAATGTGGCATTAGGCAGTAATACCAATGCGGTACGATACAAGTCCTATCCAGACGAGCCGTTGAATCCACGCATCACCAATCCTGTGCTGCAAGGAAACTGCTTAGTGGCAACCATTGACAAAGTACCATATACCATTCAACTGCCAGAGCATGTTGTTGGAGCATACCAGGCAGGAGCATTGCCACTCAGCACCCTTGCCAACAGCATTCTTGCCAAGAGTGACCAGATGAGACAGGTTGCAGGACGCAGCTATGGCGAGCATGAAGTGAGAAACGAGGCGATGGAACATGCTGAGCAGCGAGAAGTAATTCAAAGATCAAGATAAGGTAAAACGTAAAACAATCATACGATGAAAGAGAAAAGTGCGCAAGAGAAGAATGCGGCGGAGCGTCAGGTGTCACTGATTACCGATGCCCTGTCGAAAGCAGCCGGGAACAATGGAGTCTGGCTGAACGAAAAAGGAAAGCAATATCCACGTTTCTATCCCAAGGGAGCGGCAGTGAGTCCGTTCAATGCCATGGTGTTGGGATTAAACTCAGACAAGAACGGATATGCCACCAATCTGTACACGCTGTTCAGCGAAGCCAAGAAACGAGACGAGGCGGTTATGGCACATGAAAGAGGCGTACCCTTCAACTGGTATGCATGGAATAAGTATGTGAACCGTCATAATCCGGAAGACATCATTGACAGAAAGGACTACCAGGAATTGTCGACAACCGATCAGACACAGTACAAGGGCATCCATAATCGGGAGATACGAGTGCTGTTTAACATCGACCAGACCATGCTGCCATTGAAAGACAAGGAAAAGTATGAAGAGGTGGTGAAGGCGAATGTAGGTGCCAATGAAGATAAAGCCTTGCGCAGTCAGGTGAAAGACTTCATCCAGAAGATGAAAGACAACCTGATGGCCGTGCGAAAGGACGGAAGCGGAGTGGCGCATTATGACACAGAAAAAGATGCTGTGTATATGCCAAAGCAAGAGAACTTTGAGCAATATAGCGATTATGTGCAGGAGATGTTACGTCAAGTGGTGACAGCAACAGGACACCAGCAGCGACTAGCAAGAGAAGGCATGGTGATGAAGAATGGCATCGCACCATCTGAGGATGCCGTGAAGCAAGAGAAACTGGTGGTGGAATTGGCTTCGGGCATCAAGATGATGGAAATGAGAATGACGGCAAAGATTTCAAAGGAAAATATCGGCCTGGTGGACTACTGGAACCGTGAACTGAAGGAAAATCCATGTCTGATAGATGCCATTGAAAGTGATGTGAACAATGCACTGGACGTTATCCGCAAGGCAGAACGTGGCGAGAAAGTGGAGTATTCATCATCGAAGAACGAGCAGCAGACCAACGAGATGCAATCGCAGACACCCAAGCATTATTTTGTGGCAGACGAGATAGCCAAGCAGCCAGACAGTGAGCAGAAATTTGTGGTGATTGTTAGGGATAAGGAAAATAAAACAGCTGATGTTGTGTTGCCAGCAGGAGCATCATTGGATGTGAACAATGAGGTGTCGGGCATGAGTAAACAGCGCATCGAACATGCCTTGCAGAAAGAAGGGTTGGAAACAGTGAAGTTCTACAATCCCGATGGGGCATTAGGTTATCGACATGATGACAGCTATTTTGCAGGAAAGGACATCACGGTGGCAAGGTTGAAAAACTGGAAGTTGGAGGATATATCAAAGATTGACGTGTCGGATGCTGTAGAGCAGAGTAAGCAAGTGGGCTTCGACCGCATTCAGATGGTGCAGGACGACAACAAGCGTTGGGCGATGTACATCAAGCCAGAAGGACAAAAGCCTTTTTCCATCTATCCTGACAAGGCAGATCTGAACCGCTTCTTCACAACATTGAAGCAAGCGCAGGACACAATGGACAGCCTGAGAGTGGAATTGGCACAGAAATACTATGCTATGGCAGCGGTAAAGCCAGATTTGAAGATAGACCTGTTCGGCAGCGGACAGCATAACGAGATGGACTTGAACCGCATACAGAAAGTGAATGTGTTCAAGGCAAAGAATGATGTCATCCTATGTGCTGCGACCATCGAAGGCGAAGAGAAACTGACGCCTCGTGTGGTATCTCCAGGGCAATGGCAACGAATGTGGATTGCCGAGGACAAAAACGAGTATAAGAAACATCTTGCAGCAACCTTGTTTGCAGACATCCTGCAGAAAGGACAGGTGCAGGAGCAGACTGCATCAGAAAAGCAAGGAGAGGAAACCGAGGTGAAGCAAGAAACGCAAGTCTCCACCGACAAGCATGAGGAAGAGCATCGAGAATATCATGAGGAAGAGAACAAGCAAGCTTCCGCTGAGGAAAAGAAAAATATTAGGGAAGAGAAGGATGCGACTGTTCAAAGAGATAATAACGCTACTGTGGAAAAGAAGGAAGAGACCAAGGACTCTCCCATCATGAAGCAATGGAAGGAGCTGAAAGCCAAGCATCCAGATGCTTTGCTGCTGTTTCGTGTAGGGGATTTCTACGAGATGTATGAGCAGGATGCCAAGCGAGGAGCGGAAGTGCTGGGGATTACATTGACAAAACGAAACACCCAAGCTGGTCCCTACATGGCTGGCTTTCCTCATCACGCCTTGGATACCTATCTCCCTAAGCTTATCCGAGCAGGAGAACGAGTAGCTATCTGTGACCAGTTGGAGGCACCCAAGCAGAAGCAACAGGAGCAAAATACTGAGGAACAGCAGCGTTCTGGCGGTATGAAACGATAATAATGAGGAGATAAAGACATGAGCAAGAATCAGCAATACGCAGAGAAATATGCTGCCGAGGCGATGGAGCAGATGAAACGATATGGCATTCCTGCCTCCGTCACCTTGGCGCAAGGCATATTAGAAAGCAGTAACGGACAAAGTGAGTTGTCGCAGTTGGGCAACAATCACTTTGGTGTGAAAGCATCGGGCAGTTGGTTGAAGAATGGTGGTGACTATCTAGTATATACCGATGACAAACCCAACGAGAAGTTCTGCAAGTATGCCACGGTGGGTGACTCGTATGAGCATCATTCTAAGATATTGAAGAACAGCAGTAGATACAGTCAATGCTTCAAGCTATCTCCAGATGACTATAAAGGATGGACAAAAGGCATTGAGCGTGGCGGTTATGCGACCAATGGAGGGTATGCAGCAAGTCTGCAAAAAATCATTGAGGCAAATGGACTGCAGAAGTATGACCAGCAGGTGATGAAGGAGATGAGGACTGAGGGGAAGCAGTTCGGTGTAGAGCAAAATGCAAGAAATTCTACATCAGCTTCTGTAGCAGCAGAAGATACGTCAACAAAGAGTGTTGGAAAAGCATCGTCTTCTGACAAGCAGACGGCATTGCAAAAGGGCAATGGACAGTATTCTTTTCCGGTAAAAAGAGACGAATTCCTGTTTATTACCTCGCCATTCGGTATGCGTCAAGACCCTATGGACAAAAGCAAACAGCAGATGCACAAGGGAATAGACATCAGAGCCAGAAAGGATGATGTGCTTGCAACCGAGAACGGTGGCAAGGTAGTGGCAGTGAACCATAACACCAACACAGGAGGTGGCAAGTCGGTGACTGTAGAATATGCCAGAACGGACGGAAGCAAGGTGCAAACCACCTATATGCATCTGGCCAGCATTTCTGTAAAGGCAGGTGATGAGGTGAAAGCCGGGCAGAAATTAGGCGTGTCTGGCAATACCGGCACACGCACTACTGGCGAGCATCTGCATTTTGGAGTGAAGAACATATCGGCAGATGGTAAAGTAAGAGACGTGGATCCTGCATCATATTTGGCAGATATTGCGCAAAAAGGTAATCTGAAGCAGCAGGCATTGTACAATGGCCACGACCTGTTGGCAAAGTATAGAGACAACAGTTCGGGAGTAGATACAAGTCTGTCGCCTGATGATTGGATGAAGAAGCTGTTGTCATCAGAAGATGCAAGCACAGGACTGTCGAACGCAGACCCCATCATGAGAATGGTAACGACGATGTATGGCAGTCTGCTTGCCCTCGCCGTACAGATAGATAACAAGAGCGAAGAAGAACAGAAAGCGCAAATCTCAGAGGCTGTGAGCAAGAGGCAGGTGGATTTGAAACCATTGTTGCCGACCATGAAAGAATGCGTGCTGAGTGTTGGAGAAAATGGAAAGGCCGTGTTGCAAGCAGATAATGGCACGACCAAGGTGACGAGAGAACTGACCAATGCCGAGTTTAGCAGACTATCGCAGGTGTTGGGTGACACCAATCTGAGCAATGAAGCAAAAAAAATGCGCATAGCAGGAATGGTAAGTACCATCGTATTGACGCAACAGGCATCGCAAAACTATGAGCAGGTGATGGAACAGCAGGAAGGTCAGAGCCAATCAATACAAAGAAAATAATAACATGAAGGAAAGAATGAAAAGATGGTGTGCGGTGGCATTTCTACTGTTGATGGGGTTGTCGCTGTTTACGGCAGTTGCATACGGAGTCTATCTGTTGGGTGGTGTATATGCAGCTGTCGGATATATCGGGTTCAATGTCATGGTGGGCATCTGGCTGTTTCGGGAAATCACCAGAGCACCCATGATGGACGATTGATATTCAATCAGGGAAAGAAAAGCGGTGAATGGATTGATTGTAATTGGAAATACTTGTAAATTCCACATCTTGGTCGATTGAAAACGAATTAAAAAGTATTTGAGTTATGATTAAATGTAACGTAAGTGTGTGCGGAACCGTCAGCAAGGCTGCTGTGGTTCGCAATGGAAAGGACGGAATGCCGTTTACGACATATTCCGTAGATGTGGTGGTGCCAGCCAAGAAAAGTATCAGCAAGACGGTGATGGTAAGCTGCATCATGGATGGAGATTGTGCCAAAGCTATCGTTGTGGGCAATCGCATCGATGTGAAAGGTGTGCTTACCTTCAAGAAGAAAGACGACAACCTGTATTTCAACTTGAAAGGAATCGAAGTGAGCCAGTCTGCTGCAGAAAACAAGGATGGCATCGTGGGAGATATGGACTTCAAGGGCAAAGTCGGTAAGGATATTGATATGAAGAAGGACAAGAATGGAAAGGCTTTCCTAATGTTTTCGGCTTTCAGTGCAGAGAAGATTGGTGAAGAATTTGCGTTTACATGGGTACGCTTCGTCCGCTTTGTGGAAGAAAAGGAAGAATGGCTGCAGCCGAAGGCCACCATCGAGGCAAAGGGCGAGCTGGAAATCTCGGTGTATAACGAAAGACTCAACCTGGGCTGCAAGGTGGCAGAGTTGAGCCAGTGGGAAAAGAAACCATATCAACCAAATAATTAGCGACTATGGCATATTATAATAAGAGTCCACAGAATAATGGCGACGGAAAGAGTGCTGAGGACAGAGCCTTGGACACCTTCGCTAACATGATGATTGAGAAGATCGAGTCGTTGGGAAGCAAAGACGGATGGCAAAAGCCTTGGTTTACGGAAGGTACATTGAGCTGGCCGAAGAACCTGTCTGGCAGGGAGTATAACGGCATGAATGCCTTGCTGCTCACCATGCTGTGTGAGAAGAAAGGCTATGAACTACCAGTGTTTTGCACCTTTAACCGTGCAGTGGGTTTGAACTATCAGACCGACAAGCAAGGAAACAAGAAGCAGATGACGGATGCTAATGGTGATCCGTTGCCTAAGGTCTGCATCAACAAGGGAGAGAAGAGCTTTCCCGTGATGCTGACTAGTTTCACCATTGTACACAAGGAGACAAAAGAAAAGATACCCTATGACGACTACAAGCGAATGAGTGCTGAGGAGCAGAAGGAGTATAATGTCTATCCGAAGTTGAATGTGTACCAGGTGTTCAATGTGGCACAGACCAATTTGAAGGAGGCAAGATCCGAACTGTATGCCAAGCTGGAAGCCGAGAACAAACCAGAGAAAGCATTGGTGCAGGAAGGTGACATGTACTCATTTCCTGCCGTAGATAAGATGTTCAAGGACCAGAGGTGGATTTGTCCTATCAACATCGAACACCAAGACAATGCGTTCTACTCCATTTCTCGCAATGAGATAACCATTCCTGAGAAGGCACAGTTTAAAGACGGTGAGTCGTGGTATGGAACAGCGTTCCATGAGATGGTACACTCGACAGGAGCGGAAGATCAGTTGCACCGTCTCAAACCGCAATCGGGCTTTGGCTCAGATGAATATGCAAGGGAGGAACTGGTGGCAGAGTTGGGCAGTGCGCTGGTATGCCAGAAATACGGTATGACCAAGACTTTGAAGGAAGACAGTGCCACCTATCTGAAATCATGGCTTGGTAGTCTGAAAGAGTCGCCAAGTTTCATCAAGACCACCTTGATGGATGTGAAAAAGGCAACGTCCATTCTCTCACAGAGAATAGATGAAGTGGCGTTGGAAATGAAAGAGCAGCAGAGTGAGAATGTTGCAGCTTCGGTTTCGGAAAAAGATACAGAAGAAAAGGACATGGAGCATGCTGTATCATCAGGAAGCGATGAAAAGATAGAAGAGGAAAAGGTTGCAAGGTCTGCATTTCGAAGATAGCCGAACCGGCAAACAAAAAAATCCAGGATGCGCACATTATTGTGTAGGCATCTTGGATTTTTCATTTTAGGAGTTTTATTCTTCCTCTTCATCATCTTCATCAGGTGATAGCCATTTCTGCCAATCTTCCTCCTCGATGGTAAGGTCGTTCATCTCCCAATCATATGCGATTTCGGGCATCGGGTCACGAGAATAAGGGAAATGGATGGTATAGCCTATTTGTCCATAGGAGGCATGGAGTGGTGTGACGCAAAGGTCTCTACCGAAATAGCTTTGGGTGGAGAGGTATTTGCGCCAGTTGAAATGCTCACGGAGAATGTTTTGGCATAGGCGGTGGAGATATTGTTCTATTGTCATAGTGCATATTTTTTTAGTCAGCCGTAAACATGGAGTCTACGGCTGATGTTCTATTTATATTTCCTCTCTATCATACATGTTAGACAAGAACGACTGCAGTTTCTCGTCTGGGATATTCTCAATAGGGCAAGGCGTGAAGGTCATATCCTGCATGATTGGTATTTTAGGGAGATTGGGTGCAACCTCTAAATTAACACTTTCCATTTCCTTGATGGACGCATATCCATATTCTGTTTCGGCAAAGCCAACGACAATAGCAAACAATGTGAAGTCATCACCTTCGGGCTGTCCCTCCAAAACATACCAACGGAGATTGCCAAGGAAGAATACGCATTGGCAAATGGCATCCTTCTTCTTGCCATCCTGTGAATAAAGCGGATATTGCTTCAACTGCTCCGCCAACTTGGGTGTAATCAATCTACTTGTCATAGCTATATCTATTTATTTGGTGAATACTCTGGTGAAGAAGGGTAATAGAGCTGCTGCTCACGCAAGGCTTCAATGGCAGCATGTGCCAAGGTGCAAGCCCATTCATTACGAGGGTCATAATATCCCTTCTGATAGTTTACAGCCAACTGCTCCATGAAAGCCATCATCACCTTGAACTTCTCGTTCACAAGAAAACGGTGGTCATTAGCAAACTCGGCACCCAACTTAGATGCAGAACCCATTTTGCCATTCACGAAGCGTGAAAACTCAGTAGCAAACTCTTTGTTTCTTTCGTTAATCATATCATCCATATCTGTAAATATTAAATTGTGAAACTTCTTTTTCTTCCCTATTATAGAAGCCTTTACGACTTCATCAAAGGAATTGATTTTACGTGCAATAAAGAGTTCGGGCATGGAGACAGACAAGACAAGGAATTGGGTGATTATTTCATTGGAATACCCCAATCTCTAATTGGTGGAAGGCTGCTAAGGAAATAATCTGCCAATAGCAAGGCGATACTTGACGGTCTGGTGGGCTGAACTAAATTTGCTAAGGAAAACCAAGGGAGAATGAAGTGGTATGGGAATATTGTAGTGACGAAAAGTGGTAAAATTACCACTTTTTGATAATAGAGGGTGCACTTGTTCATTATAAAAGCCCTGGGCATATTCATTGAACAAGACCAATTTAATCCCATTTTTGACTTTTGTGTCATTTTCTCGTATACATTCTTTCAATCACATAGTTGAGTTTTATATAGATATTTTATAGATTGCATCGGATAGAATGAAATATAGAACTGTATAGAACAAATTGTTTACTATATTAATTTGTGTTCATTATCATCTTTGTAGGATTCTGTCGTGATAAAAAAAACAAACAGGACAAAAGTTCATGTTGTGAGAAGCTTTAGGGTATAGTTAAACAAAAAGACTAACATGTTAGTGTGTACATTCCTTACTTATCGCTATAATGCATTACATTTGCGCTCGAATTGTAAAAGTATCGACTATATGTAGCAGATACTACACGTAGTATTTACTAACAATTGTGTAAATCAAATAATTAGAAAATAAATAAAGCGAAAGAGTCCATTCATCACGAACGAACTCTTTCTTATGATCCTCAAATCCGCAACCTATAGGGTTTAGTGGGATTTTGCTTGCAAAGCGACAAAA
>OLNV01001121.1_pt1 | contig 18391 bp, 10 predicted proteins | sample 1672891 | NCBI WGS metagenome assembly OLNV01 (sample SAMEA3136734, study PRJEB25190) | human gut metagenome | biome: human gut; feature: human-associated habitat; material: faeces | place: Austria | collected 2013 | reverse complement strand
GAACCCACCTCCTCAGCTTGGAAGGCTGATATACTAGCCGATGTACGATGCCCGCGAATGCAGGATGAATTATACCACGTTTTGGCTCAAATGTCCAGTGCTAATTTTTAAGAACCGGACTTCATGCCCAGATAGACGGTGCCCACGCCCGCAGCGATGTTCAGCAGGCCCATGCCGATGCCGGCCACGCTGGAGAAGTAGGTCAGGGTGGAATCGATGATGAGGTTGCCGTTGATGGTACCTTCCGGCTCAGGGTACTTCTCGGGGTCTTTCTTCTGCAGCTGGACCGCCACACCGGCAATGTTGGAGACATTCAGGTAGGCCAGCATACTGGTGGCCAGGCCCATAACGGTGGAGCCCAGTGCCATCCAGTTGATGGACAGGCCGCCGCTGGTGTACTCCATTTCCTCTTCAGCCAGAGGAGCATAATTCTTGGGATAGTCGATCATGGTTTAGTACCTCCAAATGTGTTTCAAGAGGGGTCATCGTGGTTTCATTATAGGTTCTGCAGCTCCGGCTGTCAAGGGTCGAAACTTCAGCAGACAAAAGCAGCGCCCTCCCTTCTTCAGGGAGAGCGCCGCGTTCCGGTTCTTTCTTATTTTTTCTCAGAGCCGCTCTGCTGCTCCTGTTCCTGCTCCCTGCGCAGCTTTTTGATCCGCTTCTTCTCGCTTTCCACATGGGGCCAGGGCCAGGAGAAGCCCTCGTTTTCGCGGCACCATTTGACCAGCGGATAGAACGAGAACGCCAGCCCGAACAGATACAGCAGGACGTAGAGCGCACCGGAAAGGCTCACCAGTGCGTCCAGCGCGCCGATGAGCGCCATGATCAGGCCCGCCTTCAGGAAGAACAGGCCGTTCTGGCGGCAGTATTCCGGGAAATTCTCCGCCTTGACTGCCTGACGGCCCTGGTCTCCCCACACACGGGGATTCTTCATCACCGAGTAGCCGTAAAAGACCATCATCAGGCCGCAGGTAAGCTGGAATCCAAAAAACATATCACACCTCGCAGGTTTTCAGGGGGACTCAGTCGTCGTAGCCCTCGAACAGGGGCTTCATGGCAGGCAGGAAGTCCAGCGTTGCAAAGTAGTCGCGGGGGGTCTCGGCGCGGCGGATGAGGCGGTGAGAGCCGTCCTCGCAGAGCAGGACCTCGGCGCTGCGGAGCTTGCCGTTGTAGTTGTAGCCCATGGCGGAACCGTGGGCACCGGTGTCGTGGATGTAGATCAGGTCACCAATGTCGATCTTGGGCAGCATCCGGTCAATGGCGAACTTGTCGTTGTTCTCGCACAGGCCGCCGACCACATCGTACTTGTGGTCGCAGGGGGCGTTCTCCTTGCCCAGCACGGTGATGTGGTGGTAAGCGCCGTACATGGCAGGGCGCATCAGGTTGGCAGCGCAGGCATCCAGACCGATGTACTCCTTGTAGATGTGCTTTTCGTGGATGGCAGTTGCCACCAGCGCACCGTAGGGGCCGGTGGTAAAGCGGCCCATCTCGGTGAAGATGGCCACATCGCCCATCCCTGCGGGCACAAGGATCTCCTCAAACTTCCGGCGCACGCCCTCACCGATGGCCATGATGTCGTTCTCGGTCTGGTCGGGGCGGTAGGGGATGCCCACGCCGCCGGACAGGTTGATGTAGCCGATGTGGGCACCGGTGGCCTTCTGCACACGGACTGCCAGCTGGAACAGGATGCCTGCCAGCTCAGGGTAATAGGCATCGGAGATGGTGTTGGAGGCCAGGAAGGCATGGATGCCAAAGTTCTTTGCACCCTTTGCCATCAGCTTCTTATAGCTGTCGATCATCTGCTCCTCGGTCATGCCGTACTTGGCATCGCCGGGCTTGTCCATGACCTGGAAGCCCTCCTCGCTCTCGCCCAGCTGGAAGGTCCCGCCCGGGTTGTAGCGGCAGAAGATGTTCTCGGGGATCCCGGCCACACGGTCCAGGAAGTCCACCATGGTGGCATCGTCCAGGTTGATGTATGCGCCCAGCTCGTATGCCTTCTTCATGTCCTCCACAGGGGTCTGGTTGGAGGAGAACATGATATCGCTGCCGGTAAAGCCGCAGGCCTCGCTCAGCATCAGCTCGGTCAGGGAGGAGCAGTCCACGCCGCACCCCTCTTCCTTCAGGATCTGCAGGATGATGGGGTTGGGCAGCGCCTTGACGGCAAAATACTCCCGGAAGCCCTTGTTCCAGCTGAAGGCCTTGTTGATGCGGCGGGCGTTCTCACGGATGCCCTTTTCGTCGTAGACGTGGAACGGGGTGGGCACGTCCTGGATGATCTCCTGGGCCTGCTCTTCGGTCAGAAACGGTCTCTTTTCCATAATATACTTCCCTCTCGTTTTTATAGCGTCACCGGCAGTTTCCGGTGCAATAGCATCAGGTCTTCAGGTTCTTTCTGGTGGGGGTAAAGGTGGGGATCATCTTTTCCAGCTGATTCACCACGCCCTCGTCGTTGTGCTGGGCGGCAGCGGCAAGATCCTGCAGCTGCTGGTAGAACACGGCCAGGTCGATGTCCCGGGGCGATGCCACAAAGATCTTGTTGTGCTCGGTGCGGCGCATCTTGCCCTGCTCCTCGTCCATCATCAGCTCCTCGTAGAGCTTCTCGCCCGGGCGCAGGCCCACGATCTTGATCTCCATATTCACGCCCGGCTCGTAGCCGTAAAAGCGGATGAGCTGCTTGGCCAGATCCATGATCTTGACCGGCTCGCCCATGTCCAGCACATAGATGCTGCCGCCCTCGGCCAGCGCGCCCGCCTGCAGCACCAGCTGGGCCGCCTCGGGAATGGTCATAAAGTAGCGCTCGATGTTGGGGTCAGTCAGGGTGACAGGGCCGCCCTTCTTGATCTGAGCCTCGAACAGCGGGATCACGCTGCCGTGGCTGCCCAGCACGTTGCCAAAGCGGACCGCCACGCACTTCATGTCGGTATTGCCCGCAAAGGTCTGGATGAGCATCTCACAGATCCGCTTGGTGCAGCCCATCACGCTGGTGGGATTGACCGCCTTGTCGGTGGAAAGCTGGACGAACCGCTCCACGTCGTGCTCGCTGGCGCTGGTGAGCAGGTTCTTGGTGCCCAGCACATTGTTCTTCACGGCCTCGGCGGGGCTGATCTCCATCAGCGGCACATGCTTGTGGGCCGCTGCATGGAACACCACGGTGGGGTGGTAGGTCTCAAATACCTCGTCCAGCCGCTTTTTATCCCGAATGGAGCCGATCAGCACGGTCACAGGGATATCGCGGCCGTACTTCTGCTGCAGCTCCATCAGCAGCTCATAGGCGCAGTTCTCGTAGATATCAAAGATCAGCAGCTTGCCGGGCCGGAAGCGCATCACCTGGCGGCAGAGCTCGCTGCCAATGGAGCCGCCGCCGCCCGTCACCAGCACGGTCTTGCCGGTGAGGTAGCCGGAGATCTTCTCGTTGTCCAGCGTGACCTCATCACGGGAGAGGAAATCGGCGGTGTTCAGCTCACGGAACGCACCCTGCTGGGGGCCGTTGCTGCCCACCAGCTGGGGGTCGCTCAGGATCTGCACCGGGCAGTGGGTGGAAACGCAGAGGTCGATGACATGGTTCAGCCTGCTGCCCCGCAGGGTGGGGATGGCAATGATGATGTTGTGGATGTTGTACTGGGTGCAGAGCTGGGGGATCTGCTCCAGCGTGCCCTTGACCGGCACGCCGTGGATGGTCTGCCCCTGCTTGACCAGGTCATCGTCCACCGCCACAACGGGGTGGCCGTAGCTGCTGTTGGATTTGCAGACATTGATGGCCCAGGCACCGGCCTCGCCCGCGCCCACGATCATCACGGGGCGGTTGGGATCCTTGTTGGGCACGCCCCGCAGCCGCTCGCCGATGGGATGGTTCAGGAAGAGCCGCCATGCCAGACGGCTGCCGCCCACCAGCAGGAAGATGAGGACAGCGGCCATGGCGTTGGCAGAATCGAACAGCACGCCGTGGACGCAGAAATGGTTCACGAAATAGACCACCGCCGTGGGCACGGCGATCATGCCGCCCAGACGGATGAGGTCACGCTCCCCGGCATACTTCCAGAGCACATGGTACAGCCCGCCCGCCAGAAAGCTGAGCAGGTAGAGCGCCACGATCCAGGGCAGATTCTGGTAGAGCAGGGCACGGTTGTGGGGCCACCAGCTGGCTTCCACCGCGCCGTCGGCCCGGAGCAGCAGGGCAAAGTAAAAGCTGAATATCACGATGGCCGCGTCCAGCAGCACCAGGATCATCCGGCGCAGCAACACCTGCGGCACAAGCTTCTCTGTTTTCTTCACAAAAATCCTCTTTTACATCGGGGCGGGATCTGTCCGCACCCGTTTTTCCCGGCGTTGCCGGCCGCAGGGGCCAAAGCCCCATGCGCCTGTTCCGCCATAATATCCATTGTATTATACTCAATTCTCCCCCCTGTGTCCAGAACAATTCCGATTCTCCGGGCTTTTCTGCCGCTCCCTGCGGGATTTTTCTGTCCGCAGGATGGCCCGCACCTCTTCGCCCAGCCCCAGCGGCCACTGCACGGCAAGGCAGACTGCCGCCATGCCAAAGCCACCCGCACAAAGCGCCGCCAGCCGGGTGGGCGTGCTCCCGCTGCCCAGCCACCCCGCCAGCAGAGCGCGCAGGCCCTCGCCCGCCCCCGCTGAGATCAGTGCCGCCAGCGCCGGAGCCCCCAGCCACCGCCAGAGCCTGGGTTGCAGCCCGCTGACGTGCAGCAGACGGGCCGTATTCATCTGGCAGGTATAGGCACTGGACAGCAGGATCACCCACAAAAAGCCCTTCATCCCCCATCTGGGCAGGAGAAGCAGCACCCCCGCAATGCGGAGCACCGCGTCCCACAGGCTGTACCGGAACACGGCCTTCTGCTCCCCCATCCCCTTCATGGCACCGTCCACCATGCTCTCCAGATACATCAGCGGCATGGCCGGGCCCAGCACCCGCAGATAGAACCCGGCCTCCTGGCTGTGGTAGAGCAGCAGGGCCAGCGGCTCTCCCCACACCCAGAACAGCGCCCCCGCCAGCGCCGAGAAGCAGCCCGTCAGCCGGAGCATCCGGTCCAGCAGGCAGTCCAGCCGGGCGCGTTCGCCCCGGATGTGGGCCTGGGTGATCTCAGGCATCAGCAGCACCGAAAGGCTCCCCAGCAGCCCGAAGGGAAAGGTGAGCAGAGGCAGGGCCATCCCCTTCAGGCTGCCGTACTGGGCCACCGCGGCACTGCGGCCCCCGGCATCCAGCAGGCAGACCGTCAGGCAGGCGGGCACCAGCATGTTCTCCGCCGTGTGCAGGGCGCTGGCAAGGCACCGCCCGCCCTCCACCGGCCACAGGATCTCCCAGAGCCGCCGGGCAGGGTCTGCAGGCCGTCGGGCCTTTTCTGCGCCGAACGCACGCACCGCCTCCCCACGGTAAAACATCAGCAGGATGCAGGCCGACACCGCTTCGCTCACCGCCGTGGCGGCCAGCACCGCCGCGCAGCGGGCGCTCACGTCCGGCGCGTTCCCCCATTCCAGCGCGTACCAGATGATCCCGATGCGCACGCTCTGCTCCACCAGCTGGCTCAGCACATTGGGCTCCACCCGCCGCCGGGCGATAAAGAACCCCCGCAGCACAGCCGAGAGAGCCATCCAGGGCATCCCGAAGGCCGACACCCGCAGCGCGCCCGCCGCCCGCACATCTCCCAGCCACCACCGGGCAGCGGCCCCGGCCAGCCCGTACTGCGCCGCCATGGCCGCCGCGCCCAGCAGCAGCCCCGTGCCCGCCAGCCGCACCAGCATCCCCCGCGCCTGTGCCCGGCCCCGAGCCAGCTCCTCAGCCATCAGCCGGGTGGCCGCCACCGAGACCCCCGCCGTTGCCAGCGTGACAAAGAGCGCGTAGACCGCCAGCACCAGCTGGTACAGCCCCATCCCCTCGCCGCCCAGGGCGTTGGCCAGATAGATGCGCAGGCCCATCCCGGCCAGCCGCAGCAGGACATCCGCCCCGGTCAGGAGGGCGGCGTTTTTCAGGTAGCTCTGCCCCATAGTCTTCCTCCTTCCCCCGCACAGGCGTTCGGTTCAGTGTATGCGGTCTTTCCCGGGCAATATGCACTCTTGTGAAGATGAGCGCCCCTGTGGGTTGTTTCCCACCCGGTTTTATGGTATGATATGGGTTGGTCAAGACGATCTGTCTAATTAAGATAAAGGAGAAAAGGTTAGAGTATGAGCGAAGAATGTACCCATGACTGTTCCACCTGCGGGGCAGCATGTTCTTCCCGCACCGCCGCACCTGAGCACGATGCCCCCAACCCCAACAGCAGCGTGAAAAAGGTCATCGGCGTTGTTTCGGGCAAAGGCGGTGTCGGCAAGAGCATGACCAGTGCCCTGCTGGCCTGCGCCATGGCCCGCCGGGGCTACCACTGCGGCATCCTGGATGCCGACATCACCGGCCCGTCCATCCCCAAGCTGTTCGGCATCCATGGCCGTGCCATGGCCGATGAAAAGGGCTGCTGGCCTATCCAGAGCCGGATGGGCATTGATGTGATGAGCATCAACCTGCTGGTCGAGAACGAGGAGGACCCCGTTGTGTGGCGCGGCCCCGTGATCGCCGGTGCGGTCAAGCAGTTCTGGACCGATGTGGTCTGGAAGGACGTGGACTTCCTGTTTGTGGACATGCCTCCGGGAACCGGCGACGTGCCTCTGACCGTGTTCCAGAGCCTGCCCGTGGACGGCATCGTGGTCGTTGCCAGCCCCCAGGAGCTGGTCAGCATGATCGTAGCCAAGGCCGTGAACATGGCCGAGATGATGAAGGTGCCCATGCTGGGCATCGTGGAGAACATGAGCTACATCGTCTGCCCCGACTGCGGCAAGAAGATCAGCGTGTTCGGCGAGAGCCATGTGGATGAGGTGGCTGCAAAGCACGGCCTGCCCGTGCTGGCCAAGTGCCCCATCGATCCCCAGCTGGCTGCCTGCTCCGATGCCGGCATGATCGAGGCCTACCCCGGCCAGTACCTTGAGGGTGCCGCCGATGCCTGCGAGAAGCTGCTGAAGAAGTAAATCATGCGCCTGTCCCCCGCCAGCGCCAGCCGCCTGCGGGGGATTTTTTGAATATCCCTGCAGAAAGGAGAACGCAAATGCCGAACGAACTCAAGATCGGCCGGGTGTACCGGCACTTCAAGGGCGACTTTTATCTGGTGGAGGCCGTCGCCAACGATTCCGAAACGGGGGAGCCCTTTGTGGTCTACCGTAAGCTCTACGGGGACGGCGGGCTCTGGCTGCGGCCCCTTGCCATGTTCCTCAGCCCCGTGGACAGGGCAAAATACCCCGATGCCGCGCAGGAATACCGCTTTGAATTGCAGGAGATCCCCAGCGCCGCCGGCCACTGACGCTGTGAAGCGGATTCATTTTTATTTCGGCTTCACTGAAACATTTTCCGATTTCCTCTATTGTAAATCGCTGCACAAAGCTTTATAATGATAAAGCGCTCTGTGATAGTGGGCAGAGCGAGTGTAAATAATGGGAAAAGGAGTATTCTATTATGCTGACGAATGAATACCTGAAGCGCGTTTACGATGGCCTTGCACAGCGCAATGCCAATGAGCCTGAGTTCCTGCAGGCTGTCCGCGAGGTGCTGGAGAGCATCCAGCCCGTGGTGGAGAAGCATCCCGAGTACGAGAAGGCTGGCCTGATCGAGCGTCTGGTCGAGCCCGAGCGCATCATCACCTTCCGTGTGCCCTGGGTCGATGATCAGGGCAAGGTCCAGGTGAACCGCGGCTACCGCGTCCAGTTCAACAGCGCCATCGGCCCCTACAAGGGCGGCCTGCGCTTCCATCCCTCTGTCAACCAGGGCATCCTGAAGTTCCTGGGCTTTGAGCAGACCTTCAAGAACAGCCTGACCACCCTGCCCATGGGCGGCGGCAAGGGCGGCTCTGACTTTGACCCCCATGGCAAGAGCGACATGGAAGTCATGCGTTTCTGCCAGAGCTTTATGACCGAGCTGTACCGCCACATCGGCCAGTTCGTGGACTGCCCCGCCGGTGATATCGGTGTCGGCGGCCGCGAGGTGGGCTACATGTTCGGCCAGTACAAGCGCCTGACCAACAGCTTCCAGGGCGGTATGCTCACCGGCAAGGGCCTGACCTTCGGCGGCTCTCTGGCCCGTACCGAGGCCACCGGCTACGGCCTGTGCTACTTCACTGCCGAGGCTCTGAAGTGTATGCGCAACGACAGCTTTGAGGGCAAGACCGTGGTCATCTCCGGCTCCGGCAATGTTGCCATCTATGCCTGCCAGAAGGCTCAGTCTCTGGGCGCAAAGGTCGTTACCATGTCCGATTCCAACGGCTACATCTACGACCCCAACGGCATTGATCTGGCTTACGTCAAGGAGCTGAAGGAAGTCCGCCGCGGCCGCATCAAGGAGTATGCCGAGACCCACGCCGGTGTAACCTACGTTGCCGACTGCTCCAAGGTCTGGACTGTCCCCTGCGACATCGCCCTGCCCTGCGCGACCCAGAACGAGATCAACAAGGAGTCCGCTGAGGCTCTGGTCAAGAACGGCTGCACCGTTGTCTGCGAGGGTGCAAACATGCCCAGCACGCCCGAGGCCATTGAGGTCTACCTGTCCAACGGTGTCCTGTACGGACCCGCAAAGGCTGCCAACGCCGGCGGCGTGGCCACCTCCGGCCTGGAGATGAGCCAGAACTCCGAGCGCCTGAGCTGGACCTTCGAAGAGGTCGATGCAAAGCTGAAGGGCATCATGGAGGGCATCTTCCACGCTTCCTATGACGCTTCCGTTGCTGCCGGTTCCGAGGGCAACCTGATGGTCGGTGCAAACTGCGCCGGTTTCCTGAAGGTCGCTACCGCCATGATGGCACAGGGCATCACCTACTAAGCATTCCTTTTCAGAGGGCCGCATCCGAAGGGGTGCGGCCCCTTTTTTTTCCTGCATATTTCCTCTGTCCGTTGTCCATACTCCCTTTGCCAGAAAGCGAAGGGAGTATTTTTATGGATGAGCAGATGTTTTGTTTCCAATGTGAGCAGGCGGCCAACGGGACTGCCTGTACCGGTCGGGCAGGTGTGTGCGGGAAATCGGCTCCGACCGCAGCGGCGCAGGACCGGCTGACCGGTGCCCTGATCCGGTATGCGGAGCAGCTCATTGGCGAAGGCCGTGCTCCGGCTCCGGAGCAGGCTTTGCTGCTGATGCAGGGGCTGTTCACCACCATCACCAATGTAAATTTTGACGAGCACACCGTCGGGCAGCTGATCGAGAAGATCCACGCCGCCTGTCCGGGCATTGCCGAGGACTATGATATGCAGCAGCTCTGGCAGGAGCCTGACCCGGATGTGCGAAGCCTGAAATGCTTTGTGCTGTTCAGCCTGCGGGGCATGGCCGCTTATAACTATCATGCTCGGGTGCTGGGCCGCATCGACCCGGAGCTGGACAAATTTTACTGTACCGCCCTGAAGGCAGTGGGCACCTCGGGGCTATCCATGGAGGAACTTTGGCTCCTGGTGCAAAGGACCGGAGAAGCCAGCTTCCGCACCATGGAACTGCTGGATCATGCCAACACCGGTGCCTTTGGCGAACCGGAACCGACAGAAGTCCCTCTGACCATCGAGAAAGGGCCTTTCATCGTCATTTCCGGCCACGACCTTTACGACACCCAGCAGCTTTTGGCCCAGACCGAGGGCAAGGGCATCAACGTTTATACCCACTCGGAACTCCTGCCCGCCCACGGTTATCCGGAGCTGAAAAAACGCTATTCGCACCTCAAGGGAAATTTCGGCACCGCCTGGCAGAACCAGCAGTCGGAGTTTAAGGACATCCCCGCCCCCATCCTCTTCACCACAAACTGTATCATGCCGCTGCGCCCCAGCTACGCCGACCGGGTCTTTACCACCTCGGTGGTCTCCTATCCCGGGGTGCCGCACATCGGGGAGGACCGGGACTTCACCCCCGTCATCCGGAAAGCGCTGGAACTGGGCGGCTACCCGGAGGATACCATCATCCCGGGCATGAACGGCGGCAAAACGGTCACCACCGGCTTTGCGCGGAGCGCTGTGCTCTCCCACGCCAATGAGATCGTTGCGGCCGTGAAAAGCGGGCAGATCCGTCACTTCTTTCTGGTCGGCGGCTGCGACGGTACCCGGCCCACCCGCCGTTATTACACCGAGTTTGCCAAGCTGACACCGCCGGATACGGTCATTCTGACCCTTGCCTGCGGAAAATTCCGGCTGAACGATCTGCCTCTGGGCACAGTGCCCGGCACTGGCCTGCCCCGCATCCTCGATGTGGGCCAGTGCAACGACGCATACAGCGCCATCCGGATCGCACTGGCTCTGGCCGATGCCTTCGGCTGCACCGTCAACGACCTGCCGCTCTCGCTGGTGCTCTGCTGGTTCGAGCAGAAGGCAGTCTGCATCCTGATCGCCCTGCTGGCTTTGGGCATCCGGAACATCCGCCTCGGCCCCACCCTCCCGGCCTTTCTCTCTCCGGGGGTCGTGCAGGAACTTCAGCGGCGCTATGACCTGAAAGCCATTACGACCCCGGAAGAGGACCTGCGGGCCATTCTGGGACGCTGACTGCCGCCGCAGGGAATTTCTTCCTTTGTTTTTGCTACGCTCCCGGGATTTCCCGGGAGTTTTTCTTGTGTCGAAACTTTTTCATAATTTCTGGGAATTTCCGGCGCAGGAACAAGTTTTCACTCCTGTGCAGGAATCATTTTCCGGAGAAACTCCGGCGCGGTTCCCCACCGTTTCAAAAATTTGGATCTTTCGGTTTCAAATTCGTTTGAACCTCTTGTATTTCTGAACATCCGATGCTACTATATTAGCAGTACACAAAATGTACTATATTTTAGAAAGAGGAGGAGAAAAAATTATGAAAAAGAGATGGTTCGTAGTGATACTTACCATCGGATTGCTGCTTCATGTTCTGCCGCTGAGTGTACTTGCACTGAGCCCCGACCCCACCATCACGGATTCGGACGGCACCATTCTGGACTGGAGTGACCTTTCCACCGTTCCCTACTCCCTTGATGATTTGCAGGAACAGGAACCTCCTGTTCCCGACCTTTTGGAGACGGGCTCGGAGAAAAGCCTTGCGGATGCGGACAACGATGAAGCACCAGCGGATGACCTGCCCGCAGGGAATCTCACCCCCAAAACTCCTGACGAGGAAACGGATGGCGATGGCTCTGCGGACGACGACGGCAGCACCACAACCCCGCCTGTGTGCAAGATCGACAAGATCGACGATACGTACTACTACTCCACACTGGACGATGCAATCACTGCCGCGACGGATGGTGATCAGATCGACCTGCTGAAGGACATTGAGTGGTATACGGGCCTTGAGTTCCATAGTAAGAACTTGACCATTTCCGGCGGCAATACCTACACGCTGACGCTGAACCAGAACGGTATGTATGCATCGCACAGTGATATCACGTTTAAAGATCTTACGCTGAATATCTATGCGCATACTCATACCCATGAAGGTGGCGCAGGAGGAACGGCCAACCTGATCAGCAACTCGAATCTGAGACTGAACAACGTCAACTTTACGTTGATCCCGGATGGAAGCTGCGGCAGCGGCATCTATCTGTATCAGAAGAGCAACCTGTATCTGGATGGATCATACGCCGTGATCCGTGGTGTCTCTAATTATCGTGCAAGTGGTATCTACGCCGATGACTCGGAATTTAAAGGACAACCGAACCGTGAGATCAAGATCAACAACTCTTATCTTGAGATCACAGGCTGTGCCCATGCGGCCATGACGATCGATCCGATCGACATCACACTGTCCAGTTCAAATGTCGTGGTGATGGACAACGGCAAATCCGATCCTGATGGCTACGGCTTCGGCATTGGCTGCTATGGCGGTAAGCTGACCATGGAATCCTCGACCCTGACCGCCACCGGAAACACCGGCGCATGGTATGGCTACGCTGTTTTCGTTGATGGCCTTGACGTGGATTCCGGTTCTACCCTTGATATCCGCGACAATGGCGGTTCCGGCCTTGGTGTCGGCGGCATTGGCGTGATCCAAGGCGGTTCGCAGGTCATCTGCGACGGCAACGGCACAAATGACCCGGGCTACGGCTCTGGCGGTTTGTATGTGTATGCAGGCGCCGACCTGACCATTGAAAGTGGTGCAAACGTCTCCGTATGTCAGAACAAGGGCCTGGCTGCCATCGTGAACAGCTGTAAGCTGCACATCCAGAATGGTGCCAATGTTTCAGTGGACAACAATGCTAAGCTCGGTATCTACAACAGTTACGATTCCTATCTGACGATTGAGTCCGGTGCAAATGTCACCGCCAACCACAACGGTGCCCATGGCATCTACAATCAAGTGATGGGTGATCTGAAGCAGGGTGCTTTTCTGATAGAAAGCGGTGCAAATGTCACTGCCAACTACAATACGGTGTCCGGTATCGTCAACTGCAATCTCTTCACCGTGGAAAAGGGTGCCAATCTGCAGGTGGAATACAACAGCAACTGCGGTATCCAAAACGATGAGCATGCGACGCTGAACCTGCTGGCCGGCAGTGTACGCTATAACCATGCCGGTTCTGTAGGCGGCGGACTTGTGAACTCTGGCACTGCGATTCTTTCAGACGATGTAGAGCTGTACAACAATCACGCAAGGCTTTCTGGTGACGACATCTACAACGCAGACGGTGCCACCATCACCTTTGGCGATACCGGCAAAGGCTGGGCGCTGGACGGCGAACCGGACTGCTATGATTTCATTACCGGCTGGTACGACGACTATGAAACCACCCGCTGGAACGCCCACGGGGACGAAGCGGATCTGCACATGGTTCTCGTCGCACCCGTCAATTCTTACACCGGCCCCCTGTCCCTCAAGGCCGCACACGGCAGCATCGGCAGCCTGACCGTCTGCAAAGAGACGCTCGGGGAACTGCTGCCGAGCGACTATGACACCGCGTTCACCTTTGAGCTCACGCTGGACGATGATACCATCACCACGATCGACGACAAATGGTGCGGTGTCCCGTTCAAAAACGGCAAGGCATCCTTCACCCTGAAAAGCGGCGAGAGCATCACGCTCTCGAACCTGCCCGCAGGCATCGGCTATACCATCACCGAAACCGCTCAGGACGGCTGGACCCTGCTGAATCTCAACCCTGCAGAGACCGGCGTTGTGCCCCAGAACGACACCGCCAAGGTCGTCTTTACCAACCTGAAGAACAGCCCGGACACCCCCTATGTTCCGGTCGTTCCCGTAGACCCGGAGACCCCCGAGATCCCCGAGGAGCCTGAGGGGCCGGAGACCCCCGAGACCCCCGAGGAGCCTGAGGAACCCGAGATCCCCGAGGAAACCGAGGAAACCGAGGCCCCCGGCGAGCTGCCTGCGGAGAAACCGGCTCAGACTGACACGTCCGCGTCGTTGGCCCAGCCGGAGGAAACGCCCACGCAGAACACCACGACCGTGACCCTGATCCAGACCGGTACCACCGATTGGCTGGCTGCCGTGCTTCTGATCTTTGGCATCGGTCTGTTGGTATGCGGGTGGTTCTTCGACCGCAAACAGCGCGCCGCAAAGCACTAAGGACAGAAACGCCCCGCAATCATACGCAAACCGCCGCATCCCCTGCCCCAGACCGGCAGCCGGATGCGGCGGTTTTTTCAAGGTTTTGATGAAATGCGTTCATCATTCCATCAAACCGCACAAGATGACCGGACTTCAGGGCATCAAGTTTGGCGCAGCTGTCACTTGAACATCTCTCACCATCCGCTATAATAGAATCATCGGAACAAAGGCGTTCCAGAGGGGTATTCTATACCCTTCTGGGGCGCTTTTTTGTTTTCTGTGCAAGATCGGCTGCGGAATGTGCCGCGGCCCAGAGGATATTTTGAGAGATAAGGATGGGAAAGGCAATGGATCAATTTACGGAAAACGCCACGCCTCTTGGCCTGTATGACCCTCAGTTCGAGCACGATGCCTGCGGCATCGGCGCTGTGGTGGACATCAAGGGCCGCAAGAGCCATCAGACGGTCAGCGATGCCCTGAGCATCGTGGAGCGTCTGGAGCACCGCGCCGGTAAGGATGCCGAGGGCAAGACCGGCGACGGCGTGGGCATCATGCTGCAGATCAGCCACAAGTTCTTCTCCAAGGTGGCCGATGAGCTGAACATCAGCCTGGGCAACGAGCGGGAATACGGTGTCGGCATGTTCTTCTTCCCCCAGAACGAGCACCTGCGGGCACAGGCCATGAAGCTGTTTGAGCTGGTCACCCGCAAGGAGGGGCTTGAGTTTCTGGCATGGCGCAGGGTGCCGGTAGACCCCGATGCCGTGGGCCAGAAGGCCCGGGACTGCATGCCCTCCATCTGGCAGTGCTTCATCAAAAAGCCTGCCCGTGTGAGCAAGGGCATTGATTTTGACCGCAGGCTCTACATCATCCGCCGGGTGTTCGAGCAGGCCAGCAACGGCACCTATGTGCCCAGCCTGTCCAGCCGCACCATCGTCTACAAGGGCATGTTCCTGGTGCACGATCTGCGCCTGTTCTACCTTGACCTGCAGGACGAGGACTACGAATCCGCCATCGGCATGGTGCACAGCCGCTTTTCTACCAACACCAACCCCAGCTGGATGCGTGCCCACCCCAACCGGTTCATCCTGCACAACGGCGAGATCAACACCATCAAGGGCAACACCGATGCCATGCTGGCCCGTGAGGAGAGCATCGAGAGCCCCATCCTGCAGGACGACATGAACAAGATCCTGCCCATCATCAACACCTCCGGCTCGGACTCCGCCATGCTGGACAACGCGCTGGAGTTCATGGTGATGAACGGCATGGATCTGCCTCTGGCGGTGATGATCACCATCCCCGAGCCCTGGGAGAACAACAAGAACATCAGCCAGAAAAAGCGCGATTTCTACCAGTATTACGCCACCATGCTGGAGCCCTGGGACGGCCCCGCCGCCATCCTCTTCTCCGACGGCGACGTGGTGGGCGCGGTGCTGGACCGCAACGGTCTGCGCCCCAGCCGCTACTATATCACCAAGGACGGCCGGATGATCCTGTCTTCTGAGGTGGGCGTGCTGCCCTGCGCCCCCGACAACATCCTGATGAAAGACCGCCTGCGCCCCGGCAAGATGCTGCTGGTGGATACCGTCAAGGGCGAGGTCGTGGATGACGAGAAGCTGAAGGAATACTACGCCAGCCGCGAGCCCTACGGCGAGTGGATCGACCGGAATCTGGTCCGGCTGAAGGACCTGAAGATCCCCAACATCAAGGTCCCCAGCTACACCGGCGAGGAGCTGACCCGCCTGCAGAAGGTCTTTGGCTACAAATACGAGGAAATCAAGGAGCTGATCCTGCCCATGGCCCGGGCCGGTGCCGAGCCTTCCGGAGCCATGGGCACCGACACCCCGCTGGCTGTCCTGAGCGACCAGCATCCCCCGCTGTTCAACTACTTCAAGCAGCGGTTCGCACAGGTCACCAACCCGCCCATCGATGCCATCCGTGAGAAGGTGGTCACCTCCACCAGCGTCTATGTGGGTGCCCACGGCAACCTGCTGGAGGACAAGCCCGAGAACTGCAAGGTGCTCAAGGTGCAGAACCCCATCCTGACCAGCACCGATCTGCTCAAAATCAAGCACATGAACGTGCCCGGCTTCAAGACCGCCACGGTGTCCATCAATTACTATAAGAACACCAGCCTGGAAAAGGCTATCGACCGCGTGTTCCTGGAGGTGGACCGCGCCTACAAGGACGGTGCCAACATCATCATCCTCTCTGACCGCGACATTGACGAGTACCACGTCTCCATCCCCAGCCTGCTGGCTGTTTCTGCCGTGTCCCAGTACCTCATCCGCACCAAAAAGAGCACGGCCATGGCCCTCATCCTTGAGAGCGCCGAGCCCCACGAGGTGCACCACTTTGCCACCCTGCTGGGCTACGGTGCCTGCGCCGTCAACCCCTATCTGGCCCACGACACCATTGCCCAGCTCATCGACGAGGGTCTGCTGGACAAGGATTACTACGCCGCCGTGGATGATTACAACAAGGCTGTGCTGAACGGCATTGTGAAGATCGCCTCCAAGATGGGCATCTCCACCATCCAGAGCTACCAGAGCAGCCAGATCTTTGAGGCGGTCGGCATCTCCAAGGATGTCATCGACAAGTACTTCACCGGCACGGTCAGCCGTGTGGGCGGCATCGGTCTGGAGGACATTCAGGCGGATGTGGAAGCTGCCCACAACGCCGCCTTTGACCCGCTGGGTCTGGATATCAACATGGAGCTGGCCGACGGCGGTGCTCACAAGTTCCGCAGCGGCAAGGAAGAGCACCTCTTCACCCCGCAGACCATCCATCTGTTCCAGAAAGCCTGCTTCACGGGCGACTACAAGGCCTTCAAGGACTTCACCCGCACCGTGGACAACATGGGTGCCGAGGGCGTGCACCTGCGCAGCCTGCTGGACTTCAGCTATGACCCCAACGGCGGCATTCCCCTTGAGGAGGTGGAGCCCGTCAGCTCCATCGTCAAGCGGTTCAAAGCCGCTGCCATGAGCTACGGTGCCCTGAGCAGCGAGGCCCACGAGACCATCGCCATCGCCCTGAATCGTCTGGGCGGCCGGAGCAACACCGGCGAGGGCGGCGAGCCCGAGGAGCGCTACCAGAGCGAGAGCAACTCCAAGATCAAGCAGGTAGCCTCGGCCCGCTTCGGTGTGACCAGCAAGTATCTGGTCTCCGCCGAGGAGATCCAGATCAAGCTGGCACAGGGCGCAAAGCCCGGCGAGGGCGGCAACCTGCCCGGTGCCAAGGTCTACCCCTGGATCGCCAAGACCCGCCACAGCACCACCGGCGTGGGCCTGATCTCTCCCCCGCCCCACCACGACATCTACTCCATCGAGGATCTGGCCGAGCTGATCTATGACCTGAAGAACGCCAACCGCCACGCCAACATCAACGTGAAGCTGGTCAGCGAGGCCGGTGTCGGCACCATTGCCGCCGGTGTCGCCAAGGGCGGCGCACAGGTCATCCTCGTCTCCGGTTACGACGGCGGCACCGGTGCAGCCCCCCGCACCTCCATCAAGAATGCGGGCCTGCCCTGGGAGCTGGGCATCGCCGAGACCCACCAGACCCTGATCCTGAACGGCCTGCGCACCCGGGTGCGCATTGAGAGCGACTCCAAGCTGCTCTCCGGCCGTGACGTGGCCATCAGCTGCATGCTGGGCGCGGAGGAATTCGGCTTTGGCACCAGCCTGCTGATGTGCGAGGGCTGCGTGATGATGCGCGTGTGCAATCTGGACACCTGCCCCATGGGCATCTGCACCCAGAACCCGGAGCTGCGCAAGCACTTCCACGGCAAACCGGAATATATCATCCACTACCTCACCTTCGTGGCACAGGAGCTGCGGGAGTACATGGCCAAGCTGGGCGTGCGCACCGTGGACGAGCTGGTGGGCCGCACCGACCTGCTGCGCGTGAAGGACGCTGCCCCCGGCAGCCGTGCTTCCAAGATGGATCTGGACTGCATCCTGCACAACCCCGCCATCGCCAACAGCAACGTGCACTTTGTGCCCGCGGACACCTACGACTTCCATCTGGAGAACACCCTCGACATGAAGGTGCTCATGAAGAAGTTCAAGCTGGGCAGCAAGAACCCCCAGAGCGTGACCCTGAACGTGTCCAACACCGACCGCGCCTTTGGTGCCATCTTTGGCAGCGAGATCACCCGCAAGTACGGCAGCACCCTGCCGGATGACGTGTTCACCGCCCACTGTGCGGGTGCCGGCGGCCAGAGCTTCGGCGCGTTCATCCCGGGTGGCCTGACGCTGGACCTGGTGGGCGACTGCAACGACTACATGGGCAAGGGCCTGTCCGGCGGCAAGATCGTTGTGCGCCCGCCGCAGGGCATCTCCTTCAAGCCGGAAGAGAACATCATCACCGGCAACGTGGCCCTGTACGGTGCCACCAGCGGCAAGGCCTTCATCTCCGGCGTGGCCGGTGAGCGCTTTGCCGTGCGCAACAGCGGTGCCACCGCCGTTGTGGAGGGCGTGGGCGACCACGGCTGTGAGTACATGACCGGCGGCACCGTGGTGGTGCTGGGTTCCACCGGCAAGAACTTTGCGGCCGGTATGACCGGCGGCATCGCCTATGTGCTGGATGAGAACTGGGACTTCTACCAGCGGGTCAACAAGGAGACGGTCAGCCTGGAACCGGTGGAGCACAAGTACGACGTGGCCACCCTGAAGGAGCTGATCCGCGAGCATGTGGAGCTTACCGGCTCCCCCCGCGGCAAGGAGATCCTGGACAACTTCAGCGAGTTTTTGCCCAAGTTCAAGAAAGTTCTGCCTTACGACTACGACCGCATGCTGCGGGTGATCGCCTCGGTGGAAGAGCGCGGTCTGGACGGCGAGCAGGCACAGATCGAAGCATTCTACACGGTGCAGA
>OLNV01001115.1_pt1 | contig 18453 bp, 6 predicted proteins | sample 1672891 | NCBI WGS metagenome assembly OLNV01 (sample SAMEA3136734, study PRJEB25190) | human gut metagenome | biome: human gut; feature: human-associated habitat; material: faeces | place: Austria | collected 2013 | reverse complement strand
GAGACCGACGAAGAGCTGATGATGAAGTACCTGGACGGCGAAGAGCTGACCAAGGGAGAAATCAAGGCTGCTCTGCGTAAGGCTACTATTTCCAACGAGATCGTTCCTGTTGTCTGCGGCTCTTCTTACAAGAACCGTGGCGTTCAGAAACTGTTGGATGCAATCGTTGATTATATGCCCGCTCCGACCGACGTTGCGGCCATCAAGGGCACCAACCCGGAGACTGGCGAGGAAGAAGATCGCACTTCTTCCGATGATCAGCCGTTCTCTGCACTGGCATTCAAGATTATGACTGACCCGTATGTCGGTAAGCTGTGCTTCTTCCGCGTGTACTCTGGTACCGTTGAGGCTGGCACCACTGTTTACAACTCTGTTAAGGATCAGGACGAGCGTATCGGCCGTATCCTGCAGATGCATGCAAACAACCGTAAGGATATCGACATCTGCTACGCTGGCGATATCGCCGCTGCTGTTGGTCTGAAGAACACCACCACTGGTGATACCCTGTGCGATGAGAAGCATCCCATCATCCTCGAGTCCATGAACTTCCCCGAGCCGGTTATCCGCGTTGCCATCGAGCCCAAGACCAAGGCTGGCAGCGAGAAGATGGGTATTGCCCTGTCTAAGCTGGCTGAAGAGGACCCGACTTTCCGTACCTGGACCGATGAAGAAACCGGTCAGACCATCATCGCCGGCATGGGCGAGCTCCACCTGGAAATCATCGTGGACCGTCTGCTCCGCGAGTTTAAGGTCGAAGCTAACGTTGGCGCACCTCAGGTTGCCTACCGTGAAACCATCCGCAAGGATGCTAACCAGGAAACCAAGTACGCACGTCAGTCCGGTGGTAAGGGCCAGTATGGTCACGTTAAGATCAAGATTGAGCCCAACCCGGGTAAGGGTTATGAGTTTGTCAACGGTATTGTTGGCGGCGCTATCCCGAAGGAATACATCCCCGCTGTTGACAATGGTATCCAGGGCGCGATGAAGTCCGGCATTCTGGCTGGCTATCCCGTCGTGGATGTCAAGGTCACTCTGTGGGACGGCTCCTATCATGAAGTTGACTCCTCTGAAATGGCGTTCTCCATCGCCGGCTCCATGGCATTCAAGGATGCTATGAAGAAGGCTGATCCCGTCATTATGGAGCCCATCATGAAGGTTGACGTTGTTGTTCCTGACGAGTATATGGGCAACGTCATTGGCGACTTGAACAGCCGCCGCGGCGCGATCCAGAACCAGGAATCCACCGATGGCACTGCCCGTGTCACCGCTATGGTTCCTCTGTCCGAGATGTTCGGTTACGCTACTGACCTGCGTTCCAAGACCCAGGGCCGTGGCCAGTACTCCATGGAGCCGGCTGATTACCAGCAGGTTCCCAAGAGTGTTGCAGATAAGATCATGACCGAGCGCAATAAGGGCTGATTCTGCACAAATTCGCGCAAAATACTTGATTTTTCTTGAAAAATCTAGTATGATAGCCTTACAACAGGCTATTTTATCTGTTTGAATTAAAGGAGGATACTTCCAATGGCTGAAAAGGAAAAATTTGACCGCTCTTTGGAGCATGTCAACATCGGTACCATCGGTCACGTTGACCACGGCAAGACCACTCTGACTGCCGCTATCACCAAGGTTCTGGCTCTGAAGGGCGACGCCGATTTCATGGATTACTCCAGCATCGATAAGGCTCCTGAAGAGAAGGCTCGTGGTATCACGATCAACACCGCTCATGTTGAGTACCACACCGCGAAGCGTCACTATGCCCACGTTGACTGCCCGGGCCATGCTGACTACATCAAGAACATGATCACCGGTGCTGCTCAGATGGACGGCGCTATCCTGGTTGTTGCTGCAACCGATGGCCCGATGCCGCAGACCCGTGAGCACATCCTGCTGGCTCGTCAGGTTGGCGTGCCCAAGATCGTTGTGTTCCTGAACAAGTGCGATATGGTTGACGACGAAGAGCTGCTCGACCTGGTCGAAATGGAAGTTCGCGAGCTGCTGGACAGCCAGGATTTCGACGGCGACAACACCCCGATCATCCGTGGCTCCGCTCTGAAGGCTCTGGAGAGCACTTCCAAGGATCCCGATGCTCCGGAATACAAGTGCATTTGGGAGCTGATGGACGCTGTTGACAGCTACATCCCGACTCCGGACCGTGCTGCTGATAAGCCGTTCCTGATGCCCGTTGAGGACGTTATGACCATCTCCGGCCGTGGCACCGTTGCTACCGGTCGTGTTGAGCGTGGTACTGCTCATGTCGGCGATCAGATGGAAATCGTTGGTCTGAAGGAAGAGAAGCTGACCACCACCATCACTGGTCTGGAAATGTTCCGCAAGAGCCTCGAGTTCGCTCAGGCTGGCGACAACATCGGCGCTCTGCTGCGTGGTATTGACCGTGACCAGATCGAGCGTGGCCAGGTTCTGGCTGTTCCCGGCTCTGTTCATCCCCACACCACTTTCGATGGCCATGTTTACGTCCTGAAGAAGGAAGAAGGCGGCCGTCATACCCCGTTCTTCAACAACTATCGTCCTCAGTTCTACTTCCGTACCACCGACGTTACCGGCATCATCACCCTGCCCGAAGGCACTGAGATGTGCATGCCCGGCGACAACGTTGATATGCACGTTGAGCTGATCACCCCGGTTGCCATGGAAGAAGGCATGCGTTTCGCTATCCGCGAAGGCGGCCACACTGTTGGTTCCGGCGTTGTTTCCAAGATCGAGAAGTAATTTTCGGCTTGTGATATAGCTTTCAAGGCTCCTGCTGTTAAGGCAGGGGCCTTTTTGTTGTGTACGACTTATGGGACGAGGAGGGGGCAAAGGCCGGGTGTGGAAGCCCAAGGAAGGCATCATGAAAACATCAGGAATTGTAGATAGGGGAGAGGACACCATTCGGAACTTTGAAAAAGTGGAGCAGGAGGGGGCACTCACACCGCCTTACCTTGGGAAGGTGTATTTCCGGTCGCGGTTAAGGGGCAAGGGTTGATCTATCCCTAAGTTTTCGGAACGGTCAGGAACGCTCTCTACAGTACAATTTATAATGGGCAATTCTCAACCTCCAATTTTCCCTTCAAGTTTCCTCCAATCTCTGCCAAATCTCTCAACAACAAGCCAAACCGAAATGGCAAAAAATGCGCGATCACAATACCGGGTGATTGGATTAAGAGATTGCAAAGAACATTATCGGGGTAAATGTTCAATCATTTGATAAAATCAGGAATAAACCATTCAAAAATGTTAATAGATACCGCCAAAGAGTCACCGCACCGCAGCGCAAATAATGTGCGAAAAACAGGTTTCAGTTGATTCAAGGACAAAAATTTAGATAGAAACCGCGCTAATTAACTATGCAAATTCTGGCAACTGTGATATAATGTATATACCTAGATGTGTCGGAATGGTTATCATTTGCGGGATCAAGGCATGCAGCCGGTACAACGTTTTGTCAGCCGCTGTGCCGGGGCCAAAAGCCCCAAAAGCAGGCCGCAGCCCGGCAGGGGATCGCCAGACCGAGGGGAGCACAACCAGGCGTTTTGCAATCAACACCTGCAAAGTGCCGCACATCTGCCGTACCACTTTTCACACAAAAGGGGAAAGTAGTAACACTTAAGGGAGGATAAAACTATGAAGAAAAACCTTCAGCGTTTTGGTGCATCCGTGTTGGCAGCAGCCATGGTTGCCCAAAGCGTGGCGCTTCCCGCAGCAGCCGAAACTACCAAGATTGATTCTTCGGTAGCGCAGTCTGTTGCAGCTAGCGCAGCAAGCGCGGCCAGCGCTGTGCAGTCCCTGCCCAAGTTCACCAGCACCGCAGACCTGATCAAGCAGACAGCCCAAACGCTGGCTGCCCAGGGCGAAGTGCATGAACTGGAGCAGGACGATGCCAAGCTGGAAGCGACTGCACAGAGCAAGGCGGGCATGAGCCTTGCAGCGTTGGAAAATGCATTGGCCGATGCCATGTACGCCAACGCCGCAGCCGGCAAGATCAACACCGAAGCCTATGGCCTGAACAAGGACGAGATGGCATCGGTGATGGCTGCCACCATCAAAACGTATCATCTGTCCAGCGCCGTTACCGACCTGGGCTATGAGACGAACGCCGCAGGCGTTGTGACCGCCGTTACCTTTACCGGCAGCTCCGGCATGACCTCTGCGATGGAGTCCATGACCAACAGCGATGATGAAGTGATTGCGCAGCAGGCTGACAGCTACGCACAGGCTTACGTTGCTGAAAACTCCGATACCTTTACGGCCAGCGCCGCTGCAGACGGCCATACCTATGGCGAGCCGAAATGGTACTGGAATGACACCAACCCGGAGGATGGCCACACCCATACCTGGAAGGAAACCCCCGATGGTTACTGGACCAAGACCGATGACGGCTGGGCTTACACCGCTGTGTATACCTGTGAAAAGGGCGATGCCTACCAGAAGGTAGAAGGCACCGTAACCAAGGATACCACCGAGGCAAAGCCCGGCGTTGCCGGCAAGACCGTTTACTCTGCCAGCGTGCCCGCTGACAAGAGCCCGGTTAAGAAGGAATACAAGGAACCCACCACCCGCACCGACGACATTGCCGCCCTGCCCTGCCAGAACCATGCCGTGTCCAAGGATGCAGATGGCAACTTTGTTGCTACCTTCAACTGGGAAATGAAGAAGGTCGAGGGCAAGCTGGCCGATGACTACAGCAACGCCCAGCTGTTCTATGACAGCGAAACCGGCAAAATTTCTGCCGGCGCTCCCGTTACCATTGACTGGGAATGCACCAGCGTCACCTTCAAGTGCGCTGTCTGCGGCGAAGAAATCAAAACCAAGCCGATGCAGACCATGCCGGTCAGCGTTGTGGTAGACCAGAATGACAATTCCGTCTACATCAACGTGGGCGGCACCCCGACCCTGGATACCACCTCCGGCGGCACCGGCGTTACCCTGGTGTCCGCAATGGATGGCGGCAACTGGTACGATATGCAGAACAACCCGGTTGACGCAAGCAAGGTGAACTTCACCTATCAGAGCGGCGACAACAAGGGCAAGAACAGCCTGCTGCTGTACGACAGCCAGAAGACTGCCGTGTATGTGGACGACCAGGGCAACCAGGTCACCAATACTTACGATGTCTCGGCTGCGCAGATGAACTACTACTACTTCCAGCTGTCGCAGTTCAACCAGGACGAAGCAGAGTACTTCGGCGTGGTTGCCCCGTTCTGGACCTCCAAGGGCGTTCAGAAGCAGGGCGAGGATGGCAGCATCACCGGCACCATGGGCGCAATCAAGATATTGTGCAGCATTGATCCGAACGATGATGTCCCGCCGACCACCATGGCATTCATGCTGAATATGCTGCCGCAGGCGTTCATGTCTTACGTCATGAACTATGGCGAAGCTCTGAAAGCCATCCGTGATGCAGGCTTGGCACAGGTTGCCAAGCTGGGTGACGCTGACTATGTCACCAAGCTGCTGGTCCTGCACGACTGGATCTCCCAGGTTGCAGAATTCGATATGGGCTCCATGGGCGATATCACCGGCGGCGGCAACAACGACCCCATCCAGACGACTGCTTTCGGTGCCCTGCTGGGCGGCGAGATCGGCGCTAAGGGCGTTGAGTATGGCTGCATCTGCCTGGGCTATGCAGCTGCATTTAACTACATGGTCCAGAATTTGCCTGACAACAAGGAAATCTATAAAAAGACCGTTGACGGCAAAGAAGTTTGGAAGACCCCCGATGAAGTAGGCGATAACGCTGTTGTTGACTTTGCCCAGATCCTGTATTACTGCGATACTTCTGATACCAGTGTTGCCGGTAATGCGTTCGGCGGCGGCATGTTCAACAACGTCCACTACTTCAACGCAGTCAAGGTCAACAAGCTGCAGGGCGACAGCAACTCTGCTACGATGACCACCGGCGAAGCCAACAAGAACTGGTACTATGTTGACGTCTGCTATGACGACGTGAACACCGAGTGCATGGCCCAGACCCGCGTTGAGAACGCAGGCGACCTGCGCCATGTCAACTTCCTGGTTTCTCCCTCCGGTCTGGAAGGCCGTTACAGCAAGTACTATGATTACATTGACTCGCTGTACGATGGCTACACCTACACCAAGAACAAGAATCCCGATGTGGATGATGACGGCAATGTTGTGTTGAACAACGGCAAGCCGCATTACTCTTACACCAAGGCGGAGAACAAGAACGAGACCCGTTACACCGATACCTGCTACGAGGATACCTGGTTCACCTCTATCTGCAGCCCCATCTACTTCGACAATAATTACTTCTATTACGTTGATACCACGACCAACCAGAACCTGTATAACAACATGCGCCGCCAGCAGTCCGAGAACGGCAACAACGGCAACTCTGGTTCCGGCAGCTCTGGTAACAACTCCCAGATGCAGCAGTTCATGAAGAAGATGCAGAACCAGGGCCCCGATACGCTGGAAGCACGTCCGCGTAATGCGAACTACTATATCCGCAAAGAGGATTCCAGCAGCAGCAGGCCCGGCGGCTTCAGCATGAGCAGCTTTACCAAGACGGATGACCCGTTTGATATCATCTTGATGTACTACAACGATCTGAAGGAAACCAGCAGCAACTTCAATGATGACGACAGCAATGCCAAGGTTCTGGCCGAAGCTGGCACCATCTATAAGATCGATACCAGTGCAAAAGATAAGCATACCAAGGTTGAAAACAACCTGAACACCGAGTGCCTGGCAGACGCTGCTGCAAAGCGGATCTACCCCGCACTGGTACACTCTACCGCACTGTATGATGGCAAGCTGTACTTCAACGTCAACAACGCCATCTACCGTATGGACCCGACCACCGGCGCAGTGGAAGAAGTGAAGGAATACAACACCGTCTATGGCGGCATTAAGCTGACCAAGGATAAGGACGGCAACATGGTTCCCGATACCCACTTTCCCGGCATGAGCATGGTTATCATGGACAGCGCCCAGGATACCAGCAGTGTGAAGTATCTGGGCACCTTCAAGAACCATCCTCTGGCGGGCCTGACCCTGCGTGACAGCTACAGCTTTGCTACCACCACCCAGCAGGGCCAGACTGTGATCACCGGCATCAACACCACCAAGGATCAGCTGGTCGTTTCTGTCGGCACCAACCTGTCCAACACCTATAAGGAACTGGTGGACGGCAAGGCAGAAGTCAAGACCGATGCCTCCGGCACTTCTTATGCAAACCGTAAGAGCTACAAGACCGAGTCCTGGAACTACAACCCGAGTTACAACCAGAACATGGGCAGCTCTGACGAGAAGAACAAGAACGAAGAGTTCATGTGGTGCGCTAACCTGGTTGAAACCATGCCGATGTCCGACATGGTCAGCGACCTGAGCAGCGGCGCAACCACCGATGTTTCCGTTGAAGCATGGTGCGATACCCCCGCTTACACCCAGGCCCGCACCAACAAGTACGGCCTGACCAAGGGTGAAAAGAAGTACGCTGACGGCGCACTGCCCAAGGGCCATACCTGGGCTCTGGACGAGCTGGAAACCAAGTCCGTTGGCAACAATGTGTACCTGTGCTCTGATTGCCATACCGCAACCGAAAGCACCCCCCACACCGTTACCCTGCCCGATGCAGTTGCAGGCGTTACCCTGACCCTGGGCACCACCAGCAACACCTACATCAAGGACGATACCGTTACCCTGACCGTAGAAAAGGAAGGCACCGATATCGTTACCGTTACCGCAAAGAACGGCGATACCGATGTTGCTCTGACTGAAGTTCAGGAAGCAGCGCAGGACGAAGCCGCAGCCCAGGCTACCACCGAAAAGGCTAAGACGGTTTACACCTTCACCATGCCGAACGGCGATGTGGACATCAGCGTTACCAAAAACGCCAAGACCTATGCGGTCAATGTTGCTACCCTGACCAATGGTGAGATCACTGCTTCCGCTAAAGAAGCAGCTGAGAAGGAAACCGTAACCCTGACTGCTAAGCCCGCGACCGGCTATGCCCTGAAGGCTGGCAGCGTGAAGGTTACCTACAAAGACGCTGACAACACCGATAAGACCGTTGAAGTGAAGGCTGATACCGAAAAAGCCAACACCTACACCTTTGCAATGCCTGCTTACCCTGTCAACGTCAGCGCAGAGTTTGTTAAGGAATACAAGGTTACCGCAGCTCCTGCTGAGAACGGCACTGTTACCGTAGACCCGACCGCAGCTGTTGAGGGCACCGACGTTACCGTTACCGTTAAGGCAGCTGATAACTACCAGCTCAAGGCTGACAGCCTGACCTACAGCTATAAGAGCGGCGAAGATACCAAGACCGAAAAGCTGACCCCGAACGCAGAAGGCAAGGCTACCTTTAAGATGCCCGCAGCTGATGTCAAAGTCACTGCAGAGTATGTCGAAAAGAAACCGGAAGCCTACACTGTGACAGTGAACAAAGCTACCAACGGCACTGTAACCGCTGATAAGGAAACCGCCGCAGCAGGTGATACCGTTACCCTGACTGTTGAGGCAGATGAGACTATGTACTCTCAGGCTGTGCTGGCTGAAGACGGCCTGAAAGTTGCTGACAGCAAGGGTGCTGCAGTTGCATGCACCGATGGTGCTGACGGCACTTACACCTTCACCATGCCTGCCGACAACGTAACTGTCACCGCAACGTTTGAAATCGTTGCATATGGTGTTGAGGTTGCACCGACTGAACATGGTTCTGTTACCTTTGAGGGCGGCAAGAAGTACTTCAAGGTTGGCGAGAATGTTACTGCTACCTTTACCGCAGAGGCTGGATATGAGCTGGCTAGTGCTTCTTATCAGGAAGGCAACAAACCTACAGACATTACAGCCAAGGTTAAGGAAGCTAGCAACACTTACACCTTCACTATGCCTGAAAACTATGTGAAGATCGAAGCAACCTTCACTGCTGTTCAGCCTACTGAACCTACTGAGCCCACCGAACCCACCACTCCGGATGAGAACGGCGGCGACAACACCGAAACCGAGGCTCTTGAGGCCGAGGAGCGCACCGTTCATGGTGCCGCTGAAAAGACCACCATTACCGCAATGGCTGTCTTTACCTGCACCGATAAGAACTGCGCAAGCGCTCAGTTCGTGGATGCAACGGTAAAGCAGACCAGCGGCGTTACCACCGCTGCTGTCAACTTCAACGGCAAGGACTACACCGCCAAGTACGGCGAGAAGAACGGCTGGGTTGAAGAAAACGGCAAGAAGTACTGGTACGAAAAGGGCGTGAAGCAGGGTACCACCGGCCGCGGCAAAGAGATCTATGATCCCGATTCCGACGCTTGGTACTGGCTGGATGCTGTCCAGGGCGGCGCAATGACCGTCAGCAAGGACGTTTACCAGGAATCCGCCGCCGGCCAGTGGGCTGATAAGCCCGATGGCACCGGCAAGTGGGTCCGTTACGATGAGAACGGCCACATGGTCAAGGGCTGGCAGACGACCGATAAGGGCACCTACTACTTTGACCTGATCACCGGCGCTATGGCTAAGGGCGCAGGCGATATTGACGGTGTACCTTGCGCATTTGACGAGTACACCGGTATCGCTCTGGACGGCCAGTGGCTGACCATCAAAGGCGCTGACTTCTGGTACGAAAAGGGCGTTCGCCAGGGCCTGGATGGCCGCGGCAAGGAAATCTATGACCCGGCTTCCGACGCTTGGTACTGGCTGGATGCCGTTGACCAGGGCAAGAAAGCCACCAGCAAGGATGTCTATCAGGAATCCGAAGCTGGCCAGTGGGCTGATAGGCCCGATGGTACCGGCAAGTGGGTCCGTTACGATGCACAGGGCCACATGATCAAGGGCTGGAGCGCTGACAAGCGTTACTATTTCGACCCGATCTATGGCACCATGGCTAAGGGCGATGCAGTCATCGATGGCCGCACTTATCATTTCGATAAGAACACCGGCATTCGGCAGTAATCCCACGCCGGAACAATGAGCTGTAACCCAGCCCATTAACCCCTAAATAGAAATGCCGCAGCAGATGTAACAGTCTGCTGCGGCATTTTTGTATTTGTGGGCATAGGTTCGGTGAAATATTTGCCAGGCCAGTAGGGCGGGGGACACCACCCTGCCGAAATACTGGGAACAATACACAATTTAAAAATTGCAATATACCTTGCTATGCCGTAGGGGGCGGCGTCCCCGACGCCCCGGAGGAGCGTATAAATTACAGGCCTTTTGTTGGTAACTGTACGGTAGGGCGGCCAGCCCATTGGCCGCCGGATGAGCCCAGTCACAAATCTCATTTATCAGGCTCTGCGCGAGGAACCACCCCTCACCGGCTTTCGCCGGAGCTCCCCTCTAAGGGGAGCCAGTATCTTACCTTATGATTGTGGTGGCTCCCCTGGAGGGGAGCTGGACGCGAAGCGGCCTGAGGGGTGGTTCCTTGCCGCAAATCTAAAGCAATCGAATCCAACGCCTTGGAACAGTCACTGCGCCCGCAGGCACCTTGCCCTGCCACAAATCCCATCACGGCCAATCGGACAAGGCCTCGGAACGGTCAAGACCGTTCCCTACAGAACAAATTATAATGGGCAGCACACCCTTAAACAATCAGTAGGGCGGGGTGACCCCACCCCGCCGAAAGCTAGAAATAGTACACGATTAAAAAATCGCAATTTACCTTACCCGCATAATAAAGGCAACACACAAAAACATGGCGAACACATCAGGCCGGTGCAAGGGCAAAATCTACTAAAAAGCTGCGGCTAAATTTGGCAAATATGGCGCGCGAAGTATAATTTTTGGAGGATATCACAAGCAGAACAAACAAACTTTGTCAGTTCAAACAACAAAAAAACAACAAACTGGCATGGATGCCAAAGAATGCGGCCGCGAATTGTGAAAGATTTTAATATATTTTCTTCGTTTTCTCCTTACCTGTTATCATTTGAATTTGCAATCGAAATATGGAACTTGTATAATAGAATAAAAGAAAAGTGCAAACTAAATGGGTGAAGAGGATTTGGTGCAATGGAAGATAAAAATAGATTCAGCATTCTGCTGGAGCATTTGCTGGAAGTTGCGGAGGTCAAGAACTATACCCTGGCCAAGCGCCTGCAATACGATGTTTCCTATATCAGCAAATGGGTCAGCGGCCGCATGCTGCCTGCCAAAAAGACTGAAAAGCGCGTGATGGAGGGCATCAGTGCCTGCGTGGTGGATGAAGCCACCGATGAGGGCCGTGACCTGCTGCTGCGGGAATACAGCGTTAGCATCCCCAGTGACCTGAAAGCCGCCATTTATGATAACCTGATTGCTGAATATGATTATTTGCAAGAGGAGCTGGACAGCGGCGAGGCGCGCATTGGCCTCTATACGGACTTTTGGGCCGAACTGAACATGCTGCAATACCTGACCAAAATGGCGCACCCCGTGCTGCGCCGCGTCAGCCAGCTGGACATTGTGGCTGTGATGGACCTGATGGAAATGGCGCGCGAATACCGCCTGAAAGTTGCCAACCTGCAAAACGGCCAGCTGGTGGACCAGCGCAGCTATGATAACGTCTATTTCAAGCTGATGATCGATATCAGCCGCGAAAAATGGGACCCCATCTATGATGCCGCGCTCATTATCAACGTGTTGACCAACTTCAGCCATATTCATTTCAAGCTGTTTGGCAGCACCGCGGCTGCCGGGCGCGCGGTGTTTGTGGTCAAGGGCGATTTTGCCATTACCGGCCTGCTGGTCAGCCACAGCCGCTGCGCCGCCGTTACCGCCACCGAGGACCCGCAGAACTGCGAAAGCCTGTATGATAACTTCTCCAAGCTCTGCGTGCGGGATGACCAGCTTTTCCGCGATACCAGCATGCGCCAGCTGATCAGCCAGTACGACTATATGCACACGCTGCTGGCCTCCAATCTGCGGTGGATGTTCGGCCACCTGAATGAGCTTCTGCTGCCGGATGACTTGTTTGAAGAGATCCTGACCGCCCACGAGGCCGAACTGAAAGATTTTTTGGGTGCTACCCCTGCGGAGCTGCGTAGCGTACACAACCTTGCCAAAGGTGTGGTGGAGGAAACAAACATCCGCATCCTGATTTATGAAGCTGCATTTTCCTCCATGGCGGTTTCCGGCGAGCTGGACTTTTTCAGTTACAAGGTCAGCCTTACCCCGGATCAGCGCAGCCGGTGCATCAGCTATGTGCTGCAGCTTTGCAAGCAGCGTGAAAAACTTGAATTCCGCTTGATCAGCGGCCGCATTGTGAACGATTTCCAGTATGTGGCGGACCCCAATATGTTTCTTTCTGGCGCTGCATCGTATCTTCGGCTGGATAACAACTGCCCCGTCAACCGGATTGCAATGGTCAACAACAGTGTGATGGAAGACCGCCTGAGTGAATATTTTGATCAGGTCTGGAATTTGGATGACCAGAACGTGACAAAAGAGCGCAACGCCATTGCGGAGCACATCCATCATGTCCTGCAGGGAATCCATCTGATTACCCGCGCCAAAAGTGATGAAATGGAAGAACTGCAAGAGAGCTGGATGAACAAAATCTAAAAATACAACATACATACGCATAAACATAAAGCCCTGGCTGCTGCGGTAGCTGGGGCTTTTGTTGCACCGAGGAAAATGAAATTGCAAGAAAACTCCATGCCAAAGCGTGAAAATCCATGTGAAAAAAGTGAATCACGCGGAATCAATTTCTGGAAATTTGTGCCATGGGATTCTCGTGCTTTCCGTAAACAGGAATGGTATACTATGTTCAGCACCGAAGATAATTATAGCATTATGGTTCGGCGACGCTGTGCAACGATGTGCACAGCAGGGGAAAGCGCCATAAAGGTTTGGCGTGATTTGATTTGGATAATTTAATTCCCTGCAACTATAAGGGAAAGACATTTGGAGGAAATTGCAATGAATGAAAACGCGATGTTGACTGGCAAGCCCAGCATTGACCGCCCCTGGATGAAGTTCTATCCAGATGTTCTGCGCGGTATCCAGGTTCCGGCCTGCACCGTGGAGCAGTACCTCTCCGTGCGCGCTGCAGACCCTAACGTGGTTGCCATGCACTACTATGGCGTGGATATCACCTGGGGTACCGTGTTCCGTAAGGTGGACGCCACCGCCCGCGCTCTGCAGGTGCTTGGCATCAAGCAGGGGGACCAGATCCCCGTGTTCCTGCGTTCTGTGCCGGAATTCATTTATCTGCTGCTGGCAGCCGAGCGCATCGGCGCTTCGCTGCTGTGCCGTGACAACACCCTGGAAGAAAACATTGAAGCTGTTCAGAAAGCCAATGCCAAGGTGATTTTTGTTCACGACTTCTTCTCCAAGGCCGAAATCGAAGCCTACCGTGAGCAGACCAACGTGAATACCTATGTTATCGTTCCCGCTCTGGAAAGCGGCGACCGCGCCGCTATGCCGGTTTACCTGCAGCATTCCCTGGATGCCCTGTATCCGGATGTTCCCGCCCGTGGCTCTGATACCATGATGTGGGCTGATTTCTGTAACATGGGCCAGCGTTTCCGCGGCTTTGTGCCCGCTCCTGTCAACATTGACCGCCCGCTGCTGCGCGCCTACACCAGCGGTTCCACCGGCCCTTCCAAGCAGGTCATCCATTCTGCACACAGCATCATCGGCGTGCTGGCCCAGATGAACTTTTATGGCTCTTCGGATAAATTCCGCCCCACCTGGCTGCTGACCATCCTGCCCCCGGCTCTGATCGCTGTTGTGGTTTCCATGATGCTGCTGCCCCTGGCCGGCGGTATGCTGCTCATTCTGGATCCGTTTGTGGATGTGTACGATGTTGACCTGGAAATGATGCGCTACCGCCCCAACAACTGGCCCCTGATCCCCATGTTTGTGGAGGTTATCCGCCGCAGCAAGCGTCTTCCGGCTGACTATGATATGTCCCACATGCTGGCCATCGGCGCCGGCTGCGAGGCATTCAACAACAAGCAGCTGCGCAATGTTGAGGAGTTCCTCAAGCAGCATAACTGCAACCTGCGCTTTACTGCCGGCTACGGCAGCAGCGAGGCCGGCTCCAACGCCACTCTGCCCATGGCTCCGTTCCCGGTGCGTGACGGCAACGTTGGTGTGCCGATGATCCACAGCGTCATCAGCATCTTCAAGCCCGGCACCCAGGAAGAGCTGACCTACAATACCCCCGGTGAGATCTGCATGACGGGCCCCGGTGTGATGCTGGGCTATGACCGCCCCGAAGCAACCGCCAAGGCACTGCAGGTCCACGCAGACGGCAAGACCTGGCTGCACACCGGCGATATCGGCTATATGTCCGAGGACGGTGTGCTCTACACGATGACCCGCGGCGCATCCCCGCGCTTTGGCGGCGGCGACCTGATGGTGCAGCCGCTGGAGAACATCGTGGCCGATGCTGACATCAAGGGCATCAAGGACGAGTTCTTTGTTATCGTGCCGGATGATGAGCACGAGGGCTGCTTCCTGCCGTACCTGTACGTCCAGCTCAAAGATGGCTATACCTTGGACGATGTGCGCGATAAGATCAATGCCTGCCTGCCGGAACGTTACATGCGTCCGGTGGAGATTTTCACCGTACCGGAACGCCCGTTCTTCCACTTCAAGACCAACCGTATTGGCCTGAGCAAAGAAATCATCGCCAAGCGCAACCAGCAGAAAGAGAAAGCCAAGCGCAACAGCTTTGCCGATGGCTGCATTGCCTGATGACTTTGGCGTGATAAAATCATGATAATGTAACGGCATGTGCCCACCTTATGATAGAGATAAGGGGGCACATGCCTTTTGTTTTGGGGTGGGGGAGCGGATGAAGATGAACGGTACGCGCGGTTGGGGGATAGGGGAGAAGGGCAATCGGATTCCGGTGCGGGGAAGATACTTGTGAAGTTGTAAAATAAAACTTTGAAATCCATCCGCGGATGAAAAGCACGATAGGGCACTGTATCATTAGCTACATGCTGAAAAAATGCTGTAGGGAACGGGATTGACCGTTCCGCAGCCTTATAAAAAGTCGACCTTTTACGGGGAAAAGAAAAATATCGCTACTCTTTTTTGAAAAAATCACAAAGGAAATTTTGTGTTTTTCTTTTGGAAAGAGGAATTTCGGATGAAAAAGGGGAGTTCGGAAAACAAAAACAGGAAAAACTTTGTAAGATATGGGAAATAAATGACGATGAAACGAACTGTATTTTGACGAAACTAAAAAGGCATAAAATAATAAAAAAACTTTCAAAAAGTGTTGACAAAAGGGGGATACTTGGTTATAATAATACTCGTCGCCGGTGAGGCGGCCAAACAAAATAAGCGGATGTGGCGGAACTGGCAGACGCGCTAGATTCAGGTTCTAGTTCCCTTAAAAGAGTGTGGGTTCAAATCCCTTCATCCGCACCAAAGAGCTTCAAGCTTTGGCTTGAGGCTCTTTTTCTTTGTCTTGGCTTTTAAGTTGTTTATTGCCCTGCCAAAAGCAGAGAGATGATTACCGCTCCGGTATCAGTGAGGAAAAAAGGCCATATGAAGGTTTACCACAAGCTGTCAGGCGAATTTCCATATGCCTGCGTTTCCCTGTGGCCCTGAATTTGGCTCTAAACCGTGTTCCCAATAAAGGGCAGTGTATTCGTATGCTGCCCTCTTTCATACAACGAAATGTCCACGGACGGAACACAGATATATTGTCCACAAAAACATTTTTTAAATATTTTTTACTTCGTATCAACGATAAAAATAGATTGTTTTCCCACAGGGCACACCTGTCCGCCTCTTGCAATCTTGAACGATTGCGGTATAATGGAAAACATTCCGCGAAACCGTTTGTGCGGGCGGCTGCGGAATGGGCAGGTGTGGAACATCTGCCAAACCCAATTAAAATAGGGAAGAGGAATCGTTATGAATCAACTCACAAAAGCGGCCAAAACGCTGGCTGCCAAGTACAACTCCACCAGCCTGATCCTGCGCATTGCAATCGGCCTGGTGATCGGTTCGGTGCTGGCTTTGATCTGCCCCGGTGCTGCATGGATCGAAGAATTCGGCAACCTGTTTGTCGGCGCGCTGAAAGGCGTTGCACCGGTGCTGGTGTTTGTTATTGTTGCCAGTGCACTGGCGCAGGGCTCCTCCAAGCTGGACCGCCGCTTTGGTACGGTGGTCTGGCTGTACATGCTCACCACCTTTGTGGCGGCTGCGCTCAGCGTTGTGACCAGCAAGCTGTTCCCGCAGACGCTGGTTCTGGCGGAAGCTGCCACGGCGGATGTGGTGCCCCAGGGCCTGGGTGATGTGATGCACACCCTGCTTTCCAACATTGTTTCTAACCCGGTTGCTTCCATCATGAACGGCAACTATATCGGCATCCTGATGTGGGCCTGCCTGTTCGGCCTTGCCATGAAAAAGCTGGGCAGCGATACCACCAAGAACTTTATGGCCAACACGGCGGATGCAATTTCTACCATTGTGCGGTGGATCATCAACCTGGCGCCGTTTGGCATTATGGGCCTGGTGTTTACCAACGTGGCGGACAACGGCCTGTCCATCTTTACCCAGTACGGGCGCCTGTTGCTGCTGCTGGTGGGCACCATGCTGCTGATGGCGCTGGTGATCAACCCGTTCATCATCTTTATCTACCTGCACCGCAACCCCTACCCACTGGTGTTCCGCTGCCTGCGTGAAAGCGGCCTGACCGCTTTCTTCACCCGCAGCTCCGCCGCCAACATCCCGGTCAACATGGCCCTGTGCGAGAAGCTGGGCCTGGATAAGGACGTCTACTCCGTTTCTATCCCGCTGGGCGCTACCATTAACATGGACGGCGCCGCCATCACCATTACCATTATGACGCTGGCTGCCGCCAACACGCTGGGCATGCAGGTCTCCGTGCCTGCCGCCATCCTGCTGTCCATCATGTCGGCTTTGGGCGCATGCGGCGCTTCCGGTGTTGCGGGCGGTTCGCTGCTGCTCATCCCCATGGCCTGCTCGCTGTTTGGCATTTCCAATGATATTGCCATGCAGGTCGTCGGCGTTGGCTTCATCATTGGCGTTATTCAGGACTCCGTTGAGACTGCGCTGAACTCCGCCGGTGACGTGGAATTTGCCGCCACCGCCGAATACCACCAGTGGCTCAAAGAGGACAAACCTCTGCCGGCTTTCATGGGCGGTAAATAAGGTACATAGGTATCATTTAAGTATTACAGCCCCGGTTCTGCGTTTGCAGAGCCGGGGCTGTTGTTATATCCTGAGTGTGGGTAGCAGGGCGGTAGGGGAAAGTGGGGCGGCCAGCCCTCTGGCCGCCGGACGGGCCCGATCACAAATCTCATTATGCCAGATTTGGACAAGGCCCCGGAACGGTCAAGACCATTCCCTACAGAACATTTTATTCTGCGCGGCTAACCTTCTAAAATACCAGTAGGGCGGGATGCTCTCACCCCGCCGCGGAGAAACATAAAATCATTCGTTGTGCACGCTGGATGCCCTTCCAAATGCGATTCAGAATGCTTTCCACGCTGTTACTGTCTCTGATTGTTCCGGCTGGTTCCGCTTCTGCGGACATGCGCTTTAATTTTGAAAAATGCTATAAACTAACCATACGGCCTTATGCGTGGAACCCCGCCCACCGCTTCGGTGGGATGCTGGGGGCGGTGACAATGCACTCCGGGTCTGGGGCCAGCACATGGCGGGTGACGCGGAACAGGCCGGCGGCATCGCACAGGATGCAGCTGGCAGCGCCAAAGCGCGTGTTCTGGGCGGCTCCGCAGTCCAGGTAGGCTTGCGTCAGCTTGACGAAATCCTCTGAAATATGGGGCTGCTGGGCGTTGTAGTGGCTGCGCATATAAACAGTGTGTGCGCCGCCATCGGTATCCACGCTTTGCAGCTTCATGGGCTGGTCGGCCAGGCGGTGAGGCACGTTCAGCACTTCTTCAATGCTGTGGATATAGGTGTTGCGGGCGTGGGTAACGCCTACCAGCAGGATTTTGCCGCCCACATCTTTCAGGCGGTCATAGCAGCCGCCGGGGGTGCAGGGAGTGTTGCGCAGTTCCTCACCTGCGAGGTAGGAAACAGCCTGCTGCCCATACCCGGCCATGCTGTGGGTGGGGTGCAGGCTGCGTACCACACCGGGACGCTGGCGGAACAGCTCCGGCAAAATGCCCACGCAGCAGGGGGAGGTGCACACATCAAACACCGGGTTGGCCGCGTTGATGGTGCGCCAGGTGTGGGTGGGCAACAGCAGCAGCCCAGGCCGGAAAAACTCCATCAGGGCATCCAGCACAGTATCGGCACCGCCGTCCACCGGGCCGATGGACTTCATGGAAGAATGGATCAGAATGGTTTCCTGCCCGGTCAGGCCCATATCAGCCAGGTCCTGCAGAAGGTCCAGTTTGGTATAACTCATAAAAAATCCTTTCTGGAATCAAAGCGGCGGTATGACAGCAGCAAGCCCGCAGGCGCATACAGGGGCGCGGTGCGGGCTTGCTGCTTTTTTAGGGCAATACCGCATAATTCTAAGTGCCGATACGGCGAGCGAGGTGCGGCAGA
>OLNV01001105.1_pt1 | contig 18639 bp, 8 predicted proteins | sample 1672891 | NCBI WGS metagenome assembly OLNV01 (sample SAMEA3136734, study PRJEB25190) | human gut metagenome | biome: human gut; feature: human-associated habitat; material: faeces | place: Austria | collected 2013 | reverse complement strand
ATGGTTTATAAGTATGATTTTCTGATTATCGGCTCAGGAGTTGCCGGTATGAGTTACGCCCTGAAAGTAGCCAGAGCGCATAAAGGTAAGGTGTGTATGATTTGCAAGACCTCGCTCGACGAGGCTAACACGTCATTCGCACAAGGTGGTGTGGCGTCAGTTACCAACTTGGAAGTGGATAACTTCGACAAGCACATACAGGATACTATGATTGCTGGTGATTATATCAGCGATTATAAAGCAGTGAAGCAGGTTGTCACTATGGCACCGAAGCAGATCAAGGAGCTCGTGCAGTGGGGCGTCAACTTCGATAAGCAGCAGGACGGCAAGTTCGACCTACACCGTGAGGGCGGTCACAGCGAGTTCCGCATCCTTCATCATGCAGATGATACGGGTGCAGAAATCCAGCGCGGTCTGATGGAGGCTGTGCGCAACTGTCCGGATATCGATATCAAGGAAAATCATTTCGCCGTGGAGATTATCACTCAGCACCACTTGGGTGCCCGTGTTACTCGCCGCACTCCTTATATCAACTGTTACGGTGCATACGTATTGAATCCAGATACCCAGAAGGTAGATACCTATCTGAGTAAGGTTACCGTGATGTGTACCGGTGGATGTGGTGCCGTTTATCAGACTACCACCAACCCTGTGATTGCCACTGGCGATGGTGAGGCGATGGTATACCGTGCCAAGGGAACTGTAGCCGACATGGAGTTTGTCCAGTTCCACCCAACCGCTCTTTATCATCCGGGCGAAACCCATCCTGCCTTCCTCATCACCGAGGCTATGCGTGGTTATGGCGGCATCTTGCGTCTGCCTAACGGCGAAAGTTTCATGGAGAAATATGATAAGCGATTGAGTCTGGCTCCTCGTGACATCGTGGCTCGTGCCATCGATAAGGAGATGAAGATTCACGGATTGGATCATGTCTGTCTCGATGTAACCCATAAGAATCCAGAGGAGACCAAGCGTCACTTCCCTAATATCTACGCCAAGTGTCTGAGCATCGGCATCGACATCACCAAGGAGTATATCCCTGTTCGTCCTGCCGCTCACTATATGTGTGGTGGTATCAAGGTTGATTTGAACGGCTGTTCAAGCATCAACCGTCTCTATGCTCTGGGCGAGTGTTCATGCACCGGTCTGCATGGCGGTAACCGTCTTGCCAGCAACTCGCTCATCGAGGCTGTGGTTTATGCCGAGACTGCTGCCAAGCACAGTATTGAACATGTAGATGAGTACGACTTCAATGAGAAGGTACCAGCATGGAATGATGAAGGTACTTTGACCAACGAAGAGAAGGTGCTGATTACACAGAGCGTGAAAGAGGTTGGCGAATGCATGAGCAACTATGTAGGTATCGTGCGCAGTGACCTCCGTCTGAAACGAGCATGGGACCGTCTCGATCTTCTCTACGAAGAGACAGAAAACCTCTTCAAGCGTGTAAAGGTAAGCAAGGAACTCTGCGAGCTCCGCAACATGATCAACGTGGGTTATCTCATCACCCGCATGGCGATAGAACGCAAGGAGAGCCGTGGTCTCCACTATACCATCGACTACCCTGTTCATGCTTACGACAAGAAGTAATCAATAATTATCAGAAAATAAAAAAAGCTCGGATGCTTGTGATGCATCCGAGCTTTTTTATTTTCAAGAATTTGAGAATTAGAAAATTTTTCTTTCTACCTATTGGTTCTGGTGAATTTTCTTTTTATCTCGTCAGCGAGAACTTGATGCTCAGGCCGAAATCCTGTGTGGTGGTAGGATAACTGCTGCTCGAGAGGAGCGGGGTGTTGGTCTGACGGTCATAATAGAAACTCATGGTAAGGAGTTTGCTGAAGGTATAATCGGCAGAGAAACTCAGTTTCAGAGCATTGTTGCCGCTGCTGGCACTGCTTACCATTGAGACTATATCACGAACGATGGCTGCCTGCTTGCGGAAACTGAAGTCAAGACGTAGATTCAGATCATGGTTGGTACCATTCTGAACCGTCTTGGTGGTCGACGCATTCTTATTGGCTGCATTCTTGTTGCCGCCCTTCGACTTGGAACGGGAGGCCTTGGCGCCCCAACCGAAAACATCGAAGTTGTTGATGCGGTAACCCATACCGATTACCCAGTCCTTACTCAATGCCTCGTTCAGCTGCACACTCGTCATACTGAGGTTCAATACACGAGTCTGGCGATATTCTGCCTTCACCGTCATATTATTGTTGAATGTGACATCCATACCCAATAATGGCGAGAACGACTCGTTGATACTTACCTGCGAAATGTTGAACATGCTACTTGGAGATGGATTGCCCGTAGTGGCATCACTCACGAAGCCGAGACCGTTCATATACTCCTGGAAGGTGCTGTAACTGTTGTAGCTGCCAACCGCAAAGACGCTTTTGTAAGAGTGGTTGATGTTGACACTCTTGAAGTGCTCGTTGAACCAAGGCAGACGTCCCAGTCCGCTGTAACGGATGGTCCAGTTTGGCAACATCCGGCTCAATGCCGGGAATACCGAAAGCGAATTGCCACCCATCGAGGTATAAGCCTTGAGGAAGGCAGGAATCATGACATCGCTGCTATACTGGTTGACCGGCGTGCGGGAAGCATCAAACTTGCCGCCAGCCAGAGCCGAACCTGTCGGATAAACGGTACCTGCATACTGCGCCTCTACCCTATCTCTGAAACCAGCCAGCGAGTTGACAAACTTCTCGAAGGTCTTGCTGCGATAACCCGAATTGGCATTGCCCATTCCCTCGAAAGCCGACCCCAGCGAGATGGTAGTCATCTGGAAGGCTCCACTCTGGGTAGTTGGCGTTCCTTCATACATATACTGTATGCTCTTCTGCGTGGTCTTGGTACGTGTGGCTGAGAGATCAATCTTGAAATCCTTGATAGGCTCCAGGGTGGCACGCAACGTAAGATTATCCGTTCTGCTGGTAGTAGCAGGTGTTGCGATACTGTCGTTGCAGAGCAGCCAGTCGTTGTTTCTAGCCTTCTTGATATAATCGTCGCCAACCATACCGAAGGCGAAGTCAAGACCCGGTGCCATCTGTCCCACCTTCTTCTGTCCGAAGGCATCACCCACACTAGGCAAGAAGCCCGGCAGGGTGAGCTGATAGCTGCTGCGATAGTTGATGCTCACATTGCGCACCATCATTGCCAGGCGACTAGCCAACTGCAATCCCTTATACCATTTCTTATCATCAAGCGGTTCCTTAGCCAGTACGGAGAGTTTCACCTTCATGGCAGTATCTACCTTTGAGATGATTCTGATCTGGTTATTATCCACCTTTTTATATTTAAGCGGGAACACTTTGCCATCTTCCGTCTTGGCATTCACAATCAGTCGCTTGGTATTCTTGCCGTGGCATATCTTGAATGTGGTATCAGGCAGGAGGGTGATTTCCCGTTCGAAGGCACGCTTGTTCTTAGGCAACGCCTTCTTCGGATCAGCCGCCTGTTCCTTTGCTTCCTGCTTCTTTTTCTTTTTTTCCTGCTTCTTGCGCTGCATCTGTGCCCTACTCTGGGTACGGTCAAACTTATCGTTTACCTTCTTCAGGAAAGGCACATGGTTGTAGAGTTTCACCAGGTTGAAGTTTCCGTTCAATGTCAGCTCGCGCTGGGTATTGATGGTGTTTCCATACGAGTTACCCTCCTCATCCTCTGTACCGCGCTCCCAAGAATAGTTGGCATTGTAAGAGGCATCGCTGTTCACCCAGTCGAAGACAGGCAGCAGATTGAGAGGCAACCTATAAGATGCCTGGAAATTCTGACTATAGTCGAGCGGTGCACCCCAGTGGCGGATGCTGGTCCATACGGAGTCCTTCCAGGCATGATACTGGTCGGCATAAAGATCCTTGTTGACCGGTGTATAAGGTTCCTCTATCTGTGCATGGGTAGCACTCTGGAAGTTCATGTGCAAGTTCTTTGTCAGATCCCAGTTGATGGAGAACTCACGGTTCCAGAGGAACTGCTCACTGAAGGTGAGCGGCAACTTGGAGTCTACTCCGGCAGATCCACTCATCAGGGTTTCCATATCGCGCTCCTGCAACTCGTAGTAGTCGCGCGTCATCTCGGTATTGAAGGCTATGTTCTGCGGCAGCCAGTTCAGTCCGAAACGTTTCAGTATGTCGAGCCACTTGCTCTTGTTCTTCAGTCCCTTGAATGGTTCCCATGCCTTATAAACCGGGCTCCACGAATAATCCAGGGCTCCGCGCCAGTTGTCCTTGCGCTCATACATCGTCGTTTCACCCGTAGTATACTGATGCTGATGACTGTAGGTGAATGAGAAGTTGGCTGGATCGTATGGCATCGGATGACGCTTGGTAGCGATACCCACCCGGGCATTCGAGATAGAGAAGTTGGTCTGCGTAATCTTGGTGGCAGCGATGTTCTCGATAGAATCGCGCTCGTGCTTGGAGCCGGCGGCATCGAGGGCATCCTTCAATTCCATATCAGTATCCAGCGGATTATACTTAGGAGTGGTCTTCTCCTTGGTAACACTATAATATAAAGGTATGCTCACCTTCGCCTTGTCAGGGAAGAACTTACCCATTTCGAGCGATGTGGTCACACTGTAGGTACCATAATTATCGGTGGTGCGACTTGCCACGCCATCTTCCAGACCGCCGAATCCCTCGCTGATGTATCTGCCGGTGGCATTCACGCTACCCAGATCGGAGAGTTGTACGTTGAGGTTGGCATTGGCAGCCCAACCACCCGAATTATTGTGTTCCTTGAGTCGGAGTTCGTTTATCCATACCTCACCACTCTTGATGTCGGCAGAATTGTTTCTCACACCCAGCATCATGGTCTTCACTTCGCCGAGACTCGGATTACCCACGATGGTAATCTTGTTCTGCGGATGTTCTGCATCCATCATGGAATAAGGAGCGAGATAAGAAGCCACACCCTGTGCCTTCGCCTTGTTGCGGTTTTTCTTCAATGCCGTAAAGACACTCAGCGGCACATCGAGCATATTCACCTCAGGCCATACCGCCTTACAGTCGGCAAGCACATAGCGGTTGTAGTTGGAGCGTGGCTCGGTGAGTTTCAGCGGGATTTCATACTCGTAGTAATTGTTCTTATAATCACTACCCAGACGGATGAAGACTGAGAGATCACCATCCTGCAGACGGGTGGTATTCTGCTCCAGGGCATTGGCATGGGCAAACATCTGGATGCGCTTGTACTGGCGCAGATCAAGGGTAGAATTCTTGTAAACCGCCTTCGCCTCGCCTGTGCTCATATTCTTGACCACCAGACTCAACGCTTGCTCGTTCGCCTCAACCAACTGAGGCTGACTAGGATCCTGTTCGCGCTTGATACCCGGAGGCAAGACATAGTTGACCGGTGTCTTCTCGCCGTTCTCCTCCAGACTCACGCTGCTTGCGTCGAGGGTTCCGCCACTGGCTGCGCCGAGCGGCTGATCATAGGTACGCCACTTGCCCATCACGAGGTCGAAGGTACCGAAACGCAGCACGATAGGTTTCTTGAAACCGGTGAGGAACATACGCATGAAGCGGATGCTGGAGAAATCGTTGATGTTGCCCTGACGGCTCTCAAACTCATCGATAGGTATGCGGAACTGATACCAGGTAACGGTAGACTTGGTATTATCACGCCAGGTCTGGCTGTATTCACGCTTATCTACAATATGATTATTACCCACCACGAGATCTTCCGGACGGATGCTGACACGGTACTGGAAGTATTTCTCATATTCGTTGAGCGTATAATCCTGGTTGATATCCTCGACATCCGGCGTTGACTTATAAGAAGTATCATAGCTCTCAGAACGGCTGTCGCTGTCAGGCGAGTTGCCCTGAGGATTGTTGATATACTTATATCTCTGCAGGATTGGAGCACGCATCTCATCCCAGTCGGAACCGCGGAAATAGTGGTAGTCATCACGTGCCGGATCGGCAAAGATGCTGTCGAACACCGCCTGGTTCACCTTGCCCTGAATCTGGTCGAGATAAGCACTCTTGTAGAATTCCTGCTCCTCGGCATCAGTCAGTCCGTTGAAACCCACATCCTGCAAGGCTCTGCTGCCACTGGTGGTAGCAAAGGCATAGGTCACGGTGCTCTGGGTAGGAATCTTACCCCACTGGGTATAGGTGTAGCTCTTGCTGCCATCTACCGGCATGCCACTCTCATAGAATTTCTTGCCATCACGCAGGATATCCTCGCTCACCTCGCCCAGGTTGATGTAGAAATCGCCACCATAATCGGCAGCATCAGCCTCTTCGCGGGAATAGATGAACGGATCGAGCATCCAGAACTCGATGTATTCGATGTTTGCCTGCTCGAAATCGTTGGTATCCAGTTTACGCATCATTCCGCCCCAGTTGCGCTGCGGATTCTGCAGGGTTCCGTCAGCCTGCAAATCTGTTACATTGAAGTTGTATGGTCCCGGCTCACTTGGATAGTAAGCCAGATTGAGTACATTCAGGGTATTGGTAGCGCCCTGATAACTGCTCTGGTCGCGCAATGGGAAGAGCTCCTTGGTATAGACCTCGCGGACATAATGGTTACTCAACTGCTTGAGGTCGCCCTTGATATGTCCCGGAGTGAGCGAACTTCCACGGCGGGTGAACAGCGGATCGATGGTATACCAGGCTAGGCGCGAACGGTGGAAACCGCTGCTCAGACCGGTCTTATCGCTGTAATCGTCCTTGAAATTGAGCGAAGGCACACTGGATATAAACCAGGAGGTAGGAGTCGTTACATCGATGGTGGTCTTCGTACCCTCGAAGTCATCGATATAAGATGCATTGTCCTGTGTGCCGCCTGCCTCACCGGCAATGAGCTGGGCAAATTCTCCTGTAAAGGATATCTGCGATGGCTGGGTGAGGTGCAGGAATGGTATCTTGTCAAGCACATTGGTGAGCCACTGACTCTCCTTGCGCCAGTTGAGATTGATGCCCCAAAGGGTATTCTTCAGCGGTTCGGAGCCCATGGATACTTTGGTAGTAAGTGCCTGTTCGGAGAGGTGCTGGATAGTACCGCTCAACTGGAAATTCTTGGTAAAATCATACTCCCAGTTCAGTCCGAACATCGTTTTTCGCGTTTGTCCGAAATCGGTATTACTCTCCAGAGAAACGTTGACAGCCGTACCGGCATCAATGATGCTCTGGTTCAGGATGGTCACCTCGCCGGCACTGTAATCTACCGAATAGTCGGTGCCCTCTTTCAGGGTGATACCGCCTGCCGTAACGACCACCGAGCCCTGTGGCACATTGTAGGCATCGAGCGAGATGACATTGGCTGCAGAGCCCTTGAACTGTCCCACAATCTGATACTTGTTCTTCTCGGCAATCTGCTTGGCTACGGTCTTCGTACTGTCATAAAGTTCGGTAAAGGCATACTTTTCAGCCTTGTCGGCAGCCACGCCCCGCTTGACCAGATAATCACGCATATAACTGCCGAAAGGCTCTACCTTCGGAATGAACACGCGTCCGTTAGAGATGGTATAGCCTTCTACATAATCGAAATATCCATTGCTGTGTGCCTTGTTGTTGTTATCCAGACGGTCGGCGCCCAGCACACGGATGATAGGCTGCTTCTTCACCTGCTGCTCAGGGATATAACTGAGATATACGCCGGTGGTATCGCTCTGGTATTTCACATCCAGGCGGAACTTCTCCTTCTCTACGGTAGAAGCCAGATAATAAACGTTCTTCATCATCAGCCCCCAGTTGCCCTGTCGCGGATTGTTACTGGTATTCTTGAGCGATTTCACGAAGAGTGCCTGCTTGGTATCGCTGAGATCGGATGCAAACTCGCCCACCTGATAGGTAATGCCTCCCGATGTATACTCATAGGCTACAGCAAGTACCTGGTCGGTCTGCAGACTGGTTTTCAATGAGATATAACCCAAAGCGGTATTGACCGTATACTCAGAAGAATTGAGCAGACGGGCACTCTCCAGTTTCTCATAATCGGCTCCACCAACCAGTCCGCCTCCATCGAGAGTGGTTGCAGCCTGGTCGATGTCACGGGCAGCAGCATATTGGCTGTTCATCGCAGCATACTCAGTATTCGCCTGGTTAGAAGGCACCTGTCCGCTCGCCGTCCACATCGGGTTGCTCAGTTTCTGGTTCTCGCCCAGGTCGGTCAGGGCTACGATGTTTCGGGTATTGGTGGTATTGCCGGTTTTGTTGGTAACCCACACCTCCACACGGTTGATGGTGATGCCCGTGGTGAGATTAGGAAGTTTCTGCATCCAGGCATCATAATGATTTCTGAAATACTGGGAGAGGAAGAAGTGGCGGTTCTCCTCATAATCGGCTACATTCAACTCAAAAGGGGTAAGCTGCACACCGCCCCTGGTAGATACGCTCTTCGATGCACTCTTCTTCTGCGAAGCCACCATCTGCAGCTTGAGTTTGCCAAACTGCATATCGGTTCTAACACCAAACAGACTGCTGGCGCCTTTGATGAGCGAAGAGTTGGAAGGGAAGGAGACATTGCCCGCCTCAACGAGTTTGATGATTTCATCTTCCTTGCCGTCGTACTTCAGTTTCATGTTCTGTGCATCGAAATCGAAGGTGGCATCGGTGTTGTAATTCAGGTTCATGTTCACCTTATCGCCCACCTTTCCGTTGACGTTGAGATTGATTTTCTCATCAAAATCCATCATCGTCGTCTTTCGGTTTCGGATAGGCAACGAAGGATTGTCGATGCTCTTCTTGTTGATACCGAACTTGAGTTCGGCAGAACCCTGTGTCTTCACTCTGATGCCACCAGGACCGAAGATTTTCTCGGCAGGTCCCAAGTCGAAGTGCATATCTGAGAAATCGAACTTCTCCTTGCCTTTTGCCTGGAAGATTTCATCGTTCTGCTTGCGGAAATAGCTGTTGCGCTGCTGCTGTTCGGTCCATGCAAGATACTCTTTCGGAGTGAGCATGAGAGGAGCCGAAAGCCAGGTTGAGCCCATGCGGTTGCCGATGATATAGCGGTCGATGGTATCGTTGTAGATTACCTGATATTGCAGATTATCAGGACGTTTCAGGTCGAGCGGACTCTGATAGAGGTCGCTCAGGGAGTAAGGTTGGGTGCGCTGAATCTGCCAGCGGGTATGCAGCAGCGAATCGGGAATGGTATCTTCATCGAGCTGCACGGGCTGGGCTGTACTGGTATGGGTTTTCTTTTTATCGTCCTGAAGTTGAGGCAAAGCTATCGCATAGCCGAAGGTTGTCACCATCAGCCAAGCCAATAGAAAAGATATGAATCTTTGCTTCTGTTTCATCGACAAAAAACTCCTAACTTATTTGATTTGCTTCAATGCCAGTTTCACAACCTGTTCTACGGGGAGATCAGGCTGTGCCTTGAGGATATCTACTACTACCTTGGCAGATGGTGCCGGCGAGAAGCCGAGCATGGTGAGGGCGCTTACCGCCTCATCCTTTACGTCATTGTTCACCATCACCACATTGCCTCCGCTGGCTGGCAGTTCGTCAGCAATGCCGAGGCTCACGATTTTATCTTTCAAGTCGATGATGATTCGCTGTGCAGTCTTCAGTCCGATACCCTTCACGGTTTTCAGCATCTTGTCGTTACCAGTAGAGATGATTTCGCAGAGTTCGCGTGGCGAGAGTGAAGAGAGAATCATACGGGCCGTATTTCCGCCTACTCCTGAAACGGTGATGAGGAGGCGGTAGAGTTCACGTTCCTGTTTGGTAGCAAAGCCGAAAAGGGTGAAAGAGTCATCTCTTCCACCAGCCACCAGCACTTCGTGAACATAGAGTTTCACTTCCTGTTTGCCCTGAATGGCAGTATATGTATTGAGCGATATATTGAGTCCGTAGCCCACTCCCGCAGTCTCAACAATAGCCAGCGCAGGTGTCAACTCTGTCAGATCGCCATGAATATATTCTATCATTTTCTTTTTCTCCTAATTAAATTAATATATTAATAACGTGCGAAGGGCGGGATTATTGTAATAGAGTTCCATAAAATTACGTCCCGACGTAGCATGTCATACGTCCCGACGCAGAGCCAGAGACGTCGGGACGTAATTCAAAGCACATCGGGAGGTATCAGAAAGAGGAAGCATAATGTTTCGCAACAAAATAACGAAACTGTAAGGCTCTTGCTACAGATACCTTACAAATCTCCGCTTATTCATACCTAAAAACTATGATTTTACTACTTTTTGCAACTTTTATGAGTTAAAATTCTATTAAAACGTCACGTATTTCAAGAAAAAGCTATACTTTTGCAACCGGAAATAGAATAAAAAGCGGAAAACATATCCGTTGGATAACTAAACCGCAACAAATAAAAGAAATTAAAACAACAAAATAAAAGAAATAAGACAATGAAGAAATTTAGAGCAGCCGTAGTAGGATACGGCAACATCGGTAAGTTTACTGTTGAGGCACTCGAAGCAGCTCCTGACTTTGAGATTGCAGGTATTGTACGTCGCCAGGGTGCTAAGGACAAACCAGCTGAGTTGGCAAACTATGAAGTAGTAGATGACATCACCAAGTTGAAGGATGTAGATGTTGCTATCCTCGCAACCCCTACCCGCTCTTGCCCTGAGTATGCAGAGAAGATCGTTGCCCTCGGTATCAACACCGTAGACAGCTTCGATATCCACACCAGCATCCTCGACTACCGTACCAAGCAGATGGAAAACTGCAAGAAGGCTGGCAAGGTAAGCGTTATCTCTGCTGGTTGGGACCCAGGTTCTGATTCTATCGTACGTGTTCTGATGGAGAGCCTTGCTCCTAAGGGCTTGACATACACCAACTTCGGTCCAGGTATGAGTATGGGGCACTCAGTTTGTGTTCGTGGCAAGAAGGGCGTAAAGGAAGCGCTCTCTGTAACCATCCCATTGGGTGAGGGTATCCACCGCCGTATGGTATACGTAGAGTTGGAAGAAGGTGCCAAGCTTGAGGATGTAACAGCCGAAATCAAGGCTGATCCATACTTCGCTCATGATGAGACCCACGTATTCGCCGTAGCATCAGTAGATGATGTAAAGGATATGGGTCACGGTGTGAACCTCGTTCGCAAGGGTGTATCTGGCAAGACCCAGAATCAGCGTTTCGAGTTCAACATGAGCATCAACAACCCAGCCCTCACCGCTCAGGTATTGGTTAACGTAGCTCGTGCTTCATTCCGTCTGCAGCCAGGTTGCTACACCATGCCAGAGATTCCAGTTATCGATATGTTGCCAGGAACCCGTGAGGAAATCGTTGCAACACTCGTATAAAGACATTGAACTTTGAGGTTTGAACATTGAACTTTATGATGAGTTTAACAGGTTCAGATTCATAGTTTAGCAAATAATAAAGGCTCGCAAGAAGTTTCGATTTCTTGCGAGCCTTTTGAATATACTATATTCCAATTTATTTATGCGTCATGATATCAAGCACCATATCATCGGTAGCTCTCATCGCATCTGCACCGATGCTCGTAAGGTTGTGGATGCACTTATCCACATCATCGTCTACGATACCCTCGGCAGAGGTGACACACTTGCCTTCCATAGAAAGGAGGGCGGAAAGAAGAGCGGTGCTGACACCTGATGAAATCTTCAGGGCACAACTTGGTTTCGCTCCGTCACAAATCATACCGGTGAGATTGGCTATCATATTCTTGACAGAATTGCAGATGCGGGTATAATCGCCACCCATCAGATAGGTGATGCCGCAACTGCTGCCCGTACTGGCTACCACACAACCGCAAAGAGCTGAAAGCTTGCCTAAGCTCTGCTTGATATAGATGGCAGTCAGATGACTGAGCATCAGGGCACGAATCATTTCCTCCTCGGTATTCTCGTTCTCCAGCGCATAAACCACCACAGGATTCGTTGCACAGATGCCCTGGTTGCCGCTGCCGCTGTTACTCATCACCGGAATCATAGCACCACCCATACGGGCATCACAGGCTGAAGCGGTGCGGGAGATGATATGCGAGAAAATATTATCGCCGAAGATACCATGACTCAACGGGCGGTCCATCGTCTTGCCCAGGCAGTGGCCATAGTTGCCTTTGATACTCAACTCGGCAGCCTTCATATTATAGTCCCTGGTCTTGAGAATGAAAGAAATCTCATCGAGCGGAGCTGTTGTTGCAAACTCGTAAACCATCGGGAAATTGAGCTGGATGTCGTCATCAGCCTCATCACCCACAGTACCGCCACGCTTGTCGAGCACCACCTCGCCATTACGCTCAACATACACAAAATGGGTATGTGAACCGGAGATAATTGCCGTAGCCTGGTCTTCACCGGCATGACAGATGATTTCGATATAGAGTTTATCCACATCACCCTGCTTCAGTTTGATGCTGATATCCGCATCCGTGATATATTGTTTGCCCTGCTCCAGACTGTCGGGAGTGAGGTCTTTCAATACTTCCAGCTGATATTCAGGCTTTCCGATGAGCGCCCCCAGCGATACGGCGATAGGCAAGCCGATCATACCCGTGCCAGGAATGCCGACACCCATCGCATTCTTGAGCATATTAGGACTCAGAAGAACTTCAATACGTTCAGGGCGCTTGCCCAATGTAGTAGCAGCCTTGGCTGTACATAGTGCCACAGCCATCGGTTCGGTACAGCCGATGGCAGGAACCACCTCTTTATTAACGAGCGCAATGATGCGCTCACGCTTACTTTTCTCTAACATAATCTATATAGCTTTTATATAAATAACGTTCTTACCATTATTTCGGGTACAAAAATACAAAAAATAAACCGTATTCTTCTCTTTTCTCGAGAAAAATACGGTTTAAATCTATATTTCTTGATGAATTAGTCTTCCAACTGGAACAGAGGATCATCTGGAGTCAGCATGGTTGGCTTCTGGTCGAATTCCTTCAAGAGCTGCTCAGAAGCATACTTCTTGTTTACTACCAGGCGGAACATGTACTCGTTGAACCAATCGTTGGTCATGATGAAGCAACCGGCAAAACCATTGTCAGCACCCCAACTGTTCTCCACCTTCCACTTTACAGGCTTGCCATTGGCATCAAGATCTACAGCAGTCAGCGTCATGGCATGAGTAGAACCGCTATCAAATGTAGCGATGCGGTCAGCCTTGTTCATTGGGAATGAGGTATTGAAGAGGCTTCCATAGTCGAAGTTGTCGAGTGCCAGATAGCCGCGCTTTCTATCAAGCTGCTTGCCCACATCATAGCTTGAATACATCTTATGACCGTCCTTCAGAGAGGCGATGGCGAGCTGGGCAATCTCCTCCATAGGCAAGTTCAGATACTTCCAGTTATGACCATCGTAGGTGTGGCGGTCGTACTCTACCTCGTATGTCTTGTGGTAAGGACGACGTGGGTCGTTCATCACCATCAGGAAGGTACCGTTCAGGTCCTTGCCTACGGTTTCCTCATAGAAACTCTTAGGAGTATACTTCTTTGCCTCGCCAATCTGCTTGCCGTCCTTGTCGCGGAAAGCATAGGTAAATTCCTTTACCGGTTCGCCGAGAGTAAGACTCAGCATGTGATAAACCTGACCGAGCATCTCGTTCTTGCGAGCCTGGATAGCTGCCGACTTCTTGCCCTGAGCCACCATTTTGCGGAGTTCCAGACCATACTCGCGGAGCTTGCTGCTTACGAGACGGCTCATCTTGGAAGTATTGTTGCTTGAGTAAGTCTCAGGCTGGGCACTCATAGGTACGAGACCATACTTGCTTGCCAAATCGGCAACACCACAGAAAGTTCCGCCATCATTGAGCGGATTCTTGAAGAAGAACTGCACCTGAGGATCCTCGATGCTCTTCTTGCCAAGGTCGATAACACCCTGAAGCATCAGGTTAGCCTTCTCCAGCTGATCATAGAAGAAGAGGTAATCCTGAGAATACTCCACCACTCTACCCTGCTTGTCATTGACAGCAAAGTTAGAACGGAGCACGTTAAAACCGCTGAACATCCAGCAACGGCCCGAACTCTTCTGGTTGTGAATGCTCTGCGAAGGAGTCTCGATGCTGAAATGAGTATCAACCGGGGCCTCGTTGGCATGATTCTTCACAAGGTCATCAATGTTGTTGTTGGCAATCGCATTGAAGAGTGCCTTGTTGGCGATACCTGACTGCTGGCTTTTCTCCATCTGCTGGAGAGCAGACTGACTGATGCCGCCACCCTTGGTCTGCGCCATCAGAGACATGGAAGCCATCATCATGGCTCCCAAAAGTAATACATTTTTTCTCATCACGATAAAGGTATTTATTTGCTTATTGTTATATAACTAATTCCGGATTTCATTCCTTTTTCAGAAATTTCCTTTGCAAAAATACAAAGAATAATCGGAAAAAGCGAAAATATTGCCTCAAAAGTGCTTTATATAGGAAAAAAGCATTATCTTTGCACAAGATTTTCACGAAGAAAACATGGACAAGAACAAGTTTAGTCTATTAAGTAGTATAAAATACCCGGAAGATTTGAGACGGCTGAGCATTGACCAGCTGCCACAAGTCTGCAAAGAGTTAAGAGAAGACATTATCGACGAGGTTGCCGTCAACCCCGGTCATTTTGCCTCCTCTCTTGGCGTGGTTGAAATAACCGTAGCCCTACATTATATCTACAACACCCCATATGACCGTATTGTATGGGATGTGGGACACCAGGCCTACGGACATAAGATATTAACAGGACGCCGCGACAACTTCTGTACCAACCGCAAGTTGCACGGCATCCGTCCATTCCCTACACCTTTAGAAAGCGAATATGATACCTTCGCCTGCGGACATGCGAGCAATTCCATCTCCGCAGCACTCGGTATGGCCGTTGCCGCACGCGAAAACGGAGATACCGACAGGCATGTGGTAGCCGTCATTGGCGATGGAGCCATGAGCGGCGGACTGGCTTTCGAGGGACTGAACAACGTATCAAGTACACCTAACGACATGCTCATCATCCTGAACGACAACGATATGAGCATCGACCGGGCAGTGGGCGGTATGGAGAAATATCTCCTGAACCTCGATACCAACGAGACCTACAACCGCCTCCGTTTCAAGGCATCTCAGTGGCTGCACTCCAAAGGCTATCTCAACGAAGACCGCAAGAAGGGCATCCTGCGCCTGAACAATGCACTGAAGTCGGCACTGAGTCATCAGCAGAACATCTTCGAGGGTATGAATATCCGCTACTTCGGACCTTTCGACGGTCATGACGTGAAGGAAGTGGCGAGAGTACTCAAACAGCTTAAGAACATGAAGGGTCCTAAGCTGCTGCACCTGCATACCACCAAGGGAAAGGGTTACGAACCAGCCGAGAAGAGTGCTACCATCTGGCACGCGCCAGGCAAATTCGATCCGGAAACGGGTGAGAGAATCATTGCCGATACCAGTAACCAGCCTCCTAAATATCAGGATGTTTTCGGTGAGACGCTGTTGGAACTGGCTCAGAAGAACCCGAAGATTGTAGGTGTGACGCCAGCCATGCCTACAGGATGCTCCATGAACATCATGATGAAGGCGATGCCAAACCGTACCTTCGATGTAGGTATCGCCGAGGGGCATGCCGTCACCTTCTCTGGAGGTATGGCGAAAGACGGACTCATCCCATTCTGCAATATCTATAGTTCGTTTGTACAGCGTGCCTACGATAACATCATCCACGACATGGCACTGCTCAACCTGCCGGTTATCATGTGTCTGGACCGTGCCGGACTGGTAGGTGAAGACGGACCAACCCATCATGGTGCCTTCGATATGGCGGCTCTCCGTCCGATTCCGCATCTCACCATCGCATCTCCGATGAACGAGCATGAGTTGCGCAACCTGATGTATTCAGCCCAGTTGCCAGATCATGGCAGCTATGTTATCCGTTATCCTAGAGGCAAGGGGGTGCTCGTAGACTGGCGCAACCCGATGGAGGAAATCAAGACCGGTACCGGCAGAAAGCTGAAAGACGGCACCGATGTAGCCGTTCTTACCATCGGTCCTATCGGAAACGATGCCGCTCAGGCTATCGCTGAGGTAGAAACCGAAACCGGAATGAGCATCGCCCACTACGATATGCGATTCCTCAAGCCACTCGATGAAGACATTCTGAAAGAGGTGGGCGAAAAGTTCAGCCGCATCATCACCATCGAAGACGGCGTTCGTATGGGCGGTATGGGCTCAGCCGTACTGGAATGGATGAACGACCATGACTATCAGCCAAAGATGATCCGAATGGGATTGCCAGATGAGTTTGTGGAGCACGGAACCGTGGCACAGCTCAGAGAAATCGTGCATCTCGATAAAGAAGCAATCAAAGAAGCAATTAAGAAATGAAAATAATCATAGCTGGCGCATATGCCATAGGTACTCACCTGGCGAGACTCCTGTCACGCAGCAATGAAGAGATTACGCTCATCGATGAAAGCGAAGAGCGCCTGGCAAGCATTGGCTCCGACTGCGACCTGCTCACCATGCTGGGCAAGCCTACCAGCCTTCACATCTTACGCGATGCGGGGGTTGCAGATGCCGACCTCTTCATCGCCGTTACTCCGGTAGAAAGTACCAACATCACAGCTAGCATCCTTGCCAAGAACCTGGGTGCTAAAAGAACGGTGGCCCGCGTGGATAATCCGGAATATATGGATCAGCAGGCTCAGGAATTCTTCAAAGAATTAGGTATCAGCAAACTGATTTATCCGGAGATGCTCGCAGCCGTAGATATCAATAACGGACTGAAAATGAGTTGGGTACGTCAGCGCTGGGATGTGCACGACGGCGCACTCGTCATGCTCGGCATCAAACTGCGCGAAGGATGCGAGATACTGAACGAACCGCTCAAGAACATCAGCGGTCCTAACGACCCTTATCACGTGGTAGCCATCAAGCGAGGCAGTGATACCATCATCCCTGGCGGTAACGACGAGCTGAAACTCTACGACCTCGCCTACTTCATGACCACCCGAAACTACATCCCATATATCCGCAAGATTGTAGGCAAGGAGCACTATGTGGATGTGAAGAACGTGATGATTATGGGTGGCGGACGCACAGCCGTAAGAGCCGTGAAGAAGATGCCGGAATATATGGAATGCAAGATTATCGAGATGAGCGAGGAGCGCTGCGAATATCTCAACGATATTCTCGATGAGAACAAGACGCTCATCATTCATGGTGACGGACGTGACATTCCGCTGCTCGTAGAAGAAGGTATCCGTAGTACTCAAGCCTTCGTGGCACTGACCGGTAACGCCGAAACCAATATCCTGGCCTGTCTTACCGCCAAGAGAATGGGGGTGCGCAAGACGGTGGCTGCCGTAGAAAACGTAGACTACGTGAGCATGGCAGAGAGTCTGGATATCGGTACCATTATCAACAAGAAGATGATTGCCGCCAGCTACATCTACCAGATGATGCTCGATGCCGACGTGATGAACGTGAGATTCCTGATGAGCGCTAACGCCGATGTGGCTGAGTTTATAGCCAAAGAAGGTTCGAAGGTAACCAAGAAACCGGTGAAGGAACTCGGCATGCCTATCGGTGTAACCATCGGTGGACTGGTTCGCGGTGAAGAAGGAATGCTCGTTTCGGGTAATACACAGATAGAACCGGGCGACTCGGTGATGGTTTTCTGCCACAACATCAACATGAAGAAAATTGAGAAATACTTCATCTAAGCGCGAAGGAGATAGAGACATACTTCATATATGATAAACAGAAAATTAATATATAAGGTTTTAGGGCAACTACTTTTCATAGAAGCATTCCTGCTCTTCGTCAGTCTGCTGGTAGCTTTCTATTACCAGCAGGATGACATCTTTGCCTTCATTGTGGCAACACTTACCACCATCGGAGGCAGACTGGTGCTGAAATGGCGAGGACACGGAGCCGATAACTCAATGTCGCGCCGTGATGCCTATCTCGTGGTAACGCTCTCATGGATTGTATTCAGTTTCTTCGGAACCCTCCCCTTCATGGTGAGTGGATACATCAACAACTTTACCGATGCCTACTTTGAAACCATGTCGGGATTTACGACAACGGGAGCAACAATATTAGACGATGTAGAATGCTTCCCACACGGACTGCTTTTCTGGCGTTCGCTCACCCAATGGATAGGCGGTCTGGGAATCGTGTTCTTCACCATCGCCCTGCTGCCATCGCTTGTAGGAGGACAGACCAAGGTGTTTGCTGCCGAGGCAACAGGACCTATCAAAACGAAATTGCATCCACGGCTTTCCACTTCGGCTAAATGGATATGGAGTATCTATCTGATGCTCACCATTGCCTGCATCGCATCCTACTACGTGGCAGGAATGAATCTCTTCGACAGTTTCAACTATGCGATGACCACTACGGCTACAGGAGGGTTCTCTACACATAACAGTAGTACCTCGTTTTTCCATTCGCCGGCGCTGGAATACATCTGTGCCTTCTTCTGCTTCCTGTCGGGTGTTAATTTCACCCTGCTCTATGCAGCCGTCATCAAATTCAAGATCAAAGATCTGTTCAAGAATTCTGAGTTTAAGTTCTATATGCTCCTCGTTACAGCCTTCACGGCTTTCATCATGGTAGAGCTGATAGCGATGTGGATCATGCCTTCCGCAGCGCCATCTTCCAGGTGGTATCATTCATCACCACCACGGGATTATTTAACGACGATGCTGCTGTGTGGCCTCACGTTACCTGGGTGGTATTGGCAGCCTGCATGTTCTTCGGAGCCTGCTCG
>OLNV01001102.1_pt1 | contig 18671 bp, 12 predicted proteins | sample 1672891 | NCBI WGS metagenome assembly OLNV01 (sample SAMEA3136734, study PRJEB25190) | human gut metagenome | biome: human gut; feature: human-associated habitat; material: faeces | place: Austria | collected 2013 | reverse complement strand
CCCCGCGGCAGATTGAACGCGAAAATGAGATGATCGTTATTTCACATCGCCTTTTTGAATGAGAAATGAGGAAAACGCGGATTCAATCGCAGAGTCAGCTTCTTTAACCTTTGAGACTTCGTAAACAGGGAATAAGAGTAGTCTGCTTTCAAACTTAGGCTGTGGGGCGTGCTGTCCCATATCTTTATGTACTGTTTTGCAGAATTCTGCCCCTTCGGGGCAGTCTATCCCGGCCTTTGGCCGCGCCCTTTTCCAAGGGCGAACGCATTTGTGTTTGTCTTATATATGCATTCATACGGATACGTGAATGCATCCGGCGTCTGTGCATGACAAACCTAATCCCTAATCCCTAATCCCTAATCCCCAGTCCCTAGTCCCTAGTCACCAGTCACTTCTATCTCACATACTTCCGTATCGTGGCAAGCACGACCTCCGTATGAAGAGGCTTGGTGAGATGTTCGTTCATGCCGTTCTTATGGCTCTTTTCGATGTCGTCCTGAAAGGCGTTTGCGGTCATGGCGAAGATGGGGATGACCGTAGCATCAAGGCGGGGGAGGCTGCGGATCTGCCGGCTCGCCTCATAGCCGTCCATGACGGGCATCATGATATCCATGAGGATGAGGTCATAGTAGCCTTGGGGTGATTCGCGGAACGCTTTGACGGCTTCGGCGCCATTTTCACAGGCGGTGATTTCCATGCCTTCTTTTTCGAGGAGGAAGACTGCGATCTCGCGGTTCAGCTCATTGTCTTCGGCGAGGAGGACGTGAAGACCGGCGAGGGAGACGGGGCTCTTGGCTGCTTTTTCCTCTTCCTGCGGCGCATGGTCGATGGTGAAGGGGACGGTGAGGCTGAAGCGGCTGCCGACACCTTCCTGACTTTCAAGGGCGATGGTGCCGTCCATTTTTTCCACGAGTTCCTTCACGATGGCCAGGCCGAGCCCGGTCCCCATGTAGCGGGTGCGGGCTGTATTCGACTTCTGCGTGAAGGGCTCGAAGGCGCGTTTCTGAAAATCTTCACTCATACCGATGCCGGTGTCGGCGCAGGTCAGCGTAAAGTAGGCCGTATCCCCCTTGATTTCGATCTTGTCGCAGGAGAAATCAATGCGTCCGCCGCGGCGGTTGTACTTCAAAGCATTGCCGGCAAGGTTCAAGAGGACGCGGCGAAGGAAGGTGGGGGAGCCGATGACGCGGCGGACCGGGAAGGGGGATTCTTCACGTGGGTGGTGACGCCGTAGGCAGGGGCCTGTATTTCAGCCAGATGATTCACTTCCGTGAGGAGCTCCAAGATGTCGAAGGGGACACTTTCCGGCTCGAGCCTGCCGGACTCGAGCTTGTTCATGTCGAGGATGTCATTCACCATAGCGAGGAGCATGTTGGCGGCTTCGTGGATTTTATGACGGCAGTCCCGCAACTTCTCGATGTCAGCGGGATGGCTATCGGCTATTTCTATCATGCCGAGGATGCCGTTGATCGGGGTGCGGATGTCGTGGCTCATGCGGCGGAGGAAATCCGTCTTCGCCTGGCTGGCGATCTGGGCTTCGCGGGCGCTCTTTCGGAGCTCTTCCTGATAGCTGAGCTCTTTCTGTCTGATTTCGTCGATGTCTTGCATGGTGTAGAGGAGGGTCGCGACGCTTCCATCTGTATGTCTTTGCTTCACGATGAAGCGGTCCAGGTACCAGATGCCATTGTGATCCCGGTGTGCCATGGTGAGGGTGTCTCTTTCGCGAAGGTGGTTGGAGAGGGTGGATGGCTCGAGGAAGGCTTTCATGTATGCCTGGCATTCGGGAGCGATGAAAGTTTTCACGGTGATGGGAATCCCTTTGCTCAAACATCCCTCGCTGCCGAGAGCGTGCTGGAAATCTTTGTTGGCAGTGATTTCCATATAAGTGCCTTTATCCAGATCGAAGAAGTAGATGGCGTGGTAGATTTTCCCGATCGTGCTGATGAGCTCTTTACGGAGTTGCAGCCGTCTTTTCGCTTTCGCTTTTTCTTTATCCAGACGTTTTTCGCGAAGGACGAGGTCATCGATGGAGCGAATGCCGATCGCGATCTTATGCTGGTCGTCTTCAATGGAGTGGAGCGGGGCGATCTGTATCTCGAGGTGGCGATGGCCGGCCTCATTGGGAATGACTTCTAAGCGGTAGCGCAGGATCTGCTTCGCAGAAAGCGCGGCAAGAAGTTGTTTTCTGGCAAAAAAAGGAAAGGAAATCCGGCGTGGAGGCATGGATGATGTACTCGTCATAGGCTTTGTGGACCCACTCGCTGAAGATGCCGGAAGTATCCGTCGGACAGCGGGGGACTCCCTTGACCGTCTCGAAGGTATCCTGCGTGAGATTGCAGCGGAGGATGCAGCGGTAGTCCGAGGCGAGGACATCGACCAGATAGGTCTCGCGCCGGAGGGAGATGAGCTGAGATTTGAGCCGGGCGCGGCTTTCGCGCAGCGTTTCCTGGGCATCAAGATGCGAGCGGATGCAGCCCAAATGGCCGCTGATGACCTGCAGTATTTTGGAAGCGATGTCATAAATGGCGTGGTCAGGATTGTCAAGGCCGATGAATCCGACGAATTTCCCGGCGGCAAAGATAGGAAGCACGGCGATGCTGTGGATGCCCTGCGCATGCAGGATGTCATACTCTGCGGGCATAGCATCCTTGATCGTTTCCAGATCCCAGAGGCTGATGGCTTTTCCGCCTCGGAGCGTGTGATCCCAGAGCGGGATGAGGGCGGCGGGGACAAGCTACAGGTTTTCGATCTGCGGGGTGACTCCATCCTGACACCATTCGTAGTCGTTCCGGTAATAGCACTCTTCCTCTTCGTGAATGCTGAAAATGTAGGCACGATCCGAGCGCGTGATCTGCCCGATGTTTCCCAGAAGGGAGGGAATGCGGGCATCGTAGGTGGCGCGGTCGGAAATCTGGTCCAAGGCCAACAGCTGGGAGAATATCATCTCCATGTGAGCCTCTCGCAAAAGGCTCTGCGGTGTATCGCTCGTAGATGTCAAGGGAATGGCCTCTTTCCGTCGGAAGTTTACCGAACTTTTTGCCTTTTAGATTTTTTTTATATTATAGCATGAGATGCTAAAGAAATTAAGAGCGGAGAGGATTCAGGGTTAGCCCGTGGGGCGTGCCGCCCCCTTTTGATTATTTGCGAAAGAGGGAAAGCGGGTTCTACAGGTTCAGAGGGTTCAGAGGGAGTGGTGCGGCGCATAAAAACAGGGAAGCGCCGCGGAGTTTTGAAGATATGGTATTCACGAATGAAATCAGACCCCCGTATCGTCATTTCGAGCAAAGCGAGAAATCTTTCTTGCAGACCGATAAACGATGCGTGTGTGAAAGCAGGGATGAGGTGCCTCAAGTGATTGGTGACTAGCGATTTGAATACTACTTTCGGGCATCGCCATTATTTATACTGCGGCGAAGCCGCCACCACAACCCTGAACCCTGAACCCCAAATTCCCTAGCCACTTCCCCCTATGTTCGTTATAATAGAAAAAGAATAAAAGTAGCTAGTGGCATACCTATTACGAAGGAGTACCCATCTATGTACGAAGAAACCACCATCGCGGCGATCGCGACCAGCCCGGGCGAGGGCGGGATCGGCATCATCCGCATTTCCGGCATGCAGGCGGCGGATGTCGCAGACCGCGTATTTCATACGAAGAAAATCAAGAGCTTTCATGAGGCAGAGCCGTACCGCATGTACTTTGGCCGCGTCATGGCGGGGGACCGCCAGGTAGACGAAGGGCTCGCCGTCTACATGAGATCGCCGCATTCCTACACGGGCGAGGATGTCGTGGAGATCCAGATCCACGGCTCGATGGAGGCGCTCCGCCAGACGCTCTCGCTCGTTCTGGAAAAGGGGGCCGTCCCCGCGCACCGCGGTGAATTCACGAAGCGGGCCTTCCTGAATGGCCGCCTCGACCTGTCGCAGGCGGAAGCCGTGATGGATATCATCGAGGCGAAGGGGGCGGCGGCGCTCTCGCAGGCAGAAAGCCATCTCTCGGGCGCGCTTTCCTCCTTCGTGCGTGCTTCGCGCGACCAACTGAAGGATCTGATCGCCAAGCTCGAAGTCACCATCGACTATCCGGAGGAAGACCTGGAGGATCTCACGAATGAGGAGATCGAAGAGGGGCTTTCTGCCATTGATGCATCGCTTCGGACGCTGCTCTCCCGCTCCGAAGAGGGGCGCATCATCCGCGATGGCCTGCGCACGGCGATCGTGGGCCGTCCGAATGCAGGGAAATCGAGCCTTTTGAATGCACTTTTGCAGGAGGAGCGGGCCATCGTGACGGACATTCCCGGGACGACGCGCGACACCATCGAGGAGTCCATCAAGATCGGCGGTGTGCCGCTCATCCTGATGGATACAGCCGGCATCCGTGAGACAGATAACAAGATCGAGCGCATCGGCATCGAACGCGCGAAGAAGTCCATGGAGAAGGCTGACCTCATCATGGCAGTCATCGACGGCTCTCGCCCGCTCTCGGAAGAGGACCGCGCGCTGCTCACCTCTCTTTACGGAAGAAAGGCGCTTGTCATCCTGAATAAGTATGACCTGCCGCAGGAGATCGAGACGAGAGATGTGAAAGCGCTCGCCGGGGATATTCCGGTCGTGCCGATCTCCGCTCGCTACGGCAGCGGCATGGCCGAGCTGGAGGAGGAGCTCCATCATATCACTCGGCTTCAGGATGTCTCCGCGGGCCGTGAGCTTTTCTTGACTAACCTGCGGCATGTGGATCTGGTGAAGAAAGCTCTCGCGGCTGCCCGCCGCGCCGAAGAGTCCATCCGGTGCGGCATGCCGGCGGACTGCATCGTCGTCGACGTCACCGAGGCGTGGCATACGCTGGGAGAAATCACCGGAGACACGGTGGATCAGGAGCTCATCAATTCCATCTTCGAAAGATTCTGCGTGGGGAAGTAGTGACTAGTGACTGGAGACTGGGAGACATCAGACTCCCCGTGTCGTCATTTCGAGCGAAGCGAGAAATCTTTCTTGCAGACCGATAAAAGATGCGTGTGTGAAAGCAGGGATGAGGTGCTTCAAGTGACTAGCGAATTGAATACTACTTTCGGGCATCGCCCCATATATACTTCGCAGCAAGGCCGCCACCACCATTTCTCATTGTGTTCACCCTGAATCCTGAAGTTTGAAAGCAGGGATTAGGGATGAGTGGCTAGGGATTAGGTTTGCGATACGAGAAAATCGCTAGTTTCAAATCTCCGCGGCGCTTCTGATTTTTATGTGCCGCACCAACCCTGTTGAACCTTCCGAACCCTTAGAACCTGTTGAACCCTCCAACCCAAACCCGCCAACCTTCCTCTATTCTTTCTTTGAAATACACGTCAAAATTTTATATAATAAGACTTTGGAATATAATCAAGCGCAGAGAACCAATTTCTGCGAAGCAAAGAAAGAAGGATACCATGTATCTCATTGATACGTATGATGTGATCGTCGTCGGCGCAGGCCATGCAGGCTGCGAGGCGGCGCTCGCGGCAGCGCGCATGGGGATGAAGACGCTGCTCACCACGATTTCTCTGGAAAACGTCGCCATGATGCCATGCAATCCGGCGATCGGCGGGCCGGGGAAGAGCCACCTTGTGAAAGAGATCGATGCGCTGGGCGGCGAGATGGGCATTGCGGCCGATGCGACAGCCATCCAGATGCGCATGCTGAATCTCGGCAAGGGGCCGGCGGTGTACGCGCTTCGCGCGCAGTCGGACAAGAACAAGTACCACACCTATATGAAGAAGGTGGTGGAGAATACAGAAAATCTTGACCTGAAGCAGGTGCAGGTGATGGACATCCTCGTGGAAGACGGGGTATGCGTCGGCATCACGACCGAGCTCCATGAAGAGTACCGCGCGAAGGCGGTCATTCTGGCGACCGGGACGTACCTCGACAGCGAGATCATCATCGGCGAGACGATGTATTCCGGCGGCCCGAATGGCATGCGCCCCTCGGTCGGCCTGTCAGAGAATCTGAAAAAGCACGGGCTCAAGATTCTTCGTTTCAAGACAGGTACGCCGAGCCGCGTCGATATCCGAAGTCTGCATCTGGACCATATGGCGCTTGAGCAGGGCGATCCGATGAATCATGCCTTCTCTTTCATGAATGAACGGGAGGACAGAAATCAGCGGAACTGCTGGCTCACCTATACCAATGAAGAAACGCACCAGATCATCCGTGACAACCTGATGCGCGCCCCGAAGTACGCGGGCAAGATCCATGGCATCGGTGCGCGCTACTGCCCGTCCATCGAGGATAAGGTCGTCCGCTTTGCCGATAAGAAGCGGCACCAGCTCTTCATCGAGCCGGAAGGCCTTGACACGAATGAAATGTACGTCCAGGGCATGTCGACGTCCATGCCGATCGACGTGCAGTATGCCTTCCTGCGTACCATCCCGGGGCTCGAGGATGTGAAGCTCATGCGTCCGGCCTATGCGATCGAGTATGATCTCTTAGACCCGCTCCAGCTCTACCCGACGCTGGAAGTGAAGAAGCTCCCCGGCCTCTACTCCGCAGGGCAGGCCAATGGCACGAGCGGCTATGAAGAAGCTGCGGCACAGGGGCTCATGGCCGGCATCAATGCGGCGCTCAAGATCAAGGGAAAAGAGCCCTTCATCCTCGCCCGCCACGAAGCCTACATCGGCGCGCTCATCGATGACCTCGTCACGAAGGGGACGAATGAACCGTACCGCATGATGACCAGCCGCAGCGAGTACCGCTTGATCCTCCGTCAGGACAATGCGGATCTTCGCCTCACCGAGAAGGGCCATGACATTGGCCTTGTGACAGAAGAGCGCTATGCGCATTTCCTTGCCCGCAAAGAGGCCTATGAAGAAGCGATGGCCTATATCCGGACGAAGCGCTTCACGCCCAAGGAGGCCGTCAATGCAGCGCTTGCAAGCGTCGGATCCGCTCCGCTCACGACAGGCATCGGCGCGGATAAGATCTTAAAACGTCCCGAGATGACCTACAGGACCATGGTCGACGTCCTCGGCTGCCCCGCCTTCGATCCGGAAGCCGTCGAGGAAATGGAAATCACGGTGAAGTACGAGGGCTATATCGCCCGTCAGGAAGCTGCCGTCAAGAAGGCCGAGCGCATGGAAAAGGAAAAGATGCCAGAGAACATCGACTATCTCCACTTGGACGGCATTTCCATCGAAGCCCGCCAGAAGCTCGATCAGATCCGTCCGCTCTCTCTGGGGCAGGCTTCCCGCATCTCCGGTGTCTCTCCGGCGGATATGTCAGTCCTGATGGTCTATGTGAAGCGAATGAAGGGAAAATAAAAGGTTCAAGGTTCAGGTTGGCGAGGTTCTGGGTTGTGGGGAAGCTTCGCTGCAAAATATATATTGGCGGCGAAGCCGCCCAAATGGTTAACTCTGAAGTTTGAAATCGGGGATGAGTAGTTAGTGGCTAGGGATTAGGAGCGCAAAGTGACTGGTGACTTGAATACTGCTTTCGGGCATCGCCTTTTATAAAAATCGACGCGAAGCATCGCTCTGTCTAAGCCTTCCCCGCATGGGGAAGGGGGACCGCGCCAGCGGTGGATAGGGTACTGTCGTAAATCGCCTACTTGAAATGTATTTCCCCACTCTCTTTCATACCGCCAGTGCCCTATCCGCCCCTTCGGGGCACCTTCCCCTCGAGGGGAAGGCTATTCATACTCGCAGTGATGCCGCCACCTTTATTCCTAATTTCTCATTCGAGCAAAGCTTTTATTCAGGGTCAATGGACGCTCCGCCCCACGGGCTAACTCCGAACCCCGAACCCTGAACCTTGAACCTTGAACCCACAATCCTGAACCCATAATTTATCACCATTCTCAAGTAATTTTGAAAGGGAAATCAAAATGACAGTTGCAGAAATGATGGAAACTCTGGGTCTCGCAGCGAATGAGGACGCGGCGAGAAAAATGACAGAGTACAATGCCATGCTGATGGCCATGAACAAGAAAGTGAATCTCACCGGCATCAAAGACGGAGAAGAGAGTCTCATTAAGAACATTTATGACTCCATGACCGTCTATGACCCGGTCTATTTTCCGCAGAATGGCCGCGTACTTGACCTGGGGACAGGCGCCGGATTTCCCGGCGTGCCGCTCGCGATCCTGCGCCCTGATATGTACGTGGTGCTCGTGGACTCCATCCAGAAGAAGCTCACCTTCATCGAGGATGCCTGTCGCGAGCTCGGGATCAAGAATGTAAAGTGCGTCCACATCCGCGCAGAAGAAGGCGGCCGCCGCAGAAAGACCCGTGAGTCCTTCGACGTCGTCACCGCCAGAGCTGTGAAGGCGATGCCCGTGATTTCTGAGTGGGCGATGCCCTTCGTCAAGGTCGGCGGCGTCTTCTGCGCTATGAAAGGCCCCGGTGCCGAAGAGGAGCTGAAGCAGGCAGGCCGTATCCTGCGCGAGCTCCATGGCACGCTCGAAGAAAAGAAGGAGCTCACCCTCCCCGCCGGCGATCAGCGCGTGATTCTTTATATCAGAAAGACCGCGCCCTGTCCCAAGACCTACCCCAGGAAAGTAGGCATCGCAGAAAAAAAGCCGATCATCGGAGAATAAGAAAAGCACCCGAAAGGGTGCTTTTTAATTAGGAAGAAATGGGAAATGAGGGTTCAGGGTTCAAGGTTCAAGGTTCAGGGTTGTGGTGGCGGCTTCGCCGCAATATAAATGGGGGGCGATGCGGGGGCAGTATAAATCCACGTAGCGGTTTGAAAACATTTGTGAGTCAGTCCAGAACGCGTATACGTAGCGTTTCCTTAGGGGTTAGGAATATCGAGTGACTTGTGACTTGAATACCACTTTCGGGCATCGCCTCATATATACTCGCGGCGAAGCCGCCACCTTCATTCCTAATTCCTCATTCGAGCAAAGCTTTCATTCATAATCAGTGGACGGAGCCGCTCGTGGGCTAACCCAGAACCCAGAACCCAGAACCCTTGAACCCTTGAACCTTCCCTGCATTCCGTGTAAAATAAATAAGATTATGCATTTTGGAGGATATTTCAATGAATGAACGTGACAGTTTCAAATCCCGCCTGGGCTTCCTGCTGGTCAGTGCAGGGTGCGCGATCGGGATCGGGAATGTATGGAAATTCCCATATGTGACGGGCGAATATGGCGGCGCGGTATTCGTCCTCTTTTACCTGCTCTTTCTGGTGCTGATGGGCATTCCCGTCATGACGATGGAGCTGGCTGTGGGCCGCGCGAGCAGAAAAAGTGCAGTCAAGGGCTACGCCGCGCTGGAGAAACCGGGCTCGAAGTGGCATATCCATGGATGGTTCTGCGTCCTGGGGTGCTACCTGCTCATGATGTACTACACGACGGTATCCGGCTGGATGCTTGCCTATTTCTGGAAATTCGTCAATGGCACCTTCGCCTCTGCGAAAGCGGAAGGGGTCGGCGAGGTCTTCGGCGCGATGCTGGCGAGTCCATGGGAGATGGGCTTTTTCATGGCGATGACGGTCGGCGGCGGATTCCTCGTCTGCGGACTGGGGCTCCAGAGCGGTGTGGAGCGCATCACGAAGGTCATGATGCTCTGCCTTCTTGCACTCATCGTCGTGCTTGCCGTGCATAGCGCATTCCTTGAAGGCGGCGGACCGGGACTCTCCTTCTACCTGCTTCCGGACTGGGAACGTGCGGCAGAAGCCGGGATCGGCAATGTGGCATCCGCCGCGATGAATCAGGCCTTCTTCACGCTGTCCCTTGGTATTGCGGCGATCGAGATCTTCGGCAGCTACATGTCAGATGATTTTACGCTGGGCGGAGAAGCGGTGCGCATCGCGATGCTTGATACCTTCGTCGCCATCATGGCAGGACTCATCATTTTCCCGGCGTGCTTCGCCTATGATGTGCAGCCGGATCAGGGGCCGTCGCTCATTTTTATCACCCTTCCGAAGATCTTCAGCCACATGTCCATGGGACAGCTCTGGGGATCGCTCTTCTTTGTCTTCATGACCTTTGCGAGCTTCTCGACGGTCACGGCAGTTTTTGAGAATCTCATCGCAAGCAGTATGGATAATTTCGGATGGAGCCGCAGGAAATCAGTCCTGCTGAATCTGGTGATCATTTTCGTCTTCTCCATCCCCTGCGTTCTCGGCTACAATGTGCTTTCGGGCGTGCATTTCCTGGGGAATCGTGATGTCTTGGACAGTGAAGATTTCCTCGTGAGCAATATCCTGCTCCCCGCAGGCTCTCTGATCTACCTGCTCTTCTGTACGACCAAGTGGGGATGGGGCTTTGATAAGTACATCGCGGAAGTGAATACAGGTCGCGGTCTCAAGATGCCGCTTTGGATCAAGCCGTATTTTCAGTATGTACTGCCTGTGCTGATACTCGTCATTTTGATTCGAGGCTTGGTATAAAATTAGGAATGGCGGTGGCGGCTTCGCAGTTCTTTTAGGAAACACTGATTAAATCGTTGTCTGATTTTACTCTTGAATTTTTATACATAGCGAGGAATAACCTGACGCGAATAGCGAACTATTTAAGAAAGGTTATGACGAAGCTATGTATAAAAATTCTTGTAAAATCTGACTCTGCGATTTAATCAGCGTTTCCTTAGATCATGGTCTCCCTGTATCGTCATTTCGAGCGAAGCCGAGAAATCTTTATTGCAGTACGGGAATCAGTATGTATGCGCCATTCTATAAACGATGCTTTGACGCTGCGTTTTTCTGCCATCTCCCGCTTACTGTTTTTCGGTGCGTAAGAAAGATCCCTCGCTTGCGCTCGGGATGACGATGCGGGAGAATCCCTAGTCCCTAGTCCCTAGTCACCAGTCACCAGTCACCCAATGGAGGAAAGAAGAATGGAAGCAAGAGATAGTTTCAAGTCCCGTCTGGGATTTATTTTAGTTAGCGCCGGCTGCGCCATCGGCATCGGGAATGTCTGGCGTTTCCCGTATGTGACGGGCGAGTACGGCGGGGCCGTTTTTGTTTTATTTTACCTGCTCTTTCTGATGATCCTCGGGATCCCCGTCGTCACCATGGAGCTCGCCGTCGGCCGCGCGAGCCGAAAGAGCGTGAAGGAAGGCTTCATGAAGCTCGAGCCGCCGGGGACATGGTGGCACCTTCACGGCTGGATCGCACTGGCAGGGAGCTTCGTGCTCATGATCTACTACACCACGATCTCCGGCTGGATGGTGGACTATTTCGTTCGTTTTCTGGACGGCTCCTTTCAGGGGCTTTCGACGAAAGAGGTCGCGGATGTTTTCGGCAGTATGCTGGCCAATCCTACAGAACTCTTAGGCTTCATGGGGCTCAATGTCCTCATCGGCTTTGCGGTCTGCGCGGGCGGCGTCGCCAAGAGCCTTGAAAAGGTGACGAAAGTGATGATGCTCGGGCTTCTCTTCCTCATCGTCATTCTGGCAGGAAACAGCCTGCTCCTTCCCGGCGCAGAAGAAGGACTTCGTTTCTACCTGCTCCCGGACTGGGACCGCGCGGCAGCCGCCGGCCTTGGCAATGTGGCTTCCGCCGCGATGTTTCAGGCCTTCTTCACCCTCTCTGTCGGACAGGGCTCTATGGAGATCTTTGCCAGCTATATGAGCAAGGACAATTCACTCACCGGTGAAGCGGTACGCATCACGATCCTCGACACCTTTGTCGCCATCATGGCAGGCCTCATCATTTTCCCTGCCTGCTTTGCCTTCGGCGTCGCTCCGGCGGAAGGACCGTCCCTTATTTTCGTGGCGCTGCCGAATATTTTCATCCATATGCCGATGGGACAGCTCTGGGGTGGACTCTTCTTTCTGTTCATGACCTTTGCGAGCTTCTCAACCGTAACGGCGGTCTTTGAAAGTCTCATCGGCAACTGCATGGACAACTTCGGATGGAGCCGCAAAAAAAGTGTCCTCATCCTGCTCCCGCTCGTTTTCTTCGGCTCCATCCCCTGCGTCCTGGGCTTCAATGTCTGGCAGGACGTCCACCTCTTGGGCGCACGCGGCATCCTCGATACGGAAGACTTCTTCGTCTCGAGCCTTGTCCTTCCCGGCGGCTCGCTCCTCTTCGTCCTCTTCTGCACCACCCGCTATGGCTGGGGCTTCGATAAGTACATGGCAGAAGTCAATACGGGAACCGGCGTGAAGATGCCCCGTTGGGTGAAGCCGTACTTCAAGTACGTGCTGCCGATACTCATCTTCGGCATCCTTGTGAGAGGATTGATGTAAATTGATGCGTTCAGGGATGCCCCATGGGGTGGTTCGCCTTTTGATTGTGAATGAAAGCTCTGCTCAAATGAGGAATGGTGGCGCGGCGTATTTCGTCATCCTGAGCGGAGAAAAACGTCGTATGTTAGAAAATGGCTTATCTGAGATATGAGAACTGAGTCGAAGGATCTAAGCACCGCGAAGTTTAGATAGCGCTTCGCGCCGTCGTCATTTCGAGCGCAAGCGAGAAATCTCTATTGCATAATGCTCATTGCCTGATGTGAGACAGCACCAAGACATCGTTTTTTCCTCGGTGCATACATGCTGATTCCCGCAGTGCAGTAGAGATCCCTCGGCTATGCTCGGGATGACGATGCCGGAGAATCCCAGTCACGAGTGACGAGTGTCTGTTGACTGAAATGCCACTTTCGGGCATCGCCCTATTTATACTCTGCGGCGCTTCCTTATTTTTGCGCCGCACCACCATTTCTCATTTCTAATTCAATCGAGGCTTTCAAACGTCATCAAGGGGCGAGCCGGCCCAGGGGTTAACCCTGAACCCTGAACCTATCAACATGAACCCTTCTTTAAGGAAATCGGATCAAGTTCCGATTTCCTTTTTTGCTTTCACTATTGCTTATGTGTCCTAAATCCTTTAATATATATACTGATATTGTATGCGAAGGCAGCGTGACTGCCTGCTGCCAGCTTTTGTAAGGAGATGCAAGAATGAGACTTCGTGGGATTTTATTTGCGTTCGCCCTCGTATTCGGCGTATGGAATATTTTCAATCAGGGACTGAACGTCCAGAGCGGGGCGATCCTGCTCATGATCCTGGTGTGCCTTGCGATGAATATCTACAACTACCACCAGAAACAGAAGGAGAGAGAGGCGGCAGAGAATGCACTGCGTGAAAAGGAAGAGATCCGCCGCATGCGTGCCGAAGCCCGTCATCGCCAGAGCCGCAAGGGGAGAAAGAAGAAATAAGGAGCGCGTCAGCGCTAGGGGATTCCGCTGAAAGCAGGGATGAGTAGCTAGGGATTAGGGGTCTCAAGTGACTGGTGACTAGTGACTGGGGTGACTAAATACCGCCTTCGGGTATCGCCGTGATTTATACTCCGCGGTGCTTCTGATTTTAATGCGCCGCATCAACACTCTTCACTCCTCACTTCTAACTGGCGAGCAAAGCTTTCATCCACAATCAAGGGGAAGCCCGCCCAAGGGGCTAACCTTGAATCGACAATAATAACGACTCTATTCAAGCGCCTATGGCGCTTTTTCCATGCGAGGTGCGTATGCCGATTGCACTGATGTATCGCTGGGCGATCTTCGTCCTCTTGATCGTGGGACTGATCCTTCTCATGAAGCATAAGGTGCTGACGCCCTTTGTATTCTGGTCGAGGATCCAGTACTACACCTTTTCCACCTTTACCCTCTTCGTCTTCTGGCTGGGCGCGACGCTGTTTCAGGTGGATATCCCCTTCCTGTACTCGGCAGACTGCCGCTTCGGCGTGGCAGCGAGCCTTGCGACACTCTCGCTCATGTATCATCTGATCGTCCGTCCGGGCGCGATCCGGACGCACCGGCTGAATGATATCAGCTACGAGCATTTCTCATTTTATAATTACATTTTCCACTACTTCATCCCGATCCTCATGACCATCGACTATATTTTCTTCGTGGACAAGAGGGACATGCACTGGTACACCATGTTCACATGGATGATCTATCCCGCGCTCTACGTGCCCTTCGTCTATCTGCGGGCGTGGCTCACCATCGTGACGCATGGGACGAGCCATCTCTACCCATACACCTTCATGGATCCCACGATGCACGGCTTCTTCTTCATTGCCAAAGAAGTGCTGAAGGTCGGCTTCCGCTTCTTCGTCATCGGTATCTTCGTCTACGCCGTGGGCATGGGGCTGTGGCATCTCGGCATTCCGCCGCTCTCGTGGACGTACAATGGGTAAATGAGGAGTGAGAAATTAGGAGTGAGGAGTGGCGGAAGGGGCGCACAATTCATAGAGCGCCCCAATACCCCTTTTTTATTATAAAACTTCGCGGCGCTTCCAAATTTGTTGCGCCGCACCTTCACTCCTAACTCCTCATTCCTAACTCCTAACTTTATTCGGGTGTTTCCTTAGTGAGAAATACGTTATTTCCCTCAAATGAGGAACCCGTTGAACCTATAGAACCCATAGAACCCGTTGAACCTGTTCTCTCATTCATGATATAATGGATTCACCATTTTCATTCATTGCTTTTGCTGGAGGCTTCGTATTTCATGGCAAAGACAGACGCAGCATCGACCAAAGACTTCGTCGATCATTCCTATTTCTACAAACCATATTCCATCGCTGCAGCCATTGGCTTCATCCTCTGGGCGGCCTATGTCTGCTGGACAGGCTACTGGGGCATCATGAAAGGCCGCCTGCCCGTGATCGATATCGGGATGCAGCTTGCGATCCTCTGGTGGCTGCTGGATACCGTCCGCACGAAGACCGTCTACCGGCTCGAAAAGGACCGGCTCTACATGCTGAAAACGGGGCTTTGGACGAAGCAGGAGCTCTCCATCGCCTATGACGACATCTTCGGTGTGCATCATTTCAAGAACCAGCTCATGAAGCCGGTGACCTATCGCTACACCTATCATCAGTACGCGAAGATGGACAACCGTCCCATCTGGTCGCTTCTCTACGACATCGGCAGCACCCAGAAGGTCGGCCGCGTCCTCATGAAAGCCTCCGAAGACTTCTGGAAAGAATTTGAAGAGCGCATGCCGGGCCAGATCCGCATCCCGCAGGAAGAAGTCGTGGCACTCACCTACAAGTCTATCGAAAAGAAACTGCGTGAGCAGGGCTACTTCAAAGACCATCCGGAGATGGACTTCGAAGAAGGCATCAAGCAGCTCCGTCAGAAGGGCACGGAAATGGGCGGCCGTGACGACGAGCTGACCGGCGAAGATTTCCACGGAGAAAAGGTGGAAATGAAAAACGGCACACGTACAGATACCATCGAAGCTGCAAAACGCCGCATGGAAAAGAAATAACGGATCACAAGCACCCCCGAGAGCGGGGGTGCTTTTTGCTTGGAAAAACGGATGCGAGGTTAGCTCCTGGGGCGGGGCGTCCTTTGATTGTGGATGAAAACCTCGCTTGAATGAGAAATGAGAAATTAGAAATGCGAAATGGTGGTGCGGCGCATAAACATATAGAAGCGCCGCAGAGTATAGATGGCGGCGATGCCCGAAGGTGGTATTTAGTCACTAGTCACCAGTCAAGCGAGACTTCCTACCCCCAGCTGCTCATCCCTGCTTTCCACCTTCTTTTCTCTATCAAATTTATTTATACCACACAATAAAAAAGAGGGGAAGTTCTGATTTTATCGGATTATATAGCAGGCAATGAAAGAAAAAGTATGGATAGACCGAAAAAAAGAGGCGTTGATTTTATTTATTTCTTAGAAATAAATAGTGCAATCAAAGTGCAAAAGACAGGGAATATCGGAAGCGGGAGTGATTTGCGTTTCAAAGACACCTGATAGATATCTATCAAAAGAGCAAGAATAAGAAAGAGAAAATAGGAGGATTCGTATAAAAACATAGCATATATGCCTAAAAATACTACTATACTCTATGTATTTTTGAAAAATGAGAGTCTGCGGGCTACAATAATGATAGGTGCTTGAGAGCATGATCTCTCAAATGTGAGCCCGCCCCAGGGGCTGTTGCAAAGGAGGATAGCGGTTGGTTTGGGAAACTCGTTTCGGAAATGAACGAATTCGCTGAAAACAGCACTCATCATTTTCCTTTTACAATTGCATAGTGAATTCATATTCATCTCCGAATATCCTGTGAAGAATTCTAACCGCACCACCAGAGTTTTTTACAAAGCAAAACATAGGAAGGTGAAAATTATGGATCCAGCTATTATCACGCTGTGCGTCCTGGCCGTAGCAGCATTTCTCTTCATCACTGAACTGATTCCGCTGGCTGTTACCGCTATGGCAGCATGTACTGCACTGGGGATTCTGGGCGTACTCCCGTCGAAACAGGTTTACGCAGGTCTCTCCAATTCCACCGTCGTACTCTTCGGCGGTATGTTCGTCATCGGCGCTGCTATGTTTAAAACCGGCCTTGCTGAAGCTATCGGCATTGCCGTCGTTAAAAAAGCAGGCACCAATGAAATCCCGCTGATGGCAGCTATCATGATCGTTACCATCGTGCTGTCCTCTGTATCCTCCAACACAGGTACAGTCGCATGCCTGATGCCGGTCATCATCGGTATCTGCCAGGCAGCAAAGATTCCTGCTTCCAAGGAACTGATGCCTCTGGCTATCGCCGCTAACGTCGGCGGTACCATCACCATGATCGGTACCCCGCCAAACGTTATCGTTACCGGCGCTCTGACCACTGCTGGTCTTCCGACCTTCGGATTCTTTGAATTCGCGGCTATCGGTATCCCGCTGTCCCTCGTCATCACTGTCTACACCCTCTTCATCGGCCGTCACATGATCGCTGCAAAATCTGCCGGCGCCATGGACGAAGAAGCTCTCAAGGCTGCTAAAGAAGAAGCTGGCGGCGGCGGTGATGCTCCGAAGAGCAAAACCAAAATGTGGATCTCCGGTCTTATCCTGATCGGCGTTGTTCTCTGCATGGCTCTCAACCTGAAGACTGTTCCGCTGCACACCGCAGCAGTCACCGGTGCTATACTTTGCGTCATCACCGGCTGCCTGAAGGAAAAAGAAGCTTACGCTGGCATCGACTGGGTCACCATTTTCCTCTTCGCTGGTATGCTTTCCGTGGCATCTGCTATGGAAAAGACCGGCGCTGGCAAAATGATCGCTGACACCGTCGTAAGCATGATGGGCTCGAACCCGAACCCATACGTCCTGACCGGCGTACTGTTCCTCATCTCCAACGTCCTCACCCAGTTCATGTCGAACACTGCATCCGCAGCACTGCTTGCCCCCATTGGTATTTCTATCGCACAGTCCATCGGCGCTGACCCGAAACCGGTTCTGATGGCACTTGGTATTGCCGCATCCTGCGCATTCGCTACCCCGATGGCTACTCCGCCAAACACCCTCGTTCTTGGACCTGGCAACTTCTCCTTCAACGACTATGCTAAAGTCGGTGTACCGATGTGCGTCATTTCTCTCATCGTCTGCCTCATCGTCATCCCGATCGTATGGCCATTCGGCATGTAAGCTGAGAGATCACTAACAAAAATGGAATTTTTCGCCACTCCCGCGCAAAGTGGGGGTGGCGGGAAATCTATTTGCGTTTCTGAAGTTTTGAAAAACCGCGCGTGACGGCCTCACGCAGAAAACCCTGAAGGATCATCCTTCTCACTTATAGAAAGGTGGTTTATCTATGGAAACTCCGGGCCCGCTTTCGATCTGCCTCACGAACATGGTTATCGTGTTCGGCGTGCTGATTTTCCTGGCTTGCGTCATCCAGCTGATTCACATCGTGGATCCGACCAAAGGAAAGAAGAAATAAGAATTAGATTACTTTAGAGTCAATCAGGGAATTGGCAATTCCTCATTGGTTCAAGGTTCAGGGTTCAAGGTTCAAGTGACTGCGCATCCTGAACCCCGAACCCTGAACCTCGAACCCGTGGTCAAAGGTCTTGCATCCCAGCTGACTCAGAACTATTACCCACTAAACTATCCATCTAGGAGGAAACAACATGGACGGCTTTATGAGAGCTCTCGTTTCCGTATGGACCGACTCCGGCTTTGCCCACCTCTCCATCGAAAACATCATTATGATCGGCGTAGGTCTCGTACTTCTGTACCTCGCCATCGCAAAACAGTATGAACCACTGCTTCTTCTGCCAATCGCATTCGGCGACATCATGGCAAACTTCCCGAACACCGGATTCGAAGACGAAATGGGCGTCATGATGGCCATCGGCTTCGGTATCAAATACGAAATTTTCCCGCCGCTGATTTTCATGGGCGTAGGCGCAATGACCGACTTTGGTCCGCTCATCGCTAACCCGAAGACCATGCTTCTTGGCGCAGCAGCTCAGATCGGCGTATTCGTAGCCCTCGCAGGCGCTATGGTTCTCGGCTTCACCGCACCGCAGGCAGCAGCTATCGGCATCATCGGTGGTGCTGACGGCCCGACCGCTATTTACCTGTCCTCCAAACTGGCTCCGGAACTTCTGGGCGCTATCGCAGTAGCAGCATACTCCTACATGTCCCTGGTACCGCTGATCCAGCCACCGATCATGAAACTGTGCACCACCAAAGAACAGCGTAAGATCAAAATGACCACCCTTCGTCCTGTTACCCACTTCGAAAAGGTCATGTTCCCGATCGTCGTATCCATCGTCGTATCCCTGCTTCTGCCGCCGGTAGCAGCACTGATGGGCTGCCTGTGCCTCGGCAACCTGTTTGAAGTATCCGGCGTAACCGGCCGTCTGTCCGACACCGCACAGAACGCACTCTGCAACATCGTCACCATCTTCCTGGCAACCGGCACAGGTCTTACCATGACCGGCGACAAATTCCTCC
>OLNV01001065.1_pt1 | contig 19048 bp, 19 predicted proteins | sample 1672891 | NCBI WGS metagenome assembly OLNV01 (sample SAMEA3136734, study PRJEB25190) | human gut metagenome | biome: human gut; feature: human-associated habitat; material: faeces | place: Austria | collected 2013 | reverse complement strand
GAGCAGTTATTCGGTTATGAGCAAGTAGCGAAGCGGATTGCGAATATCCGCTTGAATGGATTTTGACTCACAACTGTGAAAGTATTGAACAGTTGAAATAAATTTATAATAAGGAGAATGATAGATTATGGTACATTTCGTAGGAGCAGGTCCGGGAGCATCGGATCTTATCACAGTAAGAGGAAAACAGTATCTGGAGGAAGCTGATGTGGTGATCTATGCAGGATCACTGGTAAATCCAAAGCTTCTGGAATACACAAAGGACATCTGCACCATCTACAACAGTGCAAAAATGACACTGGAGGAAGTGATCCATGTGATCGAGAAGGCGGAAGCAGAGGGAAAGACAACTGTCCGCCTTCATACCGGAGATCCATGTATTTACGGTGCAATCCGTGAACAGATGGATATTCTGGATGAGAAAAATATTGCTTATGATTACTGTCCGGGTGTCAGTGCATTCTGCGGTGCTGCAAGTGCCCTGAATCTGGAATATACTCTGCCGGATATTTCCCAGAGTGTGATCATTACACGAATGGAAGGCAGAACTCCGGTTCCGTCCAAGGAAAGCATTCAGTCATTTGCGGCTCATCAGGCAACTATGGTTGTATTCTTAAGTACAGGAATGCTGGAAGAGCTGAGCAGACGTCTTATTGAAGGCGGCTACACAGCAGATACACCAGCAGCCATTGTATATAAGGCAACCTGGCCGGAACAGAAGACCTTCGTCTGCACAGTGGGAACACTGGCAAAAACGGCTGCAGAAAATAATATTACAAAAACAGCTCTGATGATCATCGGAGATACAGTTGCAGCAGCACACTATGACCGTTCCAAGCTGTATGATCCGGAGTTTACCACAGAATTTCGTGAAGCTGTGAAATCAAAAACACATCACTCATAGAATCTGGTAACCTTAAGGAATTGCTATCGTTTATGAGATTACTGTAAACAGGAGAAAGAGAAGGAATATAACAGTGAAGGTTGCACTTATATGCTTCAGCCTTACCGGTCAGCAGACCGGGGAGAGATTATGCCGGGGTCTGGAAGCTGCCGGTATGACAGCAGAACTGGATAAAAAAAGTAAATATCTTCCGGATTCTATTCAGATCAGTACCTCTGCATGGGCAGGAGAGAAATTTTCTGATTCAGATGCACTGATCTTTATCGGTGCCACCGGAATTGCCGTCCGCAGCATTGCGCCTTATGTAGCGTCAAAGAATTCAGACCCTGCGGTGCTGGTCGTAGATGAGTGTGGAAAGTTTGTCATTTCCCTTCTGTCAGGACATCTGGGCGGTGCCAATGAACTGGCGCTAAAAACAGCAGAAATTCTGGAAGCAATACCAGTGGTCACAACAGCCACAGACCTGCATCACCGTTTTGCAGTAGATGTTTTTGCAAAGAAAAACAATTGCAATATCTTTAACATGAAAGCAGCAAAGGAAGTCTCTGCTGCACTTCTGGCAGGAAAGAAAGTTGGATTTTACAGTGAGTTTCCGACGGACGGCGAACTGCCGGAGGGGCTGTCCCGGTGTGACGAATATGGGAATCCTGTCAGCAGTATGGATGACAGATCAGAAGAGGAAACACAGAAAAGCTCTGATTTTGATGGAACAGGGACAGACTGTACGAATATAGACTGCGGAGTTGCGGTTACTGTACATACTTCCTGTAATCCTTTTATTTCTACCACACAGGTAGTTCCGAAATGTCTGACTCTGGGTATGGGCTGCAGGAAAGACAAGGATGCCCGTGGAATCGCAGAGGCAGCGCAGAAGGTGCTGGACAGATCCGGATTTCATAAAGAAGCATTTGAGCAGATCGCAAGCATCGATCTGAAGAAAGAAGAAAAGGGAATCCTGTCATTGTCACAGGACTGGCAGATTCCTTTTGTGACTTATACAGAAGAAGAATTAAAACAGGTGCCTGGAGAATTTACTCCCTCACCTTTTGTAAAAAAGATCACAGGTGTGGACAATGTCTGTGAGAGAAGTGCAGTCCTTGCCAGTGGAAATGGCAGACTGCTGCAGAGAAAAACAGGAGAAAATGGTGTGACCACAGCAGTGGCTGCCAGGGAATGGAGGATACATTTTGAGTAAAATATATGTAATCGGAATCGGACCGGGAGCTTATGACCAGATGACAGGAAAAGCGATCCGCGCCATGAATGAAAGTGATGCGATCATCGGATATACCGTATATGTAGACCTGGTGAAGGAATATTTTCCGGGAAAAGAATTTATGACTACACCAATGAAAAAGGAAGTGGACCGCTGTGTCCTTGCCTTTGAAGAGGCAAAAAAAGGCAAGACTGTTTCCATGATCTGCAGCGGTGATGCCGGAGTTTACGGTATGGCAGGTCTGATGTATGAGGTTGGTGTCAATTATCCGGAAACAGAACTGGAGATCATCCCGGGTGTGACAGCTGCAACAGGTGGAGCTGCTGTTCTGGGTGCACCTCTGATCCATGACTTCTGTCTGATCAGCTTAAGTGACCTTCTCACACCATGGGAAAAGATAGAGGCAAGACTTCTGGCAGCAGCTCAGGCAGATTTTGTTGTATGCCTTTACAATCCGTCAAGTAAAAAACGTCATGATTACCTGCAGAAAGCCTGTGATCTGATGATGAAATACAAATCACCGGATACCATCTGCGGAACAGTTTCCAATATCGCAAGAGACGGCGAGGAAGCTCATGTAATGACATTAAAGGAACTGAGAGATACACAGGTGGATATGTTTACCACAGTATTTATCGGTAATTCTCAGACAAAGGAAATCAGCAATAAGATGGTAACACCGAGGGGATATAGGAATGTATAAAGTTCTTGTTTTTGCGGGAACAACAGAAGGATACGAGATCTGCCGGTTTCTGGCAGATCATAAGATAGAGACAAAGGGATTTGTTGCCACAGAATATGGCAGCAAATCTCTTACAGAAAATGAATTTCTCACTGTTCAGACCGGAAGACTGGATGCAGCGGACATGGAAGAGGTCTTTTTACAGGAGAAACCGGAAATGGTGCTGGATGCTACCCATCCTTATGCTGCTGAGGTGACTGTAAATATCAGGACAGCCTGTGAAAATACGCAGACAGCATATTACAGGGTGCTGAGAGAAGCAGGGGAACATGAGGACAGGGCAGTATATGTGGACAGTGTTCAGGCTGCTACAGATTATCTGGATCAGACACAGGGAAATGTATTGCTGACAACAGGAAGCAAGGAACTGGCCGGTTTCACAGGCATGAAGGATTATCAGAACCGTCTTTATGCAAGAGTCCTTTCTCTGCCCAATGTGATGAAAGCCTGTGCAGAGCTGGGATTTGAGGGAAAACATCTGATAGGAATGCAGGGGCCTTTTTCCAGAGAGCTGAATGCTGCAATGCTCAGACAGTATGACTGCAGATATCTGGTCACAAAGGATACAGGAAAAGCAGGTGGATTTCAGGATAAGATCGATGCTGCCCTGGAATGTGATGCAGTTCCTGTGATCATCGGGCGTCCTCTGAAGGAGGAAGGCATGTCTGTGAGAGAATGTAAGAGATTTCTTACAGAGCATTTCGGTTTAGCCCACAGACCGCATATTACATTGCTGGGAATTGGAATGGGAAGTCAAAAACTTCTCACTGTCCAGGGTAAGAACAGCCTGGATCAGGCGGATCTTCTGATCGGTGCCAGGAGGATGGTGGATTCTGTGAAACGTCCGGGACAGGATGTGTTCGTGGAATACAGAAGCCAGGAGATCAGGGATTATATTGATGCACACCCGGAGTATGACAATATTGTGATCGTCCTTTCCGGAGATGTGGGATTCTACAGCGGGGCCAGAAAACTTCTGGAAGTACTGTGTCAGGACAGTGCGGATCTGAGAGTACAGAGAAAGAACGGATCAGAGAAGAGTGAGGAAGAACGGGATAGTTCAGCACAAAATAATACAGAGATAGAGATTCAGTGCGGGATTTCCTCAGTTGTATATTTTATGTCCCAAATAGGATTGTCCTGGGATGATGCCAAAATCGTCAGTGCACATGGAAGAGGCTGTAATCTTATCTCACATATCTGTTATACAGAGAAAGTTTTTTCCATACTCGGAACTTCAGACGGTGTAGCAGTTCTGGCAGAGAAACTGGTAAAATACGGGATGGGTGATGTGCTTCTTTATGTGGGAGAAAATCTGTCCTATGAAAATGAGAAGATTTTTGCAAAGCCTGCCAGCGAACTGACAGAATATAAGGGTGATTCTTTGTCCGTCATCTGTGCAGTAAATGAAAATGCAGGAACACGTCTGGAGACGCATGGGATCAGAGATGAAGAATTTATCAGAGGCAAAGCGCCCATGACAAAGGAAGAGGTGCGTACGGTATCCCTTTCCAAACTGCGTCTGACCGCTGATTCTGTGTGCTATGATGTGGGCGCAGGAACAGGCTCACTGTCAATAGAGATGGCACTTCGTGCTCATCAGGGACAGGTCTGGGCAATTGAGAAAAAGGAAGACGCAGTTGAACTGATCCACCGGAATAAGGTGAAATTTGCAGCGGATAATCTGGAGATCGTGGAAGGACTTGCACCGGAGGCTCTGAAAGATCTTCCGGCACCAACCCATGCTTTTATCGGAGGCTCGTCAGGAAATCTGAAAGAGATCGTGAAGCTGTTGCTTGAAAAGAACCCTCAGGTCCGGATCGTGATCAACTGTATCACTCTTGAAACTGTGTCTGAAGCATTGGAAACAGCGAAAGAGTTTGGATTTGAAGAAAATGAAATCGTGCAGTTAAGTGCGGCACGTTCAAAGGCAATCGGACGTTATCATATGATGATGGGCGAGAATCCCATTTATATTATTACACTTCAGAATCCCGGGAAATAACAAATGATGCAGATATCAGGGATTACAAATTAACAGTTAAGGAAATACAGATTAACAGTTAATAGATTGGAATGCCCTGAAATTGTTGAAAAAATATAGGACAGAAACAGGTTACTGTTCACGCACTACACTGGAAACGGAGTGAACAGTAACCAGAAACAGAGGAGAACAGGGATGAATATTCCAAGAATACTTCTTGCAGCAGGAGCCAGCGGCAGTGGCAAAACTCTGATTACCTGCGGACTTTTGCAGGCACTGGTCAATCGAAAAATGAAAGTGGCATCTTTTAAATGCGGACCGGATTATATAGATCCCATGTTTCATTCCAGAGTCATCGGGACGAAATCCAGAAATCTGGATACCTTTTTTACAGATGCCGAGACTACCCGATACCTGCTTGGAAAAAATGCAGCAGACTGCGATATTGCAGTGATGGAAGGTGTTATGGGCTATTATGACGGCGTGGGTGGAATATCCACGAAAGCAAGCGCCTATGACCTGGCAGATACCACAGATACTCCGGTCATCCTTGTGGTAAACAGCAGAGGAATGAGTATTTCCCTGGCAGCTTATATCAAAGGTTTTATGGAGTACAAAGAGAAAAGCCATATCAAAGGCGTGATCTTTAACCAGATGTCTCCCATGCTTTATCCCAGAATGAAGAAGCTGGTGGAAGAACAGCTTGAGGTGGAGGTTCTTGGATATGTGCCAAAGGTAGAGGACTGTGTGATCGAGAGCCGTCATCTGGGTCTTGTGCTTCCTGAGGAGATTTCTGATCTGAAGGAACGTTTGCAGAAGCTGGCCGGAATATTGGAAGACACACTGGAGATCGACAGGATCCTTGCACTTGCCAAAAATGCAGAGGATCTGCAAGTGCCGGAATCTCTGATACAGAAAGACAGGACATATGGATATTGTCTGCCACAGAAGCTGCGTATCGGAGTGGCAAAGGATGAAGCCTTTTGTTTCTTTTATGAAGACAATTTTCGTCTCCTTCAGGAAATGGGGGCAGAGCTGGTTGATTTCTCGCCAATTCATGATGAACATCTTCCTGCAGATCTGGATGGGATTCTTCTTTATGGCGGTTATCCGGAATTAAATGGAGAGGCACTGGAACGCAATGCATCCATGAAAGAAGAGATTGCACAGGCAGTTAAACAGGGCATGCCATGTATGGCAGAATGCGGAGGCTTTATGTATCTTCATGAGCAGATGGAGGATATGGGCGGAGTGTTCCGGAAAACCTGCGGAGTGATCCCCGGAAAATGTTTCCGCACTCCCAGACTGACCAGATTTGGATATATCACATTAACCGCCGGGAAACCTGTTTTTGGCAGAAGTGCAGAGGAGATCGGTGAGATTCCGGCTCATGAATTCCACTATTTTGATTCAGAGAACTGTGGAAGTGATTTCCATGCAGCGAAGCCTATGAGCAAAAGAGGATGGGACTGTATGCACAGCAGCAGTAACCTGCTGGCAGGATATCCTCATATCTATTATTATGGAAATCCCCAGATTCCCAGGGCTTTTCTCATGAAATGTCTGGAATATCATAATTCAAAAGAATAATGAGCCGGATTTAGAGGTGGTAAAATAGTAGTAAATTACCGAATTCCGGGCGTTTCAGAAATATTGAAACATCCGGAAGGCATCAAGGAGTTTTATAATTATGTTATATTACAGTATGCCTGCCCTTGCAGCAGGCTTCATACTTGATCTTATGATAGGAGATCCCAGATGGCTGTATCATCCGGTATGTCTGATCGGAAATCTGATCGCATTTCTGGAAAAAATACTCCGAAAGATTTTTCCGAAAACAGATAAGGGCGAACTGGCTGCAGGTACAGTGGAAGTGATCCTTGTCTGTCTGTTAAGCGGTGGAATCCCATTTCTGATGCTGCATATTCTCTATGGAATCTCAGTATGGGCGGGATTCGCACTGGAAACCTTCTGGTGTTATCAGCTTCTGGCAACGAAATCTCTGAAAACAGAGAGCATGAAAGTCTATGACAGACTGAAAAACGGAACTTTGGATGAAGCCCGTTATGCAGTATCTATGATCGTAGGTCGTGATACCCAGTCGCTGACAGAGGAGGGGGTTACAAAGGCGGCAGTAGAGACTGTGGCAGAGAATGCTTCTGACGGTGTCATAGCACCGATGCTTTATATGGCAATCGGCGGAGTGTGGCTGATGTTTCTTTACAAAGGAATCAATACCATGGATTCCATGCTGGGTTATAAGAATGATAAATATCTGTATTTTGGTCGCTGCGCTGCAAAGCTGGATGATGTGGCCAATTATATTCCAGCCAGACTTTCAGGATGGCTGATGGTGGCAGCCTCTGCATTTGTAAAAATGGATGTGAAAAATGCAGCGAAGATCTACCGCAGAGACAGAAGAAATCACGCCAGCCCCAACTCTGCACAGACAGAGGCAGCAATGGCAGGTGCGCTGGAGGTACAGCTTGCAGGCAATGCTTACTATTTCGGAAAGCTTTATGAGAAACCAACCATAGGAGATGGAATCCGCCCTGTGGAGGTGGAGGATATCAGACGTTCCAATCGTCTGCTTTATGCAACAGCGATCCTGGGGGCTGTGATATTTCTTCTGATCGGAAGCGCGGTGCGATATTGTTTCTTTTTATAATTCCGGTAACGTGGATTGCTGAATAGTTATTAATATAAAACATGTATAGTAAGACAGGAGACAACTGATGACAAAACATATACATGGCGGTGATGTTTATAAATATGATCACTGTCTGGATTTCTCTGCAAACTGTAATCCGCTGGGAACACCGCAGAGTGTAAAGCAGGCGATCATAGACAGTGTAGAGGACCTGAGTGATTATCCCCGTGTAGGATGCGGACCTCTGAAAGAGGCAATCGCAGATTATGAATATACAAAAAAAGAATATCTGATCTGCGGGAATGGAGCCGCAGACCTTATTTTTTCCCTCAGCAGGGCATTGAATCCAAAGAAGGCCCTTCTTCCTGCTCCTACCTTTGCGGAGTATGAACAGGCACTGGTCAGTGTTGGCTGTGAGATCAGCAGATATTATCTGAAAGAGGAAAATGATTTCTGTATACAGAAAGATTATCCGGATGTTCTGAAAAGAGAAAAGCCGGATATTATTTTCCTGTGTAATCCCAATAATCCTACAGGGATCACCATACCTCAGGACCTTCTGGAAGAAATTCTGGAAACCTGTGCCATGCAGGGAATATTTATGGTAGTAGATGAGTGCTTCCTGGATTTTGTAAAAGATCCGGAGAAACATACGCTGAAGGGAAAACTGGAAAAATATCCGGGACTTTTTATTCTTAAGGCATTTACCAAAAGATATGCGATCCCCGGTGTGCGGCTGGGCTATGGATTCTGTTCGGACAGGGAAGTACTTGACCGGATGGAGGCAGTCACCCAGCCCTGGAATGTGTCTACCATGGCACAGCAGGCAGGAATGGCAGCACTGAAGGAATCAGAATATGTGGAAGCAGGACGGCAGATCATTTTCAGGGAATCTGCATGGATGAAGGAAAAGATGAGACAGCTTGGGCTGACGGTATATCCTTCTGAGGCAAATTATATATTCTTTTACGGACCTGAGGATCTCTTTGAAAGATGTGTTGCAAAGGGGATCCTGATCCGGGACTGCAGTAACTATCCGGGGCTGAAAAAAGGATATTACCGTGTGGCAGTGAAGCTGCATGAACAGAATGAAAAGCTGATAGAGGTACTGGAAGAAGTGCTTTCATAAGTATTTATACAGGAGAAAAGGGGAAACAAAAAATGGCAAAAGCAATTATGGTGCAGGGGACAATGTCCAATGCAGGAAAAAGCCTTCTGGCAGCAGGGCTTTGCAGGATTTTTAAACAGGATGGATACAGGGTGGCACCCTTTAAATCCCAGAATATGGCACTGAACTCTTTTATTACAGAAGAGGGGCTGGAGATGGGCAGAGCTCAGGTGATGCAGGCGGAGGCAGCCGGAATTAAGCCTTCTGTGCTGATGAACCCCATTCTTCTGAAGCCTACCAATGATGTAGGCTCCCAGGTGATCGTAAACGGAGAAGTCCTGGGAACCATGAGTGCCAGAGACTATTTTAAATATAAGAAAAAGCTGGTGCCGGATATTATGAAAGCTTATGATAAACTGGCATCAGAAAATGATATCATTGTGATCGAGGGAGCAGGAAGCCCGGCGGAGATCAATCTGAAAACAGAAGATATCGTAAATATGGGAATGGCAAAGATGGCAAAGGCACCGGTACTTCTGGTGGGAGATATTGACAGAGGTGGTGTTTTTGCACAGCTGATCGGTACAGTGGAGCTTCTGGAAGAGGATGAAAGAGAGATGGTAAAGGGTCTGATCATCAACAAATTCCGCGGCGACAAGACCATCCTTGATCCGGGAGTGCAGATGCTGGAGGAGAGAAGCCATATCCCTGTAGTGGGAGTGGCTCCGTATCTGGATATTCAGGTGGAGGATGAGGACAGCCTCACAGAAAGATTTGACAGAAAACAGGAAGTGGATCTTATTGATATTGCGGTGATCCGGGTGCCAAGGATCTCCAATTTCACAGATTTTAATCCACTGGAAAGTATCCCGGGAGTTTCCCTGAGATATGTACAGCATGTCAGTGAACTGAAAAATCCGGATATGATCATCCTTCCAGGAACAAAAAATACAATGGAAGATCTGCTGTGGATGCGGGCTAATGGTCTGGAAGCTGCAGTTTTGAAGGAAGCTGCAAAGGGTAAGATCATCTTTGGAATCTGTGGCGGTTATCAGATGCTGGGTGAGACCTTAAGTGACCCTCATCATGTGGAAGCCGGAGGAACCATCAAGGGAATGGGACTGCTTCCTATGGATACTGTTTTTGCGGAAAAGAAAACCAGAACCAGAGTTTCCGGCAGATTTCTGGAACTTGAGGGAGAACTGCAGGCACTTTCCGGCGCAGAACTGGAGGGTTACGAGATCCATATGGGAGAAACTGTGTTAAAAGGCGAGGCCGGACACAGTGTATCCATTGAAGATCAGGTGTCAGGAGAGTGTAAGGAAGACGGTGCATACTGTAAAAATGTCTGCGGAACCTATGTCCATGGAGTTTTTGACAGGGAAGATGTGGCAGAGGCTGTTGTACGTGTTCTGGGTGAGAAAAAGGGAATCGATGTATCTCAGATGACAGGAATCGATTTTGCAGCATTTAAAGAAACCCAGTATGATATCCTGGCAGCAGAACTGAGGAAGCATCTGGATATGAAGAAAATCTATGAAATTCTGGAGCAGGGAATCTGATCCGGAACTGTATGGTGAGCCATACTAGATAAGCCAATGAGTGATAGATGTAACTATTGTATACGGGAATTTATGGAATTTGGGAGATAAGGAATGAAAGTAGAACTGGAAAATGTAAAACCAATGGATATAGAGAAACGCAGCTTTGAGATCATCACAGAGGAACTTGGAGATAAAAAGCTGGTTCCCGGAACAGAGCTGATCGTAAAGAGATGTATTCACACAAGCGCAGACTTTGATTATGCAGAGAATCTCTGTTTCTCTGAGAATGCAGTTGAGAAAGCAATTGCTGCTATCAAAGACGGTGCCTGCATTGTGACAGATACACACATGGCAGAGTCCGGGATCAACAAGAGAGTCCTTTCCCGTTACGGCGGAGAAGTATTCTGCTTTATCTCTGACGAGGACGTAGCTGCCACAGCCAAAGCCAACGGAACCACAAGAGCTACAGCCAGCATGGATAAGGCTGCTGCCATGGGAAAGAAGCTGATCTTTGCCATCGGAAATGCCCCCACTGCGCTGGTACGTCTCTATGAACTGATTGAGGATGGCAAGCTGGATCCGGAGCTGATCATCGGTGTGCCGGTAGGCTTTGTAAATGTGGTCCAGTCCAAGGAACTGATCATGCAGGCAGACGTACCTTATATTGTAGCCAGAGGAAGAAAGGGCGGAAGCAATGTTGCCGCATGTATCTGTAATGCATTGCTTTATATGATTGATAATAACAGAGGATACTAATTCTGTATCTGACTGATATCCTTTAACAGCTTGCATGCCGGGACGAAATCTGCCACAGGCATGGAGGAGCAGGAGAGGATCAGGGTAATCTTACCGGGAGCCTCTCTCAGAAGCTGCAGGCGCAGACCATTGGTCTGTGCCTTTTTTTGAAGCTCCTGCCAGGTAAGAGTTGTGGACAGAGTCAGGGCCAGGCTGGTACCTGCGGCTCCGGTCTGGATCTGGGAATCTTTTCCAAATACTTCCCGCACAGCACTGCGGAGTGCTTTCAGCTTTACAGAATACAGACGTTTCAGCTTACGGGTCTGTGCTGCCAGGTGACCATCCCGGATAAACTGGCACAGAGCAATCTGCTCTGCCTTTGATGCTGTCTGATTATATTGGTCTGCTTTTTTTCTGTACAGTGCAGACAGCTCCGGAGGCAGGACCATAAAACTGATACGGATGGAGGGCAGCAGAAGTCTGGAAAAGGTTCCCAGATACACCACATTCTGACCGCCTGCCAGACCAAAAAGAGAAGGGGTAGGCTTCTGCAGATACACAAATTCATTTTCAAAATCATCCTCAATGACCAGACTGCCATGTGCAGCAGAGTAATTCACCAGTTCCAGGCGTCTGGAAACAGGCATAATATCACCCCATTTTGTCATATGTGCAGGAGAAACATAAATAATATCACAGTCCTTATTCCTGTAATCTACCTGAAATCCATAGTCATGAAACACAGTGCTTCCCTGTACAAAGGAAGGATTGGGAAAAGAAACAGTCTGGCGTTGCTCAAGGAGCGGGCAGAGGATGTGCAAAAGACTCTGAATACCTGCACCGATCACAATATCCTCCCCGCTACATAGCACGTTTCTACGTTCTCTCACATAATCGGCAAGTGTATCTCTCAGGTCAGCCTCACCCTGAGGCTCTCCATAAGACAGTAATCTTTCATCCTGGCGAAGAGCGCTTTTGATATAACGTCTCCAAAGGTCAAAACGGAAACTCTCCCGATCTACTCCTGAAGAAGCAAAATCAAACCGGCAAGGTGTCTGAGCATGTTTCTCTGTTTTTCTGACAGATGTGTGTTGTCTGTCAGCTATATCTGTCACATAGTATCCGCTCTGGGCTTTGGAAATAATATATCCCTCCGCAGCCAACTGCAGATAGGCATTTTCAATGGTGGTGCGGCTCAGCTTCAGTTCCTGCGAACATTTTCGAAGAGAGGGCATCCTGCTTCCGGGCGGGAGCTTTTTCTCCATGATCAGCTCCCTGTAATAGTGGAACACCTCCAGATACAGGTGCTCCTTTTTTTTATTCTTATCTAAAATCAATTCCATATGTAAAACTCCGATCCTTCAAACATGCTGATGGCATTCTTGAATTGCTATAGGGTTAAAAATAAACTGACCCTTAAAAAAACATTAAATCTGGCTATATTCATATATCCACTGTGATGCTATATTAATACAAAGCATAAAAGAAAGCAAGAGGAATAAAAAATTGAAAAAAATTGCAGTAATTCATGATCTGTCCGGTCTGGGGAAATGCTCTCTTACAGCAGCGATTCCTGTAATTTCCGCCATGGGAGTCCAGGCTTGTCCGCTGCCCACCGCAATATTGAGTAATCAGACAGGATATGGATCTTATTTCTGGGATGATTATACAGACCGGATGGAGCTGATCATGGATGAGTGGAAAAAAACGGGATTTACACCGGATGGTGTTTATACAGGATTTCTGGGAGATGCCAGACAGGTGGATCTGATCCTGAAATTTGTAGATATGTTCTGCACAGAGGGAACACATATCCTGGTTGATCCGGTTATGGGAGACAGAGGGGAAACATACAAAACCTATTCAGAGACTCTCTGTGAAAAAATGCGGACTCTGGTCAGAGAAGCTACAGTGATTACGCCGAACCTGACAGAGGCACTTCTTCTTCTGTATGGAGAAGAGGGGATGAAAGAAAGAATGAAAGCACTTTCTGATATGGAAGAAACACAGTTGCTTAAGGAAATTGAAAAATCTGGAAGAGATCTGACTCAGCGTTTTGGGCTGGAAGCAATTGTGATCACAGGAGTAGAGGTGTCCGGCAGTGACGGCAGAGCACGAATGGGAAATCTGGTTCTGGAGAAAGAAAAAGCAGACTGGTGTTTTTCTGTAAAAGAGGGCGGCAGTTATTCCGGAACAGGAGATCTTCTGGCATCTGTACTGAGTGCGGGAATGGTGAGAGGGATTCCCATGAAAGCATGTGTGGAGAAGGCTGTTGAATTTCTGGGAGGAGCTATTCACGATGCAGTGGAAGAAGGAACTGACAGAAATGACGGAGTCTGCTTTGAAAAATATCTGGGGATACTGACACAGATATAAAACAGGAAATCATAGATACTAAATGCCGGATAGTTAAGTAAAATATATAACAGGAGGGATCATATTATGTCTGAATTAACAGCAAAAGAAAACATCAAAACAGCCGATACAGTGAAAAGGATCACAGCCACAGCGGTAATGGCAGCACTGACTACTTTAATGACAGCTTATATCTTCCACATTCCGGTAGGAGTGAACGGAGGATATGTACATCTGGGTGACACTATGATCTATCTGGCAGCAGCATTTCTGCCACTACCTTACGCATGTGCGGCAGGAGCGATCGGAGGTGGCCTGGCAGATCTTCTGACAGCACCTGTATGGGCGCCTGCAACTATAATTATCAAAATGCTGATCTGTCTTCCGTTTTCTTCTAAAGGAACAAAGCTGGTCACAAAGAGAAATGTAGTTGCATTATTCCTTGCATTCGCCATCTCAGCAACAGGATACTATATTGCAGAAGGAATTATGTTTGGATTTACAGCATCCTTCTTTACTTCTGTCAGCGGAAGTATTGTACAGTCAGGTGGAAGTGCTATTATGTTTGTGATCATCGGTACTGCACTTGATAAAATCGGATTTAAGACCAATATTGCGAAATAATACGAAAAATAAAATAACTGAGTTTAAAATGAGGAAAATATAAAATGACAACAGATATCATATACAGATATAAAAACCAGGTATATTTTAACATTACCAATAAATGTCCATGCAGATGCACTTTCTGCATCCGAAATACAGAGGATGCCATCGGTGAGGCATCCAATCTCTGGTTTGAACATGAACCTGCATTGGAAGAGATTTACAAAGCCATTGATGAGTTTGATTTTTCAGACTGTAATGAAGTGGTTTTCTGCGGATACGGAGAACCGACCATGGCTCTTGAGAACCTTATAGCAGTAAGCAAATATATCAGGGAAAGATACCCATTCCGGATCAGGCTGAATACCAACGGCTTATCTGATCTGATCCACAAACGTTCTACTGCAAAAGAAATCTGTCAGGCTGTAGACAGTATATCCATCAGCCTGAATATGCCGGATGCAGCTTCCTACAATGAAGTAGTCCGTCCAGCATACGGCGAGAAGTCCTTTGACGCCATGCTGAAATTTGCAAGAGACTGCAAGCAGTATCTTGATGATGTACGCTTCACAGTTGTAGATGTGATTGGCGAGGAAAAAGTAGAGCAGAGTAAAATCCTGGCTGCTCAGAATGGGATTCCGTTAAGAGTAAGAAAATATTCACCGTGATACAGAATAGAAAATTTCTGTTTTTGCTTTTAAATTTGCCTGAAAACTACAGCAGTCATGCACCTTACCGTGCGTGGCTGCTTATTTTTTATGTTATAGGAAATTACTCCGTAATGTTTCTATAACATAAAAAGCCTTCCGGGCAGGATGAAGTCCCCTTCTTCGAAAATTGCAAAAAGTAATAAGTAATAAGCAATAAGAGAGTGCACTTGACATATGATATTCTTTATACTATATTTAACAATTAGGTTAAATGTTAAATGAAAGGCTGTGATGAACTATTGGGATTACAGGATACATTGAAAGCACTGGCAGATCCAATACGACGTGAGATTCTAAATTTGTTAAAGGGCGGACGGCTTTCTGCAGGAGAGATATGTGAACATTTTTCAGTGACGGGGGCGTCTATATTCAGACATCTGGCAATATTAAAGGATGCTGATCTGATCAGGAGCAAAAGGGAAGGAAAATTTATTTATTACGAACTAAATACTTCTGTATTGGAGGATGTTATGTTGTGGATCACAGACTTGAAGGGGGTGTCGGATTATGAAGGAAATGATTAAAAAATATAAAGGTACATTGATCTGTTCTGTACTGGTAATGCTTGCAGGAATTTTGGTGGGTTTTACGATGGCGCAGAGCATATGGATAAACGTGTTTTTTGTAGTGACAGATTGTATACTGGTGACAATCATCTTTTATGACAACAGGAACAGACAGCAGAGCAGCAAGGTTATAGGGATGGTCATATGGATGATACCTGTTACCGCGTTAATCTATAATGGTATGGCAAGACTGATCAGTATGGATGCGGATAGTGAGAATCTGTTTATGGCAGTAATTTACTTTGGAACAGGATTACTGTTTATGATCATAGGAAATTATTTGCCAAAGGTGAAACAGAATAACACCATAGGAATCAGGGTTGTATGGACATTGCAGGATGAAGAAAACTGGAGTGCAACTCATAGATTCAGTGGAAAATTATGGGTGGCATCAGGTGTCTTATGTATGCTTTGCGGCCTTTTTGGAGAAAGCATTGCTGCTTTGGTTTTGTATATTGTGAGCATTATGGCTGCTGCAATTGTCAGCATTCTTTATTCTTATCTTTTTTATAAGAAAAAAATGGCAGCCGGAGAAAAATTAAAAATCCAGTATAACAAGAAGACAATCGTGATATATGTAATCGTATCAGTTTTTGTCGTAATATTTACTATATGGACTTTGTTCTGGGGTGGTATTGATATCAGTTTCCATGATAATGATTTTACTGTTGAGGCACAGGGATGGAGTGATTATACAGTGGATTATGAGCAGATTGACAGTATCTCATACAAAGAAAATTTATTTCAAAATGGGAATGATCGCAGAACAAATGGTATGGGAAACCTGAAGTATGGTATGGGAAATTTCAGAAATGATATTTATGGGGATTATATCCGCTACACCCATGCATCCTGCCACTCATATGTAGTTATGGATATAGGTGGAAAAATATTGGTGGTAAATGGCGCAGATAACTCAGAAACAAAGAAAATTTATGACACTCTTAGAGAGAAATGTCAGATGAATTAGTGTGTATTTCACCGAATCAGAAAAGAAGCAAAAATAACAGGCATTGCGGTTATAAATCGCGATACCTGTTATTTGCAATTATAAAGATTCTTAAAAGTCGTCTCTGTTACCAGCAGAGGCGGTTTTATTTTTACAGTAACTTAGAAACATTGATCATAAAATCATTGTAGATTCCAACTGCCAGGTCTTGCTCAAATGGTACGATCATAGGGGCTGCATCATCTTCATAACGATAAATCATTGTACGCTGCTTCTCCGGATCAACGATCCAGTATTCACGGACACCAGACTCTGCATACAATGTACATTTTTTATAGTAGTCCATTCTACGGCTGGAAGGTGATACAATTTCAATAATGAAATCAGGTGCGCCTTCACATCCTCGGTCTGAGAGCTTGCTCTTATCACAAATCACACTGATATCTGGTTCAACATAGTTTTTATCATCTTTCTTAATAAAGACTGCAAAAGGAGCAGGATAAATCTCACAGGAACCATGATTGGATTCAATATAATTACCAATAATCCGGGATAGCTGACCGACCAGTTTCTGATGAATGCGTGATGGAGTACCCATCATATAAATCTGTCCATCAATCAGTTCTGCCCGCTCTCCATCAGGAAGAGCATAGATATCATCTGTTGTATAAACCTGTTCTCTGGGTAATGGCATAAGAATTCTCCTTTCTGACTAAATAGACGCTCGGAATCTCTAAGCCTTGAATTCTTCGGTTTCTGAAATTCCATTTTTATTTTTTCACTACCTTTTTTCAAAAAGTACTTGACATATGTCTCTGAAAATGCGGCGCTTTGCGCCTCTTGATGTAGAACTTGTTTGGAATTACCTTTTTTCTATGATGGCAATTTTATTGTATCAGATATAAGATGGAAAAGCCAATTTTTTATGGAGAAGTTTAAGAAGAAAAGTTGACAAGTTACTGTTTATTGGTAGTATTCCGCGAGGTGTTTCATCGCGAAGCGTGTTACTGAGAACGCAGTGAACAATAACTGAAATTTGGCGGTGACGCGATATTGGCAAAAATAAGCTTGATATATAAAGTCAGATGCTGTATAGTGTGAAGAATAAACAGCAGTCTAAAATTCTTATCAATGTTTTTCAGGCAAATTTCTGCCAGTGATTCCAAAGATAAAAATACATAACTTCAAGAAGAATAAGTATTCAATAAAACCCGACAAAATGCTATAATGTAGATATCAAAAAGGAGTGTTAGATGAATAATACGATTTTTGATGATGTGTTCCGTACCATGATCGAGAAGATGTCGTATCTGGCAGTACCGCTGATCAACGAAGTATTCCACACATCCTATCCGGAAGATGTGAAGATCACCAGCAGAAAGACGGTGAGATCATTACAGATTCCTGTCTTCTGATTGGGAAGAAGATGTATCATATTGAATGCCAGAGTACAGATGATACTACAATGGCGATACGCATGATTGAATATGATTTTGCGATTGCGGTAGAAAATGCGGAGAAACAGGGGCGGAGATACCGGATAGAATTTCCAAGATCCTGCGTGCTGTTTCTGAGAAGCTCAGGAAATACACCGGACTATCTGGAAGCAGATGTAATTTTTCCAGATGGAAAGACTCATGTATACTCAATCCCAGCTATAAAAATGGCAGATTATACAAAGGATCACATTTTTGAAAAAAATCTGTTAATGCTGCTGCCGTTTTATATTATGCGGTATGAGAAAAAGAAACATGATATGCGTAAAAATCTGGAATTGCTTCAGATACTGCTAGATGAATATGATGAAATCAGAATAAATCTGGAGAAAGAACTAACGGAAACGGGAAAAGCGGAACTATATACAAATCTGACAAAACTAATTGTAAAGATAGCGGATCATATCTTTGAAAAAGAAGAGGATATCCGGAAAGGAATAGGTGATGTTATGGGAGGAAAAGTTCTGGAACTGGAATCAGAAAGGCTTAAGGCGGAAGGAGAAGCTCGTTTAGGAGATCTGATTAACCGGCTGATTCAGGATCAGAGAATGGAAGAAATCCAGATGGCATCGACAGATCCTGAAAAACGAGAGCAGTTATATAAGGAATATGGGATTTAACCAAAACAAGGAAGTCCCCTGCTTCAATTGTGAAAGCAATAGGCAGTGAGTGGGGACTTGCTTGTATCAGGAGGGGTGCAAGCCCCTTCTGATAAGCTACGCAGCAGCTATTCGGTTATGAGCAAGTAGCGAAGCGGATTGCGAATATCCTTTGACTCTAAAGAGAAATGTAGATTTACAGCATGACATTGGGGTTAGACGGTCATATTGGATGATGGTCTCTCCGGTAGTTAAAAATAATTTGAAATGCGATGCTGACTTCAGGCTGGAGGTGAATCGAATGTATGACACAATGGATCTGATTGTTCCCATTCTGATTATTGCTGCAATTGCAGTTATCATATTGGCCTTCTTTAAAAGTATGAAAGAAATAAATGACAATAAGAAAGCTCCTTTGCTTAGCGTTCCCGCAAAGGTTGCGGGAAAGAGAACGGATATCATCAAACGAAATCAGCCAAATGCCGGAGATCTGTCTGGGGCACATGGTTATACTGTGGTGATGAATACTACATACTATGTGTCTTTTGAAATCGAGGACGGTGAAAGGAAAGAATTTATTGTCGATCATTCAATATACAATACGTTATTGGAAGAAACGAAAGGGACACTGTCATTCAAGGGAACAAAATTTATCTCTTTCGAGTGACAGAAGATTTCTCGATAAATGTCTAATACAGGCGAAAGCCCCCGGTACTGCAATACCGAGGGCTTTCTTTGTGTGCTTTTACGGTACACGAACCGAGGCTGGTTGCTGTTATTTATTCCTGTCTAACCATTTGCAGATATAGTGGCAGGCTATACTAGAGCGTGTTTGAAAAATCATTCCTGCAATCTGCACGCCCCACTTTGCGGTATATTTCACC